>Ga0209611_10009546_pt1 | contig 14650 bp, 14 predicted proteins | sample S1TSphgellanicum_3_FD_187693 | JGI IMG/M metagenome (GOLD analysis project Ga0209611, IMG submission 187693) | Host-associated microbial communities from peat moss isolated from Minnesota, USA - S1T2_Fc - Sphagnum magellanicum MG (SPAdes) (version 2) | ecosystem: Host-associated > Plants > Peat... | reverse complement strand
GATTCAAGACTAAAAACTCTAGTATTTATACTGCTCAATTATGCTTGAATAATCACATCTATACTGATTTAACAACATAAGATAATTTCTTTTTATTATTTTATGTAACTTTTTCGCGTTGCACCCTCTTGAATATTACGAAAATTGGGAGCAACCTACTGTAATTGTTTCAGATGGAGCTTATGGTGTTCTTGGTTTTGAGGGAGACACATCTGATCATAGTGATTTACCCAATTGGTATCAGCCACATATTGAGGAATGGTCAAGACTAGCAATACCATGTACTACTCTTTGGTTTTGGAATTCAGAAATTGGCTGGGCTGTTGTACATCCAATTTTGGAAAAATATGGTTGGCGGTATGTTAATTGTAATATTTGGAACAAAGGAAAAGGTCACATTGCAGGTAATGTTAACACAGAAAAAATTCGTAGGTTTCCAGTGGTTACAGAAATTTGTGTTCAATATGTCAGAGAAGTAATGTTAAATGGACTTACATTGAAAGCTTGGTTATTAAAAGAATGGAAGCGTTCTAAGTTACCTTTAAGACGGGCGAATGACGCATGTGGTGTAGTAGATGCTGCTACTAGGAAATATTTTGACCAAGGACATTTATGGTACTTTCCTCCTCCAGAAATGTTTGAAAAGCTAGTAAATTATGCAAATGAGTATGGTATTCCCGCAGGAAGACCTTATTTTTCTCTGGATGGAAATCAATCTTTGACAGGTCAAGAATGGAGTAAAATGCGCTCAAAATTTAGATGTCCTCATGGATTTACTAATGTATGGGAACGTCAGCCTCTACGAGGTGATGAGAGAGTTAAAATCTCATCTGGAAAGGCCTTACATCTTAACCAAAAACCTCTTGACTTGATGAATATAATTATTGAATCTTCAAGTGAAGAAAATGATGTGATATGGGAACCTTTTGGAGGGTTATTTAGTGCTGCTCTAGCATCAAGAAATTTAAAACGGAAAGCTTATTCCTGTGAAATCGATCCAGACTACTTTTATTATGGAGTTCAAAGATTTAATCAAGAAGTTCTCCAATGTTCTCTTCTCTAATATCTAAATACTCTTCCAGTGTTTTTGAAATAATATCTTCTCTATTACTTGATAGAACCTGGTTCCATTTCCGAATTGACATTCCAGAAGCCTCAATATTAAAGCGGTATTCATGATTATTTGGTATACAATATCTTAAATATTAGTTCTTTTGTTCCTTTTGGGCAAATTTGAGTGCAATAATCTCTATCTTTAGAGGGAGGGGAAGTAGTCAAGTCTTGAATTACTATGAGAGTAATCTTCCAATAGTCTTTTCCCTCTCAAATTAAGCTAGCGCTGAGAGGGGTGGTTGTTGGAATGCATATTCTCTCCCTTTGGGCCCGTGCGGTGAACCACTGCGTTGGGCGGGTTCCCCGACTTGAAGCAAGTGGTGAACACGGAGTGGTCTGGGGGGAGAGAATTTGGCTTTTTTTAGCAGGATTAAAGGGAAATTCCTTTAATTGTCTGGAATAGGCTGGTTGCGTAGGAGTCGGTCATTCCGGAGATGTAATCAGTAATTTTGAGCAGTTTTTGATAGTAGGTGTCCGTTTCTGTTGGGCGATATGCTTGAGGAAGCATTTGCTTCAATAACTTACTTTTAGTCTGGTGGGAGAAAATGGCGTTGGCGAATTCTGTAAATAAAGTCCCTAAAATTTCATAACCACCTATGAGAGTACTAACGACTTCTGGCGCATTCAATACTCTGTGTTCAGTTTCTCGCTGAATTTCTTGGATGATATTTGCATATTTACTCAGGGAAATGAGCTCTTGGTCAAAGTTTCCTGTGAGTAAGTTTTCCTCGTGGTCGAGAAAAATATGAGCGACTTCTTCTACAAGTTGATTTATTACATAAGCGCGTAAATACTTGATCTGTTCTGCTTCGCTGTCAGCTTGTTGATTCAGATCAGCATCTGTACGTTTAGCAATTTCATTCAGTAAGTTTTGGGTCAAATGGAAGGGGATACATCCCATACGATAACCATCTTCCAGATCCACTATATGATAACAGATATCATCCGCTGCTTCCACTAGGAATGCTAGGGGATGACGCACCCACCAAGCGATCGCTCTATTGGGACGAATTAATCCCAGAGTATCTGCTACTTGAGTGAATAAATCTTGCTCGGATTGAAAAAATCCGTATTTAGAGACACTTTTACCTGTATATCCAGCTAAAACATCTGGAGGAATTAAGGATGTTTTGGGATATTTGGTAAAACTGGCTAAGGTGGGATAGGTTAATCGCATTCCACCAACTCTGGCGGGAATTTCTAAGCGGGTTAAAATGCGAAATCCTTGAGCATTCCCCTCAAATAATTCTAAATCGGTTTTTTCCGATTTGGTTAAATTATCTTTGGCGGTATGGTTCCAAGTTTGGAAAATACTGCGTAGCGCATCTTCTCCCGCGTGTCCAAAGGGTGGGTTTCCAATGTCATGAGCTAAACAAGCAGCAGCGACGATATCACCAAAGTCCCCAGGAGTGAATTCTTCTAGGTTATGTCGTTTTTTAATTTCATATCCTACTATCGTTCCGAGCGATCGCCCGACACAAGAAGACTCTAAGCTATGAATTAGGCGAGTACGGACGTAATCATTTTTGGACAAAGAAAAAATTTGAGTTTTATCTTTCAGACGACGGAAGTGAGAGGAAAATACTATGCGGTCATAATCTCTTTGAAAGGAAGTGCGGGCGATCGCTGGATCTTCAGGAGTATTTTTTCCTAATCTCTGACGGGTTAAAAGTCGTTTCCATTCCATATAATTTATTTACCAATTAGTAAACCATTTATCTTTACGAGCAATTTCTCCCACTTTGATGATTTTGGCTGATACGATGTCTCGACATTTGGCTTCGGCGATCGCCACCAAAAATCCTGGATAGTGATGTGGTTTTTTCGCGATTTCCTTAGCAATATCATTAGGTAAGGGATTAGCTGATACTTTCCGAATAAATTTTTGATAAGCATAGCGTTCAGAAACAACTCCATTCAGATAACTTTGAGAGATAGTAGAGAGCGCAGATGTCCAATTAATTTTCCCTTCACCCAGTAACTGGATGGCTATATTTTGCCAATATTTCCATACGTGAATGTCATTTCCCCCATAAGCACTAATGTATTTTATATATAGATCTTTAGAATTGCGCGATCGCATTCCTAACAAAGTTACTGTTCGGGGATGTAAAACATCTGGGAGTAATTGAATATCAAACATAATAGATCTTTGATTTAGCTGTTGCGTCCATAAAACTGCTTCTTCTACAGAATTATATAAACACTGCCAATTTTGACTTGATAAAGTATTGAGAAAAATATCGATTGAACTAGCCAGTTGTTCCAGAGTTTTTTGACTTCCCCAAGTCATCAAAAGCAGGATGATAAACATAATATCTATTAAACTAGTTGCTTGTTCAAATAATTTGCGCCAATAAGATACACTACCTGCTCTCAATCTTGCATAACGAGCGCGTCTACAGAGAGATACAGAACAGTCGAACAATTGAGAAAAATCCTTACAAGTTTCACTTTTCGACTTAATCCCTCCAGCCACATTCGCCAAATGGAAGAACACCCATTTTTCGCCAAAAAGACCACGGGATTTTTCGATTAACCTGTCCCAGGGAGTTATTTCTACCGCCCATTCAGCCGTAGTATGGTGAGATTCTCTATCTATCAGGTCGAGAATTTCATCACATTTATATAATATGGGATAATTGGCTGTATTTTTCATCGTCTCTTTAGCTAGGGGAACTATATAGACATTTTTATTATTCACGTCAATTCTCTCATATTGCCAAATATTAAATAAAGATAATGGATAATAATAACAGCTAAAAGCTAAAGCGTATCGTTTAGCGTCAAATGCTCCAATCAATATTTCTAAGTTAGATTTTAATCTGGGTTGGTCTTGTCCAATAAAAACCCCATCTAGTATTGCTTCTAGAGAAATATTAAATCGAGATTCGGTCATTTCCAAATAATCAAACCGTCTAGCTTTAAATAAGATCTCAATCCGAGATATGTCACTGAGATCATCGGATAAAACTATACCCAATTCCGTTACCGATAACTTAGATAAACTACCAAAATACAATCCATATTCTAGCCAACGTGTCCGTTCACCATTTTTCTGAGCCAACACAGAACCTAACCATAAATTATCAGCTTCATCATCTGGCGCATTGGCTTTGAGTAAATCAATTACGTCTAGAGCGTAATCTTTAGGTGGGATATCGCCAAGAATTGCAAAGCAACAAGTAATCAGTTCATCTTGACCACAATCTTTGGGAAGTAACAGCGGATTTCCTGAACCCAAGCGCCGACTATTAGAGGTCAATAAGTATCTCAGTCCAATTCCATCCAGAATCATTTCGATAATTCGCCGAATAGATTTAGGATGTTGGGTAAAAACCCAATCCGATAATAGCATAGCTGCTAATAATCGAGGATAGCTAATTAAGCAATATCCTTCTTCCTCCATCAGTTCCGCTAAACGATCAATTAAATCCGCTAACTCTCCTTTGCTATAACATCCAGCATAGAATCTGGTAACGTTGAGCCAGTAAAAATTCCGAGCCATCGCATCAAAGCGATCTGGTTTCGTTCCCGGTCTTTCATTTCCAGGGGGAGAAGGAGGTGCTGTGACATAGAGGTGTTTAGCTGCGAAATATTCTCGGAGTGGTTGGACTTCAAATTCATAAGTACCTTCCACGCGAGATACTAAAGCACCTACACGTTCAATCATACAAACCAATAAATCATCTACTAGAGATTTCTTATAGCCTTCAGTACTAAGATAATCTATAAGTAAGGTACGCAGTTTTTCCAGGGTAATACGACCATTACCATTTTCGGCTTCTGCTTCTACATGTAATATCCAAGCTAAATAGCGATTGATATCAATGAGTAATTCGCGATGATTGCTGACAATCGAATTTTTTTCGGCTTCCCGGTCAAAGTAGAGTTCTACATAACTATCGTAAAGAGCAGTACGTTTATCAGGTAGTGAAGCAGTTTTGCGGCGAATTAGACTGAGTAAGATGGTCAATTGCATCGGATTTCTGGCTAAATCTCGTAAATGAGGCTGATTTAGCTTTTCTTGTAGGACTTTTTTCACATCTTTAATTTGATGAACATCCAATTTTTTGGCTTTCATCCATTTTCTGGCGTATTCATCAATCATCGGACGGGTGATGGATTTAAGATGATAGTAGAGATAATGATCTTCTGGAAAAATAGGTGAATTAGCAAATGCTGCGGGACGACTTGTAATGATCACTTGTAATGATGCTGCTGTTACCCGAAGCCGATTAACTCCCTTGATGATTTCTTTGACAACTTCTCTCCTCTTTTCCATGTCAGCTACTTCGTCTAGTCCATCAAGAACTAGTAAGATGGAACTCAGTTTAGCTATAGCATGTAGGTCAGCTACTTCAAATTCTAAACCCCCGGAATCGTTTTCTATCTGAGCCGCGAGAAATGATTCTAGGGATTTATGCCATTTGGGATGGGGTTCGTCATAGCTATCAGCGGAAAAGGGATCTCCTTTAGTTAGCCATGTCGCTAAATCTCGCAAATCAACTCTAAAGGGTAATCGAGCTGAGGAAGATTTGTGTTCTTCTGGGAGTTTTTCGTAAGCTTCTTCTTCTCGACAATGTTCTGGTATCAGTAGCTCGACTTGCTCTTTACCCAAAATTTGCATTCGATGGACTTGACAAATATATTGAGTAATTGTAGACTTACCTTGTCCGGGCATTCCTTCTAGTACAATAAAAGGAATATGCTGTTGGACAAGTGGATGTAGTAACATCGCAGCAGCTCCTACTGTCACCCGCTCATCTCTGACTGGGGAAAATTCTAAATCTGAATCGAATAGTGAAGATGGATCTTCTACAGTAAAGTCTTTTTTATGAGTCCGGTGTTTTTGGGAGATGGCGATCGCCAAATCGCGATGAATTTTCTGATAAAAGTACTGTCGCTTCCGGGATGTCGCCCGACTTGTTTGTCCAACTGGGACATCAATAAATAAATCCAGCAAGCGGTTATCAATCTCAACTTGCTTGAACCTCACCCTTTGGTCAGTATCAAACTGATTGATCAAATAAGCGCGGATTGCTGCTGATCTTCTTTCCTTACAGGTAGATAAACCAGACTCAATCACAGAGCGGATCAGATCAGGACCAGTCATCAATACGGGATAAACCCACTTTAAATCCCAAGCATGATCTAAGCGACGACTTAAATCATCGCGCCACCAACACTGTGCTGGAACATCAAGTTCCTTTTTCAGCAATTGATGGATTTTATCAATTGAACCAACATCAAGGTGAGCAGTTCCTGGTACATTAGTAATCAAAATATATTGCTTCGCGCCTTTGGGAATCAGCTTTTGTAACTTGGGAACTTCTCCTTTGAGAATTTCTCCTAACCAGCGGTGAGGATCAGTTTCCGCAAAAGGTCGTCTGACATATTTGATCTGATAGACGATAAAACCCCGTTCTTCGTCTTCAGCCAAATAACTCAAAGCATCTCTACCGCCATCTGGTTGTGCGACTGGGAAGCATTGGACGTGGGGAAATTCCTTAGTCAGCAATGCTTGACATAAATTTTGGAACCTTTCTGGATCTAGATTCTCAAAGGGATAGTCCATAGATCAATTAAGTGAGGAAAATCTTGGGCGTTTAAGAAGGCAGGAGGCAGAAGGCAGAAGGCAGCTATGCTGGAGGCAGAGGGCAGCTATGCTGGAGGTTTTTAGTTAAAGTTGCTTTTAATACTTCAGTTTTTTACTGATTTCTACTGGCTTAAAAGTTCAAATCTTGCATTTACCTTCTGCCTCCTGCCTTCGTCCTCCTGCCTCTCTTTGGTCAATTTAGCTGATTTGAGTGAAGATATACCTAAATTCCCGCAAATATTCCCTAGAGCCTGGATGGTTGATTGGATCACCTACTAAAAATCTAACCTATTCCCCCCAGATTAAGCAAGCATCAATTGCCGTATTCACTAAATATCTATCTAAAGATAGATGGGGCAATTCGGAGTCATATTTGATTTTTGGTTTTAGTTCAACGTAAAATAATGGCATTATTCTTAGAGAAATCCTATTTGATTAAGCCCACTTGAAATTATGTCTCCTAAAACATCTCGTAGATCTACTACAACAGAAACAACATCCTTAGCCCTGTCTAACATGTACGTCCAATTAGACGCTTTAGAGAAAGAACATCAATCTCTACTGAAGCAGATTAAACGCAAGCGGACGGAAGTGCAGAATTTTATCGAAAAAATGCGGTCTCTAGGTAATGAAATAGTCAGTCGAACTGCTCCTGGAATCCAAAAGATGTCTGAACTAGACCAGGAAATTCATAGTTTATTTAATCGGATTTTCCTGCATAAAAAGTTTGGTAAGCGGACTAGAAATAATGTGGAGAAGGTTTACCTCAATCTCCAGTTGACTGGAATTATTAGTCGTAAATATCTCAAAGAGCCGTGGAAGGAAACACCAGATAATCCGACAAGTAATCCCCAGGAAAAGCAGAATTACCAGTATCATGCAAGACGGGAGGAACAGACAAATCACACAGGAGGAAGAACAGATGAATCGAGAAAAGTTCGTCAAATTTTCCTCAAGTTAGCAGAAGTGTTTCATCCAGACAAGGTTCAGGATAGTCAGACACAGAATTCTTACACAGAAATCATGAAGGAAATCAATAAAGCTTATCAAGAGGGAGATTTAGCTAGATTATTAGAAATTGAGCGTCAGTATGAGCTAGGGGAATCCATTGATCAAAGTAGCGAAGATGATTTAGTGCGAAGATGTAAAATTGTCGAGCAGCAGAATACAATTCTGAAAGATCAGTATGAAAAATTAAAGCGAGAATTACGTAGGGTAAAAAACACTCCTGAAGGACAAACAGTTGCTGATTGTCGCAAAACTGCTAAAATGGGTGTTGATTATGTGGAGGTAATGTTGAAAACTATAGAGGCTCAAGCCAATATTATTGAGGAAATACGAGATTTTGTGCAAGGTTTCGCAGAGGATAAGATCACTGTGCAAGATTTTTTGACTGGACCGTCTAGTTTAGGCTCTTTTCAAGAGACTGCGCTGTTAGAAATTTTTGAGCAGATGATGGAAAATCATATTTTTTAACATATTTTTTCATATATTTGATTAAGTATTCTCTGTTGAAAGTGTTTTTGCCAATTATCATTAGTTCTAACATACAATGACAAGACAAATCTTAACTGGGTTAAATTCAAAAGCTTATGAGCATCCTTTCGATCGCCAAGCTTTAACATCCTTGCAAAAAATGCCTGGAATTTCCCCTCTGCTGAAAAAGATCAATGAGTACGGTATTGATCGTCTACTCAGGTTACAAAGCTACGGTAGTGAAATAAAAGTCACTCCTCGCAACTTCCCTCAACTATATCAACCGCTACAAGAAACTTGCAAGATTTTAAGTGTTTCCCCCGCTCCAGAACTTTATTTTTTCCGAGGAATGGGACAAATCCAAAGCTATATTATCGGAGTAGAGAAACCCATTATCGGGATTAATTCTGATGGAATGGAATGGCTAAATACAGATGAATTAATTTATCTCTTTGGCTTTGAAGCAGCTCGGATCAAAAGCAAACATATGATTTATCACCAAATGGCTTTGGTGATGCCAACGTTAAAAATGATTCTCAGTAGTACTACCTTGGGATTTGGTGGCTTATTAGCTAGCGGAGTAGAATTAGCTTTATATAATTGGGTGATGATGGCTAAGTTGACCGCTGACCGTGCTGGTTTATTAGCATGTCAAGATATTAATATAGCGATCGCCACTCTGTTGAAATTAGCCGGATTAAAAACAGCATATATCACAGACATCGTCATTGAAGATTTCCTGATTCAAGCACGGGATTTTGCTGCTAATAGTTTTGGGAGTTTAGATAAAATCACTAAAATATTAAGTTACTCAGAAATGAGACTTTCTTGGATTACAATGCGGGCTGGAGAATTACTTAAATGGTATGATTCTGGGGAATATGAGCGGTTGATTCAACAGAAAAACTACTATACTCCCGATGATCAAGATGGTGAGGAATCAGAAAATATGGAAAATCCTGAAATAGAAGATACAGGAAAAGAAGACTGGAATTTTCTCACTTCCTGGTAAGGACTATCAACTTAAATTGGGATAGATGATGAGATTTTGGCAAAAAACAACTGTATTTCTATTTAGGAAACCAGTATTATCTTGTCCTTCTACCTCCCCCTACGCTATAGTGAGTTCCAGATGATCCACTATAGTGAGTTCCAGATGATCCACTATAATGAGTTCCATAGAATCTGCTATAGTGAGTTCCAGATACATATGCGGATGGCTGATATGTATGAAAACTAGAGCGTCTATAAGTGGATTGATTCCCATTATTGGAGCTAGAATTAGAATATGTTCTAGTTATGCTCAGGTGAGAGTCTAAACATTCTTGTGTTCCAGTGTTAGGGTTAATCCAGTAATTAGTACAAGTTTGTGTTGCGGTGGTTTGGGCGAAAGTTTCCTTATGGGGTAGTATCAGGAGCATTACCCCAACGCCAATAGCCGATAGATGACTGAAATTTAATTTATACATTTCCTTGTATTTGACGATTTCTGTGGGATTCATGGGATTAACCGGTGATTAAGTCACGGCTATAACCAAGTATTATTGGTAATAATACTACCATGTTTTCATTTAACTAGTCACTACAATAAGAAATACTAATGGACAATGGACAAACAGCAACCTGTGGCTAATGTGATGATATTGCTTCTGTCACGAAGTTTATTAGTGCTTGATGTAATTACTAAACGGATTTAAGCTTATGTCTTACAGCGAGTTTAGTTTGGCTAGAACTAAACATGATTTCGGATTAACTACATGGGAGAAACGAGATATTTTTGCTGATGTCCCAGAATTAGCAGCTAGCGATTTACTCAGGGAGATCCTGAATTATAATCTGGCGATCGCTTTAGGAAGCAACACTGAAAAAGCCCGCTCTGAGTTGATTATTGCACCTATTCTAGTTGATTTGCGCCGACAATTAGCTGAAAAAATCAGTTTATTTTCAGGAGTAGATTTCAATGTTGATCCTACCCAAGGATTAAACGGTACTTGCGATTTTTTGATTACTAAATCTCCAGAAATTCTGATAATTACAGCACCAGTCATTGTAGTTGTAGAAGCCAAGAAGGAAAATATAACTGCTGGTTTGGGACAATGCGCAGCAGAAATGGTAGCAGCGCAATTATTTAATCAGCAAGATAATGAATCAGAGAAAAATGGAATTGAAGCGATTTATGGTGTAGTAACAACGGGTAGTGTTTGGCAATTTCTCAAATTAGTGGGAAAAACATTGAGTATTGATTTGAGTGAATATTATCTCAAAGATGTGGATAAAATTCTTGGTATTTTAGCTAATGGTATTTTGTAGAAATAATTAGAATACGCCCTCACCCTAAATCCCTCTCCCAAGGGGAGAGGGACTTTTGAATTTCCCCCTCGCCCTTTGGGAGAGGGGTTAGGGGTGAGGGCGATGCTGCTCTGCAAAATATAGCCATCTTGGCCAAAATCCATCATTCTCGGATAAATATCTGGTCAAATCTCGCGATACATTTTCCACATCTTCCTTTTTAGGGTGATCTTCTAATTGTAAAGCTTTCGCAACTTTTATCGCTTTTTCAGCTTCTAAAGAACGAGCTTGACCTAATTGGAAAACGTCTGACATTAACCAAGAATCTACGACTCCTTGACGAATAAAAGGAAGTTGATTAATTTGTACATCTTTACCATATAAATCGCTATTGACTAAATCTAAACGAAATAATTTATCAGTATTTTCATTGAATCTAGGTTCTATTGATGCCATTACTAATGGTGAATGAGTCGCTACCATGATTTGTACTTGCAAATCCGAGCCTAAATCTTCTCTGACATCTAATATAGCGGGTAAAATAACTCTCTGCCATTGCGGATGCAAATGTGCTTCCAATTCATCTATAAGAATCACCATATTTTTGAGCGTTCTGTTATGAGTAAGTTCTGATTGAATTTTATGTTCTTCCCACGCCCAAACTATTAGGTATGCTATTGTAATAATACGTTGGACTCCTGCAGAAGCATGAACGATAGGAATAGTACCATAAGGATGTATCAGTGCAGGAATCTCTCTAGTATCAAATGGTAATCTTACAGATTCTCCCGGCTTTAAAACTCCTAAATCGCTTTCTGATGGGGGAGATAAACGTTCTAGAACTTTTGTGAGAGTACCAAATGGGTATTTTTCAGGTTTATTTTGCCATTGAATCCAATCTTGTAATAACCCATTTATATAAGTCTTACCTGTTTCCTCTTTTTTCCCATTCCATACCTCGTCTTTGGTAAGCAGAAAAGGATATTCATCATGGCGTTCATTCACCATTACACGCGCCGAATATAACCAATAAAGTTTTGTTGGGTCCCAGACTGCAAACGAACCATCTACTCTGATATATAGCACAAGACTATTTTTGGTGTAAGTGTAACCTACATTTCGGTTCCATGCTTGAGTTTGCCAATCAAAGGATACATCTCTGTTAACCAGCTCAAGGTCTTGACTAATTTGGAAAATTATTTTTGGGGAATCACTATTGAAATTTTTTTGGGGATATGGTTGAGAACCAGCCCAATGTCCAGTTAAAGCCCACCAAGCACACTCCAGTAGAAAACTTTTACCTAATCCATTGTCCCCTGTAATTAAACTCAGTCGATCTGCTGGTTCCCAACACATATTCCTAGCAGGTCCCACGCCCTGCATTTCTAAATAAGTTAAGGTTCCTCTGCTCGACATAAAGCTAGTTTCAGAATATAGGGGGAGTGATTTGAGATACTAAAATACGGTTCTAAATTAGTATGTATAACCAAATCCAATTATAGCAGATGCATCAGCAAATCAAAAGTATCACAGATGAAAATCTTAATTTAAATCTAGATAGTAGCACCTGCAAAAACCTGGTAAAGAGGCAGTTATAGTACTATGGAAGAGTAAGTTATTCTGGGGTGTAAGTTTTTGTTGCGCATGTGCTTGAAATATAGATGTATATAAACTGGTTTCATAAAATATGAATCGCTCTCGGATTATTCAGCCTGGACAAAGCTACACATTTAGCAAGTATTTTGAACTTCCTTTTTCCCCAGAAGATATTTTGGCTGAACTAGGTTGCATCTATGGACGTGAAAACTTACAATTACCAAAAACCGAATTGTTTCCCTATCATATTGATGAATTACAGCGAGTAATTGAGCGCAATCTCCGACATGTCAAATTGCTCAGTGAAGATGCGCGAAAACAGGCAATTATAGCTCCCATACTTCTAGAAGTATGTGAAATTACACAAACCCAATTAAATATTGAATATCCTATTAGTGTTAGCGACCAATTAAAAGGGAGTTTGGATTATTATATTAACAAAGGTAAAAGTTTGGTAGTAATTGAGGCTAAACAAGCGGATTTAAGCAGAGGTTTTACACAATTAGCCGTGGAATTAATTGCACTCGATCAATGGGTAGATTCGGATACATCAATTCTTTATGGTGCAGTTACTAATGGCGAAGATTGGCGATTTGGTAAATATCACCGTGAAGCAAAACAAATAACTGAAGACATCAAATTATATCGAGTACCGGAAGAATTGACTGACTTAGTTAATATTTTAGTTAATATACTGAGCAATTGAAATCAATTGACTTAATTAAGTGTTTGGCATAAACTGGATATATAAATACAACAGATTTTACATTCTATAAACTCCCTCCCAAAGCCGCCGCCGATATGCTATAGTTATATAATTGAATATATCAAAAATCTTTAGAAATAGATATTACTTCCCGGACTCGACTGGATAATTATGAGGTGTTAGGAGTAAAAGAATTATGGCGATTTAACGGAACGGAATTAGAAATTAATGTACTGGAATCGGGTAAGTATGTGCGGGTGAGTGGCAGAACAAGCATGTATAGAAGCATTAACAACTAGAGGTTTTGTTTTGTCGGATCAAGTCAAGACATTGGATTGGGTAGCTAGAAAAGTAAAATATGTTGAGTCTGTTTTGCCTGAATTAGTAGAAGATGTACAAAGTAGAATAGAAGCATTAATCCTCTAATACTGTGTAGTATGGAAGAGTAAGTTATTCAAAGAATGAAAGCAGATGACGAATTCACAGCAATTTATAGGAAATACTGATAGCGCAAGCGTTAGCGACGCAGGAGTGTCGAGGTTTACTGAACTGGACATTGCGCAATTGGTGATTGAGGATGATACAGGGGTGGATAATTTTCAGTCGGAGCAGCAACAACGCTTACTAGTGGAACCCTTGTACAGTTCGCTAATTTTACAACCGCCACTAATTCCTCCTAGATTTTTGAATTTGGAATTGCTGGTATTGGTGTAACTCCTTCCTTCATTGATTCTATCACAGAGGCTTTCCTTTAATTTTTCAAAGCTCCAGTTCATTTCGATAGAATTAAGAAAATAATTTTGATATCTGATGGTGTAAACTTCTATGACTTCTATCAAAGCACAACTTTTGGCGGCGATCGAAACAACTCCAGAATCCATGCTGGAGGAAATCTTGGATTATCTTGAATACCTCAAAACTAGAAAGCAGCAACTTCCGCTCCCATCTGTACAAGTTTCTCATTCAGCAGCAGAACCGATTTTGCGCGGGTCTAAAGCCAAAGATTTACTAAAGTTTGCCAAAACATGGGAAGGAGACGATTTTAATGAATGTCTTCAACTTGTTTACGATACCCGTTCTCAAACGGAGTTCTAAGAGACAATTGATATTTATCCCATTACCTTACCAATTTCTCAGCTTTATGGCAATCTTAAAGGAAAACTGGTGAACGCTTTTGGGCCTAAAGAGAAAAGCCAGCGCAGAAATTTTAATTTGCAAGCCCTTGGCTTTGGAGATAACGACCTTTGGATCGCAGCCACTGCAATTCACTATAATCTCACTATTGTCTCAACAGACAATGATTTTAAACGGATTCAGGAAGTTGAAACTTTATCTTTAGAATGTTGGCTTTGAACTAACAATACCTTTGCTAAAAAAGAGTACCCGTAAAGCCAGACCCTATTTTATGATCCCAGATTTTTGCCAAGCTGACCTCACGCTTGTCGTATTCACTGCATTTTTACTAACAAAACTGACTTGACAGGACGCTTAACTGGATTCCCTGAATCCAACTTCCCATAAAACGCCTTACCTTCATAATACAAGGAAGAAGAACTACTATGAACGTGAAAACTTACAATTACCAAAAACTGAATTGCTTCCCTATCATATTGATGAATTACAGCGAGTAATTGAGCGCAATCTCCGATATGTCAAATTACTCAGTGAAGATGCGCGAAAACAGGCAATTATAGCTCCTATACTTCTAGAATTATGTGAAATTACACAAACCCAATTAAATATTGAATATCCTATTAGTGTTAGCGACCAATTAAAAGGGAGTTTGGATTATTATATTAACAAAGGTAAAAGTTTGGTAGTAATTGCAGCTAAACAAGCGGATTTAAGTAGAGGTTTTACACAATTAGCCG
>Ga0209611_10009544_pt1 | contig 14651 bp, 11 predicted proteins | sample S1TSphgellanicum_3_FD_187693 | JGI IMG/M metagenome (GOLD analysis project Ga0209611, IMG submission 187693) | Host-associated microbial communities from peat moss isolated from Minnesota, USA - S1T2_Fc - Sphagnum magellanicum MG (SPAdes) (version 2) | ecosystem: Host-associated > Plants > Peat... | reverse complement strand
GGGTCGCTCCTAAGAAACCTTGCGATTTCTTAGGGGAGCGATAAAAACCTGGAAGTGGTGATTCACTCCCAGGTTCTTTGTAGTTGGTTGTTAGTTGTTAGTTGGTGGCTGGTGGCTGGTGATTGTCAAAAATAATACTAACCACTAACCACTAACCACTAACCACTAACCACTAACCAATTTCTACCGAATATACTCTTTGAGAACGCTGTTGCGATTTGGGTGGCGTAACTTGCGGAGTGCTTTTGCTTCAATTTGCCGAATCCGTTCGCGAGTGACATTGAAAATCTGTCCAATTTCCTCAAGAGTTTTCATGCGACCGTCATCTAATCCATAGCGCAGTCTTAGAACATCACGTTCGCGGGGACTGAGACTGTCGAGAACCTTTTCTAGATCTTCCCGCAGGAGATTTTTGGAAACTTGGTCTTCTGGTGTCTCACCATCCGACTCAATAAAATCTCCCAGCCGGGAATCTTCTTCTTTCCCAATGGGCGTTTCTAGTGAAATCGGGAGTTGGGCGGATTTGGCAATAAACCGCAGTTTCTCAATAGTCATCTCCATGCGGGTTGCAATTTCTTCTTCAGTTGGTTTGCGACCCATCTCTTGCGAAAGCAGCTTGGTAGTTTTCTTGATCCGAGAGATAGTTTCGTAAAGATGAACTGGAAGGCGGATAGTGCGGGATTGATCGGCGATCGCACGGGTTATTGCCTGACGAATCCACCATGTAGCGTACGTAGAAAACTTATAGCCTTTCTCGTGGTCAAACTTTTCTGCGGCGCGAATCAAACCGAGACTACCTTCCTGAATTAAGTCTTGGAAGGATAGACCACGATTCATGTACTTCTTGGCAATTGAAACTACTAGGCGCAGGTTGGATTGCACCATTTTGTCTTTCGCCCTACGACCAACGTGTAGCCGATAACGAAACTGTTGCAGCGGTAACTGTACTGCTTCTGCCCATTCACTATCTTTAGGGTCGCGATCCAACTGCTGTGAAAGTCTTTCGCGTACTCGTTCTAATTCCAGCAAATCAGCAATTTTCCGTGCTAGTTCAATTTCTTCGTCTGCCCGCAGAAGACGAATTCGACCGATTTCTTGGAGATAAAGTCGAATCGAATCTTCAGTGTAATGCTTCTTCTTACTTTGTGACCGACGACGCGACTTAGCGGCTTTTCCAGACTTGGCGTCGTCCTCATCAGACTGAGGCTCTAAAAATTCATCAATTTCGCCGTCATCGTCCAAGTCCTCTTGATCATCTAAAACTAAGAGTTCTTCCAATATCTCGATCTCAGGCTGATTCATCATTTCTAGGTCAGGCTGAAAAATATTTTCGAGTACGTTGTTAGCCTGGTTCATGCCGCGTTCCTCATGCTCCTTGCAGAATCAATTACTCACGATTATGTACACCACTCTCGTATCGATCTTTTTGTTTGACCGTCGAGAGCATTTTTGGCTAATTTGCCGTAACTATTGTCACTTAATTTTTGCGTTTTCTAAGATCAACACTTTGGTGAAGAGGTTTGTCGAAGTTTAGAGCCCTCATGTGAGAGGAGCTTGCGTGCTTCACAAGAAGCCGCCACTCTAGCTTTTCCCTACCGCAACCAACTGTTCGCTTGGAACTTCATTCTGCAGCTTCAGGATCTGCCGTGAAAGTAAATTCCTCACCTTAGTAGACGCCGTACGTGTTGTCTAGCAACACAAGTTTTTACTTTACTTAGCAGGTCTAAAAAAGACTGTTCTTGCTTAAAAAAAATTTACCACTCCATACAAACAAAGTATAACTGTTGGGGGATTTTTTTTCTAAATACTGTTCCGATTGTAGCCTGTTTCACAGAAATTGCACTCTTTTCGTGTGGTAATCATGAAGTTATTGAGTATAAAGGCGAGCTTAACACGCTTGCGCTTGTGAGTGGACAAGATTGATTGTTAAACCTACCTCTACAAAGGTAAAGCCTGTTTGACTAAAAAGACATTGAAAACGGTAGCCATTCCTTGATTTTCTTCAAAACTTTTTGGAATTGCACTCTTGTTCTCATTAAGTTCAAAGTTAGGTACACCTGCTTTGAACTGACTCTAGGTATCATGTACAACGATAATAACTGCAATTACTGAGAAACGAGCATCTTACGTTACCCAAGTAGAGAAATTTTAGCGTACCCATTTTTACATTTACTTCATAAATTACTGAGTTGGGACATATTTTAGATTCATAGTAATAATCCGGTATGCGGGAAACGAGCGTGTCTTTAGACCTGAGAGGGAAGCGACACGGGCGACTTTAGCCGCCTTCAATCTTGATTTGATTACCATTACCGCCTTAGGGTTACTTAATTTAGGGTGCTATTGTATTGCACTTTCAACTGGACAATTGCAGTTTTAAATTGTTCGCCCTTTACGCATAATGATTTTGCTCCTAAGAGCCTTCCATTGCTGGAGTAATGTTAGCCTTGCCAATGTTATCGGTCGGTACTATCCGGGTGACAAGGAGTGTTAACTCAATATAAACCTGTTTAATCACCCAGTTCTAGAGCTTGAAACTGGCGAATGCATCTCAAGGTAGGTACTTTAACACTTACCGATAACGTAGTACTCAGGGTACTTAAGCGGGTCAGCTAGTGTGGCTTCCGATCTGCGGCTACTAGCAAGCTAGAAGCGAGCGTGTCTTCTCCCAAAGGGAGACGCTGCGCGAACAGACCTGAGTCGCTGACTCTCATGTGAGCCGAAAGTGGTGCTTTGTAGGAAAGCAATTCACTGAATCGCAATTAGCCATATCGTCAACCAATTCAAACTTGACCATTTTGATCTTAATTACACGTTAGCGCATTGCTGAAATCTCCACCCTACGAAACTTGACAAATTGTTCTTATTGGATACACCGATATTTTAATCAATTTAAAACCGATTTGACAGTCAGGATTATAGATATTAGCCCACAAGCGTGCAAAAGTGCATAGGATGAATGCAAAATTTATCACTCGTAAGGGCGTGCATGGTTCCCCGACTTGAGGGGAGGGCATAAAACCCCAAGACCGCACTGGCTAACAGACGACATCAGGTACAGAGAAATATTTTTCACGCATACTGCCATACCAAACCTTCACCATTGCTCCATAATTATGTGTTTTCAGCTAATTTGCCAAAAGAGAAGGTATTTCAGCTAGTGGCAAAAATCTATCAATCCTTCCTCTGTCTCTCCCACTCTCCCCTGAAGCTCAAAATAGTAAGTTAGATATTTACCAGCTTAATACCAACCCCTAAACGAGGAACGTGCAATCCTAGTAAACTAGACACGTAAATGAAACGCTTGCGTTATGGGAATTACATTAGCGAGTCCGCGTACCCCTTCTAGAGAAGTAAGCGTGACATGCAGCGTCTCTTAGAGAGCGTCATTCCCAGGCAGCAGTACTAGGTTAATCAACACTAAGATGCAATTGCTAATTGTCTGACATTATCGATACCAATGAAATAAAGTTAACAATAATTTACAGGCTCTTGAGGCTCTGTAAATAGAGATACCAAAATTTCAGCCGAGCGTTATTTTTGTCGCTGAATTGACAAAAGTATAGCTAGCCCAAAAAATAAAGTACGGTTAGCTTCTCATAGCATAACCGTACAAATGTGTGAATTTCACTTGGTCAGCAAACCTACAACAATTAAATATCTAAATCTGTGAGGTTGAGTTTAGAACCGTAGGTTTCGATGAATTCGCGTCGGGGTGCAACGCGATCGCCCATCAAAATCGTGAAAATGCGATCAGCTTCTGCTGCATCCTCAATTTCCACTTGTTTGAGGGTGCGACTTTCCGGATTCATGGTAGTTTGCCAGAGTTGTTCTGGCATCATTTCACCCAAGCCTTTAAACCGTTGGATGGTGTAGTTAGCATTGTCGGGAAACTCGCTAATGAGGATTTGGAGTTCGCGCTCACTATAGCAGTAACGATGATTGCGGCCCCGTTCTACTTTAAATAGTGGTGGACAAGCAATGTATATATATCCCTGCTCAATGAGTGCTCGCTGATAGCGATAAAAGAAAGTTAACAACAGTGTCCGGATGTGCGCTCCATCTACGTCAGCGTCAGTCATAATTACTATGCGGTGATAGCGCAGTTGGGACGCATCGAATTCATCGCCCTTGACACCCAAACCAAGTGCCGTGATCAGTGATTGGATCTCGTTATTCTTGTAGATTTTAGAGTCGTCAGTTTTCTCAATGTTCAGGATTTTACCGCGTAGGGGAAGAATGGCTTGGAAGCGCCTGTCCCGTCCTTGTTTGGCACTGTTATGGACAAATACGCCACTTGCCAAGGCAAAGTTATGGGTATGGGGAACCTCGATGTCGTAAACATCTACCGATTGTTCTAAACGTTCAATGGAAACAACACGGTGGTTGTAATTGACAACTGCTTCAATTGCTAGAGCCTGGGAACCTTCAAAGTAGCTTTCACAGAATGTGTCAAACTGCAATAAAGATTTGTCTCTTGTTTCCAGACGGTAGGCTTGATATACATCTAAATTAAGCTTGCCTTGCTCAATCTCTATTTGCTTAAGAGCTGCAATAGTTTTGCGATAGTATGTTTGCTGCAACGCCATCTTACGCTTTTGTCGAAACTCTGGTGTCCATTGTTCCTGAGTTTTTGATCGCTGCCACTCCAACAAAACCTCGTCTTGCCATTGTTGCTTAGCTACAAGTGAAGCAGCCTCTCGTGCCTGAGGGTTGTTAGCAAAATGCTCGCGAACTCTTTGAGCTTGGGCTTGACAGTTTGCTACATCGCTCCAATATTTTTGCTGCGCTTGGTTGAGTTGTTCGTAATTTGAAGAGCGATAAGTGTCGTTACCATTGTAAAATTCACGCCACTTGCTAACCATATAGACTTTGTACGCTTCATCCTCCCACTGCTTGCGAGCTTGTTGTGAGAGAATTTGCCGCGTTTGCTGTTGCTGCATTCTTTGACTCATCTTGGCACGGTATTCCTGGCTTTGACGAGTTTTGCGGCTCTTTTCAATCACATCTTGCCGGTGCAATGTTTTTTCAACATGAGTACGGTGTAGTGCCAGATGTTCAAGAGCAGATAACCGCCTGAGATTTGTGGGGTTATTGTTACGCTTGTTGAAATCAATATGATGGCAATGGTCACCGTCTGCAAGTTGGTAAACACTTAGCCATCGATTATACCAGTCTGCTATCGTGTGAGTGAATAACCAGGAATCAGAACGTGGATCCCAAACCATCTCGTAACCATCAATGGTAATTCCTGATTCACTTGTGTCAGACAGCTTACGGTACAACGGCATGAGCGAATCATCCAGTGTTAACAATGCCGCTTGCTTATAACTACCATCGCGTAACATAAAGCGGTGATCGCTTGTGCAGACGATAGTTTCCCCGTTGTCCAGAGTCACCTTAATAACTTCAGCATTTGCCTTAGTCATTCTGGGGTTGAGAATGCTTTCTATGCCGATAGTGCCGTTATTACGGATGGTATAGCAAAAATGCTCTTTACCCATCGCTTGCTCAGCCACAATTTCTTTGAAACTGAGCGATCGCCCATCAGCCAGTGCGACAAGTGTATCCCCATCAAAGCATCCGCCGGCTGAATCTCCTTCTACGAGGTATATTTCTGACTCCTTCGGATCTCTAGTACTGCAATCTGCCAATTTTCCAGGTAATGGCGACGATTCCAACACCGATTTACGCCGCACTAACTCTCGTGCATGACGGGCTGCTTCTGCTGCTTTGAAGGCTTGAATAGCTTTATCTAAGACTGCATCAGCGATACTGGGGCGAAATTCCAAGTACTCTGTGAGAACTTCTCCTACCAGAGAATCAACGATTCCTCGCACCTCAGTGTTACCAAGTTTGGTTTTGGTTTGCCCTTCAAATTCTGGTTCTGGTACTTTGACGGAAATGACTCCAGTTAAACCCTCTCGGACATGTTCGCCACTCAGGTTTGGTTCATTTTCTTTAATTTTGTTGCGCTTACGAGCGATCGTATTCAAGGTACGAGTCAAAACCGCCTTCAACCCTTCCAGATGCGTACCACCATCAACCGTGCGAATATTGTTGGCAAAGCCCAAGACATTGTCTGTGTAGGCATCAGTACACCACTGCAATGCGACTTCCACTTGTACATGATTCCGTTCTCCTTGTACAAAGATAACTTCTTCATGCAGCGGCTGCTTGTCGCTGTTCATATAGGAAATATATTCTCGAATCCCACCTTTGTACTCGTAGGTTTCTACTCTAGGTGTACTAGTTTTGAGTAGTTCTAAACGGTGGTCGCTAAACGTAATTTTGACGCCTGCATTGAGATATGCTAATTCCCGTAAGCGACTTGATAAAGTAGTATAATCAAACTCTGTACAAGTAGTAAAAATTTGTGGGTCTGGTTTAAATGTGACAGAAGTTCCTGTACGATTTTCTTTGTAAGGATTAGCTTCCAGTTCCGTGACGGGAATACCCCGTTCATAGCGTTGGACATGAACCTTTTGCTCCCGCCATACTGTAACTTCTATCGACTCTGATAGGGCATTAACGACAGAAACGCCAACTCCATGCAATCCTCCAGAAACCTTGTAGCCGCCGCTGCCAAATTTACCCCCAGCATGCAGTACTGTTAACACTGTTTCCAGTGCCGATTTCCCTGTTTGGGGATGAATATCAGTAGGAATACCCCGACCATCATCTGTTACAGTAACAGAACCATCAGCGTTTAGATCTACCTCCACGTGTGTGCAGTAACCCGCTAAAGCCTCATCAATTGAGTTATCCACCACCTCATAAACTAAATGGTGGAGCCCTCGCGGACCAGTAGTACCAATGTACATCCCTGGTCTTTTGCGGACGGGCTCCAGACCTTCCAGAACTTGAATCTGAGCGGCACTGTAACTGCTCGTCATGAAAATTCTCCTGTTACGTGGGGGTGAAGTCGCCTAAAAGGCGAACAAATTCAAAAACACTCCAAAATTGTAACACAAAAGCCTTGGTGGCGACTCTAGGGCAATTATAAGAGAAGTTTTTACAGGGGATGTACCCATTAGAAGATTGGGCATGGGGCAATGGGCATGGGGCATGGGGCATGGGGCATGGGATAAGTACTCCGACAGAATTAATTACACATATTGAAATCTTGTTAAGAGTTAAGAGCTAAGAGTCTCCACTAATGAATTTAATCTTGTCCAACTACTTAATCACCAATGCCCAATGCCCAATGCCCAAATTGATTGTAATTTGTGGCGCAACAGCTACAGGCAAGTCGGGGTTAGCACTCGCTTTAGCTATGCGACTAGGTTCTGTAATTCTCAGTGCAGATTCCCGTCAGGTGTACCGGGAGTTTAATCTTGGTACGGCTAAGCCAACGGCGGCTGAACAAAAGTTGATACCACACTATTTAATTGATGTCTGCTACCCTACAGACACAATGACAGTGGCAGAATACCAGGAGCAAGCTCAAGCACTAATTGATTCCCTACCCACTATGGAAGTAGAGGAAGATAAATTAATGACTCCCTCATCTCCCCCCACTCCCCCACTCCTTCTAGTAGGCGGTACTGGTTTATATATACGTTCTGTAACACAGGGAATGAAGATTCCTAGAGTTGCACCGCAGCAGAAATTGCGATCGCAACTGGAATCTCTAGGACAAACACAACTGTATGCCATGCTGAAACAAGTTGACGTTGTTGCGGCAAAAAAGATTCATCCTCATGACTCTGTGCGAACTCTCAGAGCATTGGAGGTATACTATATTACTGGTCGCCCGATTTCTGAGCAGCAAGGAGAGAACCCACCAAATTATCCTATTCTACAAATTGGTTTAGATTGTGATTCGGCTCATCTCACCCACCGAATTGCACAGCGTACAGAGAAGATGATTGCAGATGGTTTGGTAGCTGAAGTGGAGTCTCTTTGCCAGAAATACGGTTCTGATTTATCTTTGCTGAATACTTTGGGTTATCAAGAAATCAAGCAATATTTGACCGGGGATATTTCTTTAAATGAAGCTAAAGAATTAACAGTTTTGCATACGCGGCAATTTGCCAAGCGACAACGCACTTGGTTTAGAGCATATCCTCAAATTGAGTGGTTTGACGCACAGCATCCTGATTTGTTAGAGCAAGTTTGGCAACGCATACAGGGGTTTATCAGGTAATGACAAACACTGTTCTTTTGAACACTTACACTACGTTTGTAGTTGCTAAGAGCGTTCTTAGCAACTACAAACGGCATCTCAAACCCCTAGAAGCAGTGACAGGGCGTTTTACATATCCAGATCGAACGATTAACTCCCTGAAATTCATATACATTAACGGTTTTGGCGAATATTCACAGGGGGGGGATTTTTGCAACTTTCGCCCAAGTATGGTCAAAAAAATCAAACAGATTAAACTTGTGATCGCCTGATATTGTCGGGTGGGTAACAGGTTGTGCAACAGGCTAAAAATGCGATCGCTGTTTTTTATTGATTGATCGGTTAAAATTGTAGAGCAAGTAAAGCAAATATTAACCTACTTAACTTAATATACCTGAGGAAAAAACAGTGAGTTCTATCCCTATCGACAAATTTAAGAATAACATCCAAGACTTTATTCAACAAGTCATCAATCAACATATTCCTCTCAAAATAACCGATCAAAATGGTGGTGAATTTATTATTGTAAGTGCCGAAGATTGGGAACAACAACAAGAAACTTTGTTTGTTTTACAAAATAGCCAGATAATGGAACAGATTACCCGTTCTCTGGCTACCCATACTAAAAATAAAGGCTACATTCCCAATCAGGAAGAACTAGATAAGATACTTAGTATTTGAGGGTAACACCTGGGAAATTTATGAAGAACTTAGGCAAAAAGACAAAAACCTACATAAAAATCTTTGTAAACTCATCAAAGAAATGCTGAGAGAATATCCCGCTAAAGGAATGGGAAAACCTGAACCGTTAAAACATAATTTGTCGGGGTTATGGTCAAGAAGAATTTCTGAAAAAGATCGCCTTATTTACAAATTTGATGATCAATATGTTTATATTTTTGCTATAGGTGGCCATTATGATTAATTTAATTGATTTTAATGAGTTTGCCCTGCAAGAAATCAAGCAATATTTGGCCGGGAATATTTCTTTAAATGAAGCTAAAGAATTAACAGTTTTGCATACGCGGCAATTTGCCAAGCGACAACGCACCTAGTTTAGAGCATATCCTTAAATTGAGTGGTTTGACGCACAGCATCCTGATTTGTTAGAGCAAGTTTGGCAACGCATACAGGGGTTTATCAGGTAATAACTAAAGCTTAGGGTTGCCAATTGTTTTGGCTCAGATGAAGTTATTTATCAACAATCGCAAAAATTTACAGCGGAATTTCAATGAAAAATTCTTTACCTTCACCCCTTACCGAGTGAAAACTCAATTTGCCACTGTGGGTTGATTCGACGATAGACTTTGCGATCGCCAATCTTAATCCCGTGCCTTTTCCGACAGATTTTGTAGTAAATAAATGATCAAAAACCTTTTGTTTTACTGATTCAGTCATTCCCAGACCATTATCAGCAATTGTACTGTCGATCCCGTCGTGGATGTTAAATGGTACTTTGTAATCTTTCTGGAGTTTAGACTCATGATTCCATAAACCTAGGGCTAGAAGCACGACTTTGCGTTGTTCAAGGTTTGTTTTAGGTGGGTTTACCAACTTATTGAGGGTTTGGTCACAGATACAGTTCTTCCCCAACTCTTCAATAATTCCTGTCATCTCCGACCACATGGGATAATTTTTACTACACCGTCGATTCCACAAGCTTTTTGAGGATTGCGTAATGGACTGAAGCACAACAAAATTTCATTTTATGTGCGACAAATAGCTGTCAGCCTTGATATTCGGTTCTAATTATTTCACTTTATGCGCGAACCCACATTCCAAATTTGAATTTTATTTGAGAGTAGGCGCAGATGTTCATTCAAGTAGTTATCAAAGCCTGACAGCTTTACAGGGAAAGATCCTGAATCTTAGAAGAAGGGGATGTGTTACTGTTAGGTGTTGGCGTCGGACTAACTTTGATAGAAAATCCTTTCCGCTGTGGCGGCTGATTAAACTTATCTGTCACGATAATTTCAATTTGAGACGGGAAGGCTGGATTAGCGGTATACTGTTTTGAGCCTTGAGGCTCAAAGTTGCCGAAAGGGGAAATTTGAACATTAATATCTTCACCCACTACTTTCCATTTCAAAGTCACAGGTTTGCCTTCTTGGGGTATGAGTATCATCAGAACAGAAAACGGGGTTAAGCATTATTACATGGATAATACAAAATTTTTTCATGGCTGAAACCCTTGTTTTCTCGTTAAGCAGCTACCTGGTAACTTGAAAAATCAGCTACTATAACCCTCAACAAAATCCTTACTGGACAAGACTTTTAAGCTTAACCCGGTTTTCTGTTCCGATGATACTTGTACCCCAATAACTGAGTTAATTATTGAAGGGAAAGTTGACGTAATTCAATTTTAGTTACACACAGCTTGTACTGACTATAAATAGTTACACCAATTCTCCGCACAACCCGATATAAAAAGCCTGCCGCTGGAGCATTTTGACCCTCAAGCCAGTAGCAAAATTTACTGAGCTTGGGGGTTTTGAATTGCTCAAAGCTTCCTCAGTTTTTGGGTTGGAATTCCCGAAGGAGTGCGATCGCATTCAATAGTTACCACCAGGGGCAATATAAGCTGAAACCCTTGTGGTGAAAGAGTCTCTAGCTCTTTGGCACTTCATTGAAATACTCCTTATCTACTCGCAAAGTCGGATATTGCCCTCGTACCAAATACAGGTTTCGCGATCACTGGATTTTACCACCGCCTTGAACTGTGCTGAAGGTAAATACTCAGCCGACACTAAAATTCCTTTGTGCCAAGAAGACATCGTCTTAAACTTCACTGTCTGCCCAACGTGCTGGCTCCAGTCTATTTGCGGTTCAACGCTTGTGACGGTTGGGGTGATGGTAGATGCGCTTGTGGGTGTAGGTGTTTTGGGAAGTGATTCAGGTTCCGGAGCAGGTATTGGTTCCGGGATAGCATCTTTAATTAATTGAGCGTTCCCCTCTACTGCTTCTGGGTCATTTTCAGATGGAGTGTAGGGGGGAGGTGATGTGATTGCATCGGGAACTGATTGGACTTCATTAATTTCCGACAACCCGACCGACAACCGTTCTGACAAGCTATCGGCAACCTGATTTCCTTGCTGTACCTCACTTCCGACAACCTGACAACTAGTATGTGGTGAAATAAGGTCACTATTATTCAAAACTTGTGATCTCTCATTAAATAGATTTGAATCTGGTACAGAAATTTTAGTTAAAAGGTTGTCAGGGTTGTCAGGATTGTTATTTAATAAGGGTTCTAGGTTGTCAGAGAGGTTGTCGGTAGGTCGTCGGTAGGTTGTCAGGATTTCGTCTATAGTTTGTGAATTGTCGCCAAAACTTCGCAACCTTAACCCCCTAACACATCGTTTCCCAGTGACCTTGCATCGCTCATAGGCAACCTGCCACAAGAGTGTTTGCTTACACAGTTCTATTAGGTCGGCTGAGAAGTTATTCTTTCCTTTAGCTTGTAGTCCTGACTGCCGACAGTAGAGTGTGTAGCTACCAAACAATGTTGATATTTGAGGGTTGTAGGCTTTACCTTCCCATTCAGTGCGATCGCAACCAATCTGAGTTATGGCGGTTTCATCTTTGATAACCCACTCGTTCAACCAAGCAGCAATAGAATCTTGTCTGACTGCCGATTCCCATAGTGTCGGGTTCATCTCATTGGATGTACCTCGCAGGACACGGGTAATCTCCTCATCGGGAATACTGATTAAGTATTTAGTAAAAGAGCTTAGCTCTGGTTCAAATTCTGCATCTAAATCCCGTGGGTAAGATGGCGTATTATTAAAGGCGACCATCAATATACGCCGCTTCAACCAACTACCTATTCCCTGGAATATCGGAAAGTTGCTTGTAAGGATAGCAAGTCCTGGGAACTTAAAATCAATTCCATCCTTGTACAGCCGACGACCACTCAGGGAATCTTGCCCAGTCATTCGCTTAAAATTACTCATTTTCCCGCTTGTCTTGTCTTGGTCTGGGAACAGAGCAGCACGTTTACCCATCAGCTTGATTACTTCATGCTTGTCTTCTAGGCTCTCCATTGAACCATTCCAGCAATTTTGTATGCCCACTAATGATTCAATCAAGCGAGTATAGGTTGACTTACCACTACCACCGCCACCAATCAGGTGTAAGAATTTTTGTAAATCGCTCCTCCCCCGCAGGACGGCAGCAGCAAAATGAATAAGAATTTGAACATCCTCTTTGTTTCCCCCCGTAGCTTCTATGAGCCAGTCGTTTATCTTGTTCCAACTCGTGCAAACTGCTGGTAAGTTGTAAGGGCGAGGCAAGCACCAAGTTAGCTTGTTGGCGGGGGAGTGTTTCGAGAATTCACCCGTTTTTAGGTTTAATACCCCATCAGTAAACGGCAATAAATCAGGATTTTCAACCCACTTGCGTACAAGCATTTTGTGCAGCAAGTTACCTACGATATTTGATTTGTACTTCGGACTGCCATACCCACTGATTCCCATAGCCTCAATAATGGTGGAAATTCCCGACTCCACGTAATGCTCACTTACAGCACTCCAGGAGCCAGGTTGCTCAAGCTCGTATTCCATCCAGGTTTTGTGGTCATCATTCCAAATTAAGCGATCCTTGTATTTCTCGAAAAGCTCGGCAGCGATTATGTCAGCTGGTGGAATCCCGCCTTTTTTGGAATCTTTTTTCTGGAACTGCTTTTCCAGTTTGGCGATCGCATTCTGGTAAGCCAGATCAAAAGCACCTCCCCCATTATTCACAACGAAATCATCCATACCCTTGCCCTCTTCTGCTTTCCACATAATATCTGTGGTAAGGCATCCCGTAGCGGTTAAAGCGAGGCGTAGTTTTTTCTTCCCAGTCCCAACAGCCAACTTGGCTTTCTGCTTTTCGTCCCGGTCTAATGCGAAAAGCCATTTACTTCCTTCACCTGCGAACTGTTCCAAGTCGGGAATGAGATATGGATCTACATGCCTATCTTGCTCATCTTTACTTTTCGCTCCACAGGTACAGCCATAGAGTGCGATCGCAACATAGCCGTTAGAAAGTCCGCATAATGCTTTCTTACCCCCCTCGGTGAGAATCCTGGGTAAGTCAATTTCTTTTACCCAATCCCAGAAGCTACCCTCCATAGGCACTTCAATGCCATATCTATTCCCTATCCGCTTCCTTATATTTGGCGGTATTGGGGGAAGGAACGCTTTATCGCCTGCGCCTTTTGGTGCGAAATATCTGTAGGGTCTTTGTTTGTCATCATCCCATGCGCTAACTACTGCTTGCCAAATACTGCCATCTTCATTTTTCAGAAATGCAGCAAAAAGCCTTTCATTTGCTTTATGACCAAAGCGGGTAAAATCCCACCCAAGCTCATCATGTATTGGTGTACTCGCATCATGACCATCGTTATTCTCTAAGTCCTCATGGAACTCTACACATGCATCAAACAATTCTTGTGAAATGCCGCTACCTTCAATAAAGTTTTTCTGGATAAATAATTTGAATTCGTCAAAACTTTCCAATGACAGTCCTCTTGAGGACTGCGTTACAGTGGTGGAGGCGATCATGCTGCACCTCCTAGAGCTAGAGAATGTGCTTCTAGTTCGGATTTCAAGACTTTTTTGACTGTTATGCGATCGCTAATTCGTGTATACTCTTTATAAAGGTGTGCATAATAGAGAAAAGACTTGCTAGACAAGACTTTCGCCGTTATGCCTCTTTTTAGGACGGTGTTAGAATCACCTTTTTTTGTATGTATAACTTCTATCGGAGCGCAAAGTAGAGCAGTGGTATTCTGAAGGGAATTACCCAAGCCTTTATTTTCGTTCATTTCAAGAGAAAAAACTAATGTTTGCTTTCCCTCAGCTTCAACTGGGGGATTTTGTTTTGACTAGTAAGATAATAATGCAAAAGTACTAGCTAATTGCAGAAAATTACACCCAAGCTGGTGCTGTCCGTTCCAGTGGTTCATAACTGTGTTTCGTCACAAAATGCATTGGCACTTTATATAGGCGCTGGGATTGGCTCGGTAGCAATTGCGTAACCAACATGGTAATTCGTATTAAAGTCATCCTCGACAAGTCGAAAACGAGTTGTCCATTGCCGCCATTCAGTACTTGTTGGCGTTACTTTAGCGCGATAAGTATACTCAATAGTGCTTGGCGTCACCGTGCCAAACCAGAAAAATTGTACGCTAAGGCTGAAACTTAGATAGGGTAAGCTTTTGAAGAAGTGCTTTCTCCCAGAAAATTGTTGAGAAAACTATGGTTATGCTGCTAGTTTTGATCTAATTTGAACGAAAAATCGTTGTTTCAGGCACTTGAAATTTTCTTAACGTACAATTCTCCCGCATTGGCACGGTGACGCCGACTATGTAGAGGAGATAGTCCAATTCTCTCAACAGATGCCAAAAAAAACACTCTGTTTAGAATCAGAGTGCTCTTAAAACTGTACGTTCGCTCATTTTTAACCACAAGATTTAATTAAGCCTTACAGGGCTTGTAATCCAGGTGATGTAATGGCTTTAGGCATTTTTATTCGCATC
>Ga0209611_10009542_pt1 | contig 14654 bp, 6 predicted proteins | sample S1TSphgellanicum_3_FD_187693 | JGI IMG/M metagenome (GOLD analysis project Ga0209611, IMG submission 187693) | Host-associated microbial communities from peat moss isolated from Minnesota, USA - S1T2_Fc - Sphagnum magellanicum MG (SPAdes) (version 2) | ecosystem: Host-associated > Plants > Peat... | reverse complement strand
CCTGCGAAATTTTTTTCACATCCAAGTTTAGTTATGTACTCTTTTGTAACCCCACCCAAAAAACTGAAACTGGGACAACAAATAGGTGGGGGACTACTAATAGCAAACCACCTGGACCATTTTCCTCGGCCAAACCGGCATGTGTTGGATGTTTTTCATCCAATTTTACTGTGCAGGCTCACATACCAAGCACCTTTGGAGATGCGTTAAGGGGTTATGTTAGATGAAGAACAATCCATTGGGTTCTTTGTACTATGATGTGGCACTATGATGGACCTTATAGAGGTTTCATTTGCTGGTTGAGTGGTTGAGTGTTATTTGTGCTCCCTTTGTGGGTTGTTTTTTTTCCTGTTCGCAAATGAATTTGTTCATTTGTGCCATTCAATTTAAAAAAAAAACCTCCAATGTATAGGAAGTGTTAGTTGAGCCTTGAGATGTGTGATACTAGCCCCCCAAGAGAAACAAAAAGGCATGTTAGCTCATTTTTTTCTATAGCGAATTTTCTAATTTTGGTGACAAAAAAAAAGGGCCAGTGCAATTCATACAAAGATTATTATTTTGGTGAGAAAATGGCCCAAAGTCTCCACATTATGAGATTTAAAAATAAATAAAATCCATTTATAGACAATAGGTTCTAGAAAGTTGCAAAAATATACCATAATTCAATATTTTTATTTTCCTCTCTGATGTATAGCCAAATTTTGGTAAGTCCTCTTATGAATGATGACCACCTACCTGACAAAATTGAAAAAAAAGAAAACAAGAAGCACCGACGCTTATGTGCATGCTTGTCCCATGGGATTTAATTGTAGAGAGCTCTGTGGAGATTCAAATCATCGAAGGGCGCCGCTAGGCCCTAATCTAGGCACTAATCAACTCAATCAAGTGTGCGCCACAGCACCTAGACTGGTATATTATTCGCTTTCAGTGGGCCTTTGGTGAACCAGCACCTACACTGGGACCATTGTAAAAACCCCAAAGTGTTTGGGGTTGTCTCTAAACGCAGTAAATATACCATCCCTAGTTCGAATTTAACATTTCCTGGGTTAAATATACCTAATCTCAATCCCTAGACTGGTAACTTCACCTTCTTGAGTGAGGCTTCATACAGACAACACTTAACCTGGGACATGTATAGATGTATAGACTATAGATCCTGATTTTGTTGATAAGATGGTATATTGATGATGTTTAGAACCCATCAAAACACTTTGGCATATCAGTGTTGGGAAGTTCTCACTTTCTTGAACTTGGAACTGATAAGTAAGGGTAAGGTCTATGTATTTCCTTGGTTGATGATTCTCAAAATGAAAGAACCAGCTCTTAACCCTTAACCAACATTTTAGAAAAGTCAAAGAACCAGGTAAAAGAACCTACCCTAACTTGTTAGTTCTTTGTCAATTTTTTCATGACAACTGCCAGTCATTTGAAAAATTTCAAAAACTCCTAATCAGAAGTTCTTTTGCTTCTGAAAACTTTCAAAAAACCAGAACCAGAGGTTCTTGGAGGTTCTTTGAATTTTTTCAAATTATAAAAACCTGAAACTGAAGGTTATTAACAAAATCAAAGAATCAAAGGACTGGTTTTTAGTTTCTAGTTTCTATCATGGTGCTGGTGTAGATGCTGGCTCACCCAAGACATTCAACTCATACTGGTTCACCTCATTGGATGCCTAGAAAACCTAACTGCATTATTGGTATTTTAAGTGTCAAAAAGCATGTAATATAATAGGCTTGTTGATTGAGATAGCATTTATTTATCATCTACTAGTCAAATGCACTATTAATATAAGATTATAAATTTTTTTACATAGGATTTGAAATAATATCTTATGTCTACAAACAATTATGTAATTTTTTAGTATATCTAATCATTGATTTCTTATTGTAAAGGACATAATTCTTTTAACGAATGTGTCTTGCATATTTTTTTACCTCTACCTTAAAATAATAATAATATGTAATCCCCAAACTGCTCATTAGTTCATGTTCTAAAAAAGTTTTATTGGAGCTTATTTGATTATGCTCTTGACAACCTCCTGATAATGGAGCTTCATTCAAATCATCACCTTAAGAAAGTCCATTTTGAACAAAAGGTTTTGGAAGCCATCCTCCAAGCTCTAGGGAAATATAGTGTAGGTGTTATCACCAAACTCAGAAAACAAAATGCTTGATTCCTCATTTTGATTTTGATTTGTGCACTAGATCATTGGCAAGTCATACTCATTACTAAATGAATGAATGAATAAATGGAATTGAACTTTGTAAAATGCAAGATACCATCAAACTTAAATGTCATGAAAATTGCAGTTTAAAGACATTATTTCATTACTCACAAAAATTTAAGCATTAACAACTCTAGACCTATGAAAAGACCAATGTGCAAATAACAAATAAAATTGATGCAAATTGAAGACAATGACAACAATTTCAATTCTCTGCTTAATTTCATGTGATCAATAAGACAAAACATTTTGCTTCACTATTGTGAACACAATTTCAAAAACTAAGATCTAATATTTCAAAGCATTATATGTATTTTTTTCATCCAATGGTTTTGGATGAAAATTAATAACAATTATGCTTATTTGGGGCAATAAAATCATGGATTTGGGCTTAGCATTATTTGTGTACATGATGTGGAGGGTGGCAAAAAGGTAGCAAAAGGCATTGCATTTCAAGTTGAAGAAGAAAAAAATGGGTGATGGTAGCAAGTTTGCTACTATCACCTTGCTCGTAGCAACAACAATAGAAGAAAAATAAAATGTGATGGCAACAAGCTTATTGTTGTCACTCGTTTTCCCTTCAAGCAAAAAAAAAAAGGGTGATGGCAGAAAGCTTGTTGTCGTCACCTTGTTCACAACAACTAAAAGATGTGACAACAACAAGCTTATTATCATCATCCATTTTCGCTTCAAGCAGAAAGAAGAAAAACATGGGTGATGACAATAAGCTTGCTATTGTTGCCTTGTTCGTAATAATAATAATAAAAGAAAAGAAAATGTGACTTCAGCAAGCTTGATGTCATCGTCTTCACTTCAAATATAAAAATAAAAATAAAAGAGAAAAAAGACGACCATTATTGTTGTCTTCTTCTTTTCAAGCAAAAGAAAAAAAAGAAAAAAAAATGAAAATAAAATGCAAAGAAGAGAGGGAGCTTACCTTTTTTTTCTTGCTTTTATATTTGGGATGAAACACTCCTTTTGCCTTCTCCTTTTTTTTCACATTCTTTCAATGTTGAGCTCTTCACCTTCCTCAAGTCTTGTGTCTTGTGTCTCCTCAAAGTTCTAAACTACTAAGCTCGAGAGTTCTCCCGAGCTTTGACGATGAAGTGAAGAGGAAATGAGGTGAGAGAGGTAGGAAGGGGGGGGGGCCGAGGGGGGAGGTAAGTGAGAGGGGAAAATTTTGAGGCAGAGAAAGGAGCTGAAAAACCCCTAAGGAGGGGAACAGGATATGTTTTTGGTTCATCCCCGAAACGGCTTGAACAGCCTCATCCTGAACTGGTGCACTGGTGGCTGCTGGTTCACTCCAGCCCATCTATAGCACCCATGGATGGACAATATGTTACCCATTTTTTCTTTGGTAGGCCTTGGGTGAACCGCTACTTAAATTGGTACCATGATAAATACTAAAGATTAAAACCCACCGAAAAAATTATGGTTGGTTCTAAACATTATAAATCTCCCATCCTAAGAAAAAATCAAGGCCTCCAAGTCCAGATTAAAAATTTCATGGGTCAAATATAGCCATATGGAGGCCTCATTAAAGAAGGTGAAGGTACCGGTGTAGGTGCTGGTTTACCATGGCCCTGGCCATTGGTGCCTTCACCTTCTTGAGCGAGGTCTCTTATATATGAAACAGGAAATATATAAATTTGGACCAGTGCAGGTTCTGGTTCACCCTAGTCTTTCCTCTTAGGGTAGTGGAGCAACTAAATAGTAAGGCCCACTTTTAGATGGGTCTAGGGTCCAAGTTCCTAGGAACCAAATTGGACTCATAAGTTGAACCCTAGCTTGCATCTTGTTCTACAAAACATGTGTTCTCCTTTGAGATCTTTTAAAAAAATTTAATCCAAACCAATTCATTCTCCCTCCAAATGGTGCCCTGTAAGTTTAACCTCGATTTGCCACTTTTTGATCTGGGACCGTCATCTAAAGGCTGTGGGTCCAATTTATGGCTCTTAGACACTAGGATTTCTCTATTTTATTGGACCCTAAACCTTGGACCCTCATATAAAGTGACCCTAAATACCCCCCAACGGAAAACAGGGGACTTGAAACTTTTGCCTGAGGATTATGTGATAAATGATGGTGGTAGTTCGGGGATCGTGTGGAATTCAAGACAGACAACATGTGTCGGAAACGCATTTATCGACATTTAAACTTCTACAGTCGAGGAGTGTCTCAAAGCGTGTGGACTGAATAAACTGAGAAGTCAGCAGAGAACATCAGCAGCAGCCAGCCCGAGAGGTGTTATTATAGGTGGAAGATGCAGGATGAAAATGCATCAAAGTACAATGACAAAAGTGGAGACAAAGCAAACAATTCGATGAACGTAGAGAGGAAGTCAACGAACCTCATCCGGTGTAGCTAATTTCTGTCAGTCATTATTATACCCTCGGAATTCGGCCAAACGAGAAACAATCGGTAAATCGGTAAAGCAGTGGAAGAAGACGAGGAAGAACTTGTCATGTTCGCGTCGAGGTGTTTCTTGTCGAGAGGTGAACGGGTCCCGTGTTTCGGGCCGGACGGGGTGGGATGGTCGGGATTGCGGGGGCTTAAGCATCGTGAAGTAGAACCGTGTCATGTTTTTTCTTAATTCAGTGGCTATCGATTGTCTTCGCTCTCTGTTGTTTTCTTAATCCCAGTTGAAGTCGACGTTCTCTTGACAACGTTCCTTCTCGGAGAGGTTTTGTTCCAATATGGAGACTCTAAGAGATCGATACAAGGAATGTCAAGAGTTGGCGAGGACCATAAGTTTGCAATGTGAAGATGTAAAGTTTAACAAATGCTTGAGCAGAGTCCTTGCAAACAAATACTTGGCTTGCCTCGACGACCTGGACAAGTGTCTCTTGAGTGAAGGGGTTCTTTTAATAGATCCTGACGAAACAGTCTTGGCCGAGTTATCGCGTCTTCTTTTCTGTGGCCAGATGCTGTTGAAACAGTGGAGCGACAAGGATTGGTGGACGTCGACTATCACCTCATCTGATTCCGCGTCTGTCAAAGAACGGGTACTCCTACACCTCAGAGAGTTTTTCTATTGCGTCAAATTGTTGGGAGTGATTGCAAGCTCGGAAGCACTTCAAGGCACATTTGATGTACCACCACTGGAGGACTCAAGTTTGTTGACAGATGTCGAGGAAGCCTACCAGCATGACATTCTAAGCTTGGTACGTTTGACAAGGTGGTACACATGGCTGAATTATTTGACAAGGTGGTACACATGGCTGAATTATTTCAACCGTAACAATGTTAAGCGTGCAGAACACATGCTAAGAAAATTCAAGAATTCCAAGGATGAACCTTCACACTTGATAGACTATGCTGATGTGCGTATTTTGACTGAAAGTCTCCTTGGAGAAGGAGGCTCTGGAAACGTGTACAAGTGTGAATTCCTTGGACTGGAGGCGGCTGCCAAGGTAATCAATACCAACCAAATACACAGGGCAGTGGCAATGGAGAAGGAAGCAATTCTTTTTTCAAGTTTGCTACACCCGAATGTGGTTCAGTTCATAGGGTACACATCCCAAGGACTTCAACATGTCATTGTTTTGGAGCGCATGACCATGGACTTACGGAAATACTTGGATGAGAAGAAGAAGAATGCTGGCCAAGGACCTCCTCTTCCACTGCCGGTAGCTGTCGATATAATGTTACAGGTCGCAGAGGGCATGAAGTACCTGCATGGGAGAGGGGTGATGCACCGTGATCTGAAGTCAATGAATGTTCTCATAAATGTTGTGGAGAATGAGGATGAGGGTATTTCCTCATCTGTGCAAGTTAAGCTCACAGACTTTGGCGTGTCAAAATTGAAGCTGCATGACTCTAGGTTCACCACAAAGATGGTGGGTACCACTCGCTGGAGGGCACCTGAGGTGTTCGAAGACGAGCAGAACCCAGAGAAATACACAAAGTCAGCAGATGCGTATAGTTTTGCAGTGATATTCTCTGAGGTCCTGACTGGGAAGACACCATTTTCTGACATGAAACATATGGAGATTTTTAAGAGTGTTTGCCGTGGTAAGAGGCCTTCTTTACCTGATGAGGAGTATTGTCCTGCCTACCTATCTGAATTGATTAGCAAGTGTTGGGACACAGAGCCCAAAGCCCGTCCTGATTTTCCTCAGATTTGTCAAGAGTTGGTGGCTTGCAAGTATATGCTAAACCACTCATATCCATATATGCTGAAGCATGCATATCCCTTTCACAGCCCTCTCTCTTCCAATGTCCATCCCTTGCCTTACAAACTTGGCACCTATGGATTTTCCAGATCGATAATGAGAATGCCTTGTATGGAGGATTTTCATCAGATTATGATCTCAGAGGCTTGTGGTCAGCCAATTGGGCTATTTGGCGTGTTTGATGGACACAATGGTTCACAAGCAGCGAAATATGTGCAGACACACCTCTTCCACAACTTGTTGATGAATCTAGATTTTGGTAACATCCAGTTAGCCATAACTAGGGCCTATCAGCAGACAGACAGAAATCTTCGGACGCTACAGGTCAACAACAACTGGAGTTCTGGGTCAACAGCTTGTACAGCTGTTTTGTTGCGAGAACGACTGATAATTGCCAATGTTGGTGATTCTAGGGCTGTGATTTGCAAAGGTGGCAATGCAGTGGCTCTGTCAACTGATCACAAACCAAACCGAGCTGATGAACGTCAATGAATTGAGGAGGCAGGAGGTGTTCTCATATGTGACCATACTTCGATAGTAGGAGATCTTGTCAAGTTACCAGAAACCAACATTTCGGCAACATGTCCTGCTCAACTATCACGTTCGTTTGGGGACTCAAAGTTTAAGCCACACAAAGTCGTTGCTGACCCTGAGATTGAGGAGGATACAATTGAGGAGGGAGTTGATTTTCTGGTTCTAGCCACTGCTGGACTATGGAATGTGGTGTCAAACCAAGAGGCAGTGTCAATGGTACAATCCATTCCAGATGCAAAGGAGGCTGCTCATTTCCTCAAAGAGGAAGCCTTTCGCAGAGGAAGTAATGACAATATCACTTGCATAGTCGTCCGATTCCATCACAATGCTTGAGCGTTGGTCCATCTAGCTGTTTAGGAGGGCAGCAGAAATCAGGCAGTGTTAGTGATTGACAGTTGAATATTGGTGCTATGTGTCAACTCTGAAAAAAAATTTAGATTAGAGACACAACACAATTTCTTTCATTGACAAGATTTGGGCCTTTCAAAGCTTTTCTTTGTTGGGAGATGATGAAATATGGCAGGGCTGTGAATTATTCTGGATATCATTCAGTTAGTTGAAAGGATTAGAGAATAGTACAGAACTTTATTCAATGTTATTTGCATCTATACTGCACCAACAATATGTACAATGTCACAATTGATTTCCTTCTCTTGTTCTTGTTTCATGTGAAATTGTACAAACAGGAAGGGCAAGGTTGCTTTGACAAAACTAGCTCTAAGCCTTTGAATGTCAATCTCCTCTTTTCCTTTATTAGATAATTTCTGACAGCTCCTTTTGTATAGGAGAAGGGCCTTTGTGATTTGAGATCTGTGGCGGAGGCCAATAGGCCGAGGGAACAGGTTGAAAATCACAGAAGGGCATGTACTCAAGTCCTTTACCTCCGTAAAGCAGAGCTGGGATTTTTTCACGTTTTAGAAATAGTGACTGGCTGGCTGGTACCTTCCGTTGGTCAGAAGATCCCAGTATAGCCTGGCTGGTACCTTCCACTGCAGAAGATCCCGTTTGCTGAAAAGAGGTTTCTTCAGGCAGGTAAGGGAGCTGAAAATACAAATGAAAAATCCAGGCAGTGCTTTACTTTATGGAGATGGGATGTAGTGGCTAACCTTCTCTCATAACTATTGATTTTCATAGGCATTTACTCCAATTTCCTCAAGATCCATAGAATCAGATGCCTTCACCCAAATGATCTCGACCTGTATAGAAGATTTTTCATGGAAAAGATGGCCCAAATTCCTCAGATTTCACCAAAAACAAAGATTGCAAATTATCAGAGTTTTGTGATAAGTTTGAGTAGGTAGCCAAGAATATAGAAGGAACATTATCTTTCTTTTGCTTTCATATCATGTATACATGGTATGAAAGTAGCAAAACTAGAAAGTGAAAGAAACTTGCAACCTTGGCCCTGTTGCCAAGTTTATTAACACTGAAATTAATTGGAGGCAGGCACCAAGTTTGCTTCTCTTGAATAGAAGGTTTGGGCACTACTTTTCTCACAAGAAATTAAAATAAATTGTAAATCATACCAGGGCCATGCCATTGTCTTTACATGGAAGTATTTCAATTAAAAGTGCAAACACACATCACAATTCAAGAATTGGATTGAGGTAATTGAAATGAAAAAGCAAAGATGATTCCTTAATTTTAATATAATGCATACAAGTTTGTCCAATATGATTATGTATCTTTTGATAGCCACTTTTAATTCAATTAGTCAATATATATAGTAGTGAGTGTTTATTTAAAAACTATCATTTAAAAACCAAAGATCATGAAACGTATTACAAAATTAATGATATTTGTTTTTAAATTTATCATAAAATATCATTCCAAATATAGAATTACAAAATTCTTGAACATATTGATAAATTTTATTTCATTCACATTAATTTCCAAAGAGTGTGCCTTTTAAACTTCCCTATTTTCAAGAATTAACTATTTCGAGAATGAAATATATTGAAATAAATTTAATCGAAAAATCATCAAACTTCACAAAAAATGTTGCCATAATAATAAATCCAAAAACATCAATTTTTACCAAAATTTTCATCATAATATTGCACCAAATTTTTGTTATGTTAAAGATCTTTTCACATTACAACTTTGTGGACATATCACAATCTTGAAACATTTTTGTCCATAAGAGCAAATTTATCTATAGTTCATTAATATATTGTAGACCGAAGTGAATGTGTAACCCTTGCCTAAAGGCATGGCTCAATAAACTTAGATGACCATGTAGTACTACAAACTGTGGGTGTAGTTCATTAGTCCCCCCTGCTCATTAAACTAATGAATTCATTAATTTCTAACTAGTCCTTTTTTTACCAATGATAGTGAATTCCCTCAAAATTTAATGAAATCATTTGACTTACAAGAACACCTTTTATTGTAGTGATATCTTCTCTCTAACCAAATCTACTAAGAAATTGCACATAATCTAGGAAATTTGTTGTTTTTGCTATCAATAGCTTCAAAATTTGATGTTCATGTTTCTTCGAGTAGGTAAATCTAAGTTATTTCATTTCCTTCTTTTGCCAGCTAACTTGACCCATATAACTGTTTTTTCCTCTAGTAAATTTTTATGCACAAAAATTAGGAGCCACCCTGTCCACTCTTTATAAAATCCACAAAAAATGCTACCAATGGTAGGGATGATACAATTTGCTACAAACTTATGGCCAATTAGCAAAGGTCAATTCATTTTTTTCATCATTTCATTGTCATTAATATTGCACAATATGATAGAGCCCAATTTTATAAGGTACTTCTGATAAACATTTCAAAATCAACCAAATGCATAATCCTTCATTAAGGAAAAATCAATTACAAATGAAGGGACACTAGAACCTCTTTCTACCATCCTATGAAATTTTAGTCAATTGAGGAAACCAAACCTTAAATGGACACTTTGAATGTGCTACACAAAAATTATGGGGGCTATTGGATGAAAAATAATTCATTAAATTAGAAAATGAACGTGCCCCAAAATCAAAGTGGAGTACATTTTTATTACATCCTAGAATTAACTACACATTTTCAATGTTTAGACATGAAGACACCTTTGGGGGCCCATACGTAATGATATGGTTACTACTTATAATTTGGACTCTCCTGTACTGACTCATACTTAGGCTCCTAAATCAACAATACTTATCTTGATCACAATAGAAGCACATAATTGAATCCAACATCTGGCTCTTTCAAAACTAATGATGCTTGGCCTTATATCTGAACATGCGATCATGCAAAATGTGCAGCCAACTCCTCAAAATGTGCTAACCCTATGCTGTTAAAGTAATTGTCAATTAGATATATTTGACTAGTTTTTACACCTTGAATAATCCAAGTGTCAAAATTAAGGGTGTTTGCATGTTATGGTGTGCACACTTTAATTGTTTGAGAGTTGGAAATACATATAGTTTCGAGAGTAACATGTTAGATATCATTCATTTTAAATAATTTTTAAAATCACATATAAATGATTAATTTGGATTTTTAAAAATTTAAAAATCAGAAAAGTTATGAATATGAAATTGAATCATAATTGTGCATTTACAAGTGTAAATGAAAATCAATAATTTATTAAAGATGTTTTAAAAAACCATTATTTGATAACAATTTTTTATTTAAAATTTTTTAATTATAATTTTATATTTATCAAATGATTAAAAAAATATTTAACCCAATTAAATCTTCAATAGAAGAACATTTTCAACTTAAAGAAGTTATAACCATCACATTATTATACCATGATGTACTAATGAACATTTAAAAATTATTTAATCTAAATTTCATGACTTGAAAAAGAATTAAAAACTTTGATAAAGAAGATTCAAATTTTTTATTATTATTTGTATGTGTAAAATTTTCATGGAAAAATTATTATTAAATGTAATATTTCTTAGTCCTTTTGTTGGAATTACAAAGGTGCTTAAAAACCTTGCAAATTAAAATAATATTTTATTAAACTATTATATCATTCATATGTGCATTGATTTCATAACATAATGCTAAATTGGGACATAAACTATCATCTATTACAAAATTTTAGTGAAAATTATTTTTCAAATTTTCAACTTGATGCATGAAATTTAGATAGGTACTAAAAAGTATCACATTGTGACAATTTTTTTACATTGTAGCATGCAAACCCCAAGTTAGCTAGTTGTTGAATTTTGATTAGATTATCAAGCTATATATTAATAATTTACTAATCAATTCTTGATTTATTTAATAACTAGTTAAATTTATAATTATTTGGAATTGAATTCTCAAAAATTTAACAAGCTATGAGGATGACTTGATTATCATCCAAGAGATAGGCTATCAACCTTTAAACAATAATGAAAAATATTAAACCAAAAAAAAGTTACAAAAATTAGAAAACCACATAATTGGTTAATGATCAATAGCTAAAAAGTGGTTGTCAATTGATTATTTGATAACCTATCCTTATGCATAACCGATGGTTATTACCCAATTCTTTTACAAATTATTTCGAAATCAATTTTTAAAAAATATTCATATTGATCAATGATAACCTATGTGGTCCAAAAAAAAAATTCAAAAAAAAAACTTACCCTATAGTTATTTATAAAAAAAAAAAGCTGCCAACATTGCCAATGCTAGAGCCTAGACCCTCAAAGGCAGTCTTATTTGTGTTGGGCCATGTGCATAAATGGGCAAACATGAAGGAAAATGCTTTCTTCAAATCAGCATGTTCTTGAAAGCTTTTCATGGAATTCTGGATTGCACTAGCTTTGCAATTACTATGGAAAAATAGAGAAACGTCCATTAATCCTCACTGCAAATAACTTTTAAAAAATAAAATTGAAACTGCCATTCTGAAATGCTATTATGAACAATGAAAGGTGTTTCATTATTTACTTACTTGACCTATATATAATATAAGTGTTTGTTTGTTTCAATGCAACCATGGGCCCCCTTTTTGCTTTTAACATTATTGAAAAGTTTTCAACAATGCAATGTGCACATTTGTGTTTTGAATTTTTGAACCAAGCAAGATTGAATGTAGAATGATTTTGTGTTTGGGAGCTCATTCTAGTGATGATGATTCATCAAAGCTAGTTTAAATAAGACAACTTTAGGTTTCACAAGTGAGAGGTCGTAGTCGGTTGTCATCATTTGGATAATTCCAAACTAGAATAATTTTTAGCCATTCCTTAGGAAATAGGCGTGAAAAGGTGTCTTTTGAAATTTATGTCTTTTACAAAAAGAAATCAACACAATATTCATGAGTAGATTTTCAATGCCTTCTCCATCAATTTGCATCTCATTTCATTTCAATTGAATTTGAATTCCATTCAATTTAGGAATTTGAATTCAATTAATTAAATCTGAATTGAATTGATTTCAATGCAATTGGTTTTTTCCTTTGTATTTGAAGCACCTCCGTGCATGCTGAAGAGGTCTTCATCAACTGAAGGGTTTTTTTTTCCACCCAGGGTTTTTTTTTTTTTTCTCAATATCATAAGGTAGGTGGACTGGCTATCCTCCACAAGACTTAGCCAAAATCTGGCTACATGTCAGAGAGAGAAGTAGAAATTTATGGAAACCCTGCTTATGTAATGAATGGCAAGTTGCAAGAACCTTTAGTCTAACAATGGCGATTTCGACCCTTTTTTCCTCAAGATGTGGTGAATTTTGGGGAATTTTTTTCTAGAAAATCCTTTGGAGAAGTCCGAGGCTCTTTTTGTTGTTGTGAGTTCCCCCAGTAAAGAGGCTGCTTCTACCACTCAAATGCAAGCCTTCTGCCATCCAAGTGAAAATATCTTTTATACTTTACAATGGGAAACTCCAGCTCCCATAGGTCTTCCCTAATTTTCAGGCCTGTGCCCTTGGACAGGCCACGACCCTCAAATTAGAGGAGGCCCAAGGGAGCTGGCCTTCCTGTATACATATTTTGACCAAATCACTATTGCTGCAAAATGGCCACTCCAGCCCCTTCAGTACAACTATTCATACCATTGGGTTTGATTATGGTGTATACTGCATATTTTGGGTGCCTTGATCATGCAGAAGTACACAGTAGACCACCTCATATACTTAATACAGAATGGTGGTGAGTATTTTGAATGACTATAAAATGCATTTGGGAACACCTGAATATTTTGATAGGTACGTTCCAACTTGTGTAGTAGGTGCACTCCCACTTGGAAAACAAAATTGAACAATGAGCAGCTCTATTGGCACCCATCCACACATGCATATCATTAATTGCATCAATTTGATTGAAGGTGGTTTATGTTCATAATAAGTAGTTATATGATGAACATGATTGCTCTTGGTAGAAACATGTTGGATCATGTAAACATGCTCCTGATAATCACAAACCTTGCATTGTACATTGATATTTGCATAGAACAAAAATATGAAAAATGACCTTGAAATCAAAATATGATAGTAAAGTTATTTGAATCACATGCATTGAATGATCCAAATTGAGTAAGTCTATGAGACATTTCCAAATTGAATTATTGAAACGGTATGAGAAAAATTCAAAAATTCAAGAAAAAAAAAAGAATAGAGATCCAGAAGGTGATGGAAAATATCTTAAATATGGGTATTGAATGAAACAAGGTGAGAAAATCCTTCTCTAAATGGAATTGAATTTTTTTTGGTGAGTATCTAAAATTTGTGCCTTGATGATAAATAGACCAAAATATATAAATAAGTAATTATTTTTCTCAGAATGAAATAGATTTGAAAATTCTGGATATTTTGCATTATGTATATTTGTTTATGATTTCTGTATCATTGTTTATAAGTTGTGACTAATATTGTGCGGATACATTATTTCTGATATATCAAAGGGTAAGGATATATAAAAGAATTTAATTAATTAATTTAGAGGGTAAGGATATATTAACATTTTTTTTCCCTCCATTACGTTAAGGTCCAGGTATATAAAATATATGGTTTTTGGTAGATGGGTAAGGTATGGATACCTCTATCATATACCCATGGTTGGGGTAAAAAATGGGTATTATTATTTTTAATTAATTAAATTTTTTAAAAAATCAATGCTAAAATCATTTTCAAAGACCCAAATTCAATGGGATGTAATGCCTAAATCCTTATGTCCAAATGTAAGAATTAATTAAAAGAATGAATTCAACTATCTAATGTTAAACATATATGCAAAGTGAGAATACTATGAAGTCTTCCTAGATAAGATATAGATTTTATGTTCAAGTGATAATCACCATGTTCATAATATGTTGATTCCACATCTTCCACTTTGAAATTCTAACAACACAATGCACCCCTCCCTTCTTGCATGCATATACTCAAAATGTCCGACTAGCCACCCTCAATCCCCATATGGATATACATAATGCCCAAGGAACCCAATTCAAGAAACACCATTTGAATTTCAATCCCAACAACTTTCTCATGAACAAATTCAAATTCCCCTTAATAAACATGAACAACATATTTAATTAGCTTCCCCACAATACCATCATGTCTTAAGGCTTACATTGGATTATGGTTTATAAAACGACAACTAACTATAACTAATTTTAATAAGACAAATTAAACAACATAATTTGCCTTACCAAATTTGCACCTTACATCATGTAATCTACCATCTACTTCACATACCAAATCTGCCTTATCAAATTTGCAAATTTAAAAATCAAAATCAATTGAATCATTCAAGCTCAACATAGTCACCTAGTTGGTCTTCAAATTCC
>Ga0209611_10009541_pt1 | contig 14657 bp, 13 predicted proteins | sample S1TSphgellanicum_3_FD_187693 | JGI IMG/M metagenome (GOLD analysis project Ga0209611, IMG submission 187693) | Host-associated microbial communities from peat moss isolated from Minnesota, USA - S1T2_Fc - Sphagnum magellanicum MG (SPAdes) (version 2) | ecosystem: Host-associated > Plants > Peat... | reverse complement strand
GAGAGAGAGGTATACAATAGGGTACCTTCTAACACTTGTCAACACATTAAAATAACTTTGGTGTTTTACTCCAAAGTACTTGGCTTCAAAGCAAAGGAAGGAATGCCAAACCTAAGGACTTGGCAAGTTGGCAAAAACATAGTAGGGAAGAGACTAGGTAGCTGTTTATAATGATTTATATAGAAGAAAGAGTACATAAGGTTCTTAAAACAAAATAAACCTCTTGAAGGTAAATGGAGTGTGTGATTTTTCATGAAATTTTAATCCTCATGGCAATGTTTCCTTTTTTTCTTTTTCTTTTTTCAAAGTTTGAATTTTACAAAAGTGGCGAATTCTCACTGGGAAAAAGACGATTACACTGAACAATGTATTTTCTGGAGTTTTTTTCTCAAAAAATTCTCAAAAAGAGCAAAAACTTTGCCACCAAATAAATCATTGTGCCCACAAAAATCAGTGCCTCAAGGTAAAAGACATTTGGTCTTAATATATGATAAGGGTAAGGGTATCATCATCTACTACTGTATGGGTACCCTATGGTGATTGTGCTGGAAATGAAAATTTGGAAGTGTTCAAGAATAATTTCTTGAATTGTCAATTTATTCATTTTGTGAAAAAAACATTGTTTATCTCTATATTATGAGGCTTGTTTGATTTATTTTGTTTGCAACCACACCATACCCCGCCCCCCCCCAAACCCTAGGGTACCTCATTGTGCTCTTGTTACTATTGGAAAGCCCTCAATGAGGTGATGTGCATGGTGGTCATTTCACACTTTTCAATTGAGAAAGAAAGAAAAAATTTAAAGTGATTTCCCCCATTGAAAAAAAAATTTAAACTACAAAGAATGGTCTTTGAAAATTTTTAACCAACAGATGCCTCTTTCATCATATTAGCAATTTTATTTGTCCTTTCATACAAAAACTTACAAAAATGATTTTTGCACAATTAGGTTTTTCAAAAAATCGTGTTTCTTAGAGACTTAATGAGCTTTTGGAAAGTTGTATTCCTTAGAGCCTTGAAGATGATTGCACTTGGGCCAACAACACAAAGGCGCACTAATACACATGCAATAATCCTTTTCACATTAATATTACAAGTACAATAATATATTCAAAATGCATTGCAACTTTGCCAACACGATTTAAATTTCAATAATGAGAAACTTAAAGCTAGCATATAGAGGATTCTTCGTATGTTTCTTTGCCTTGACAATTCAAGATGGAATGTTGAAGGTCATATGAAGGAGTATGCAAAGGTGGTTGAAACGGTTACACCTTACGTTTTTATTTTTCATCTCTAGAGTCTGTTGGCCTCTTCAAATTCAAATTCAATTGGTTTTATCAATTTGTTGAACTTGGGATTCAATTTAATTGAAATCTATACCAACATTGGGTATGTGATGCAAATGTGGCAAAGTGTGATAAAACAAATTGTATGTCATTGAGAAAGCCCATAATTCAGAAATGGTTATGAAAAGAATTATAACTTTGCATGTTTTCTTGTTCTTTGCATAAGTGCAAGATATGTGGGAAGATAGAATATAAGCAAAATTTCAACCATATTAATCATGCAAGGATGCTTTTTTAATTGTGTTTGTTTTATGTGGGAGGGTTTTACAATCCCCAAAATGTTCCCAATAACACCACACTTTTATCCAATATGCTTTACATAAAGTTGCCCTCTTTTCACCTACATAATTGGGCCAAGGGGAGTCATTTGATATCTTTTTCATGAAAGTAAAATCTTCTATTTGGTGATCCTCCAAAGGTCTTTTTTTGGGGGACCAAAAAGCTGTCATGGAGGTCACATGGGAGTGCAAAGCCTTTTTGCCCATACTTTGAATCAACTACCAAAGAAAATGCACATTACAAGGCTTCAACCAATGATGAGTTACAATGGTGGCATAATGAATAGAATTGAATTTCCACAAAACAAATCATATTTTCATTCAATCATACGCAATATTTGGTCATACACATATTGGTTATAACCAAAGTAAAGATTGCCAATTTTTGGTTTTGGATTTTTTTTTTTCACAAATCACATCACGGATATATAAATAAATAAATAAATTCTCCATCAAAGGCACCTCTTTTCTCTTGGTTCAATTAAACATCATTTTATTTGAGCAAGATATGAAATAAAAAGACATCTCAAAATTTGGTTATGCAATATGTTATGTGTTCACATAATTTGTTATAATTAATTTAAGGTTTGGTTAGTTGGTTAAGTGCTTGGTTTACAACAATGTCTGTGAAAACTCAATTTCCTGGTGTTATGTCAAATGTGATATGGGTTTTTGATTGGTGTAACCAACTTGTGAGGCGAAAGTTACATTACACATATGTGTTGGCCCGCACCTCGCTTTCCATGCCATTCTCTTTTGTTCACATTACTATGCATGTTTGGACTACCTTGGATTTCACAAATTGACATAACTTTTAGATCTTGCATATGAAAAAACTTTAGACATAACATGTCCAAAGATAAGCCCAACATACAAAATCATAAAATTCAACAATTCACCCAAAAAAAAAAATTTCATGTATTTGATAAGTGCCAAGCTTGGTTTTCTTGGTCTTCACATAGCTTTTTGTCTCTCTACCAAATTTATTTGAGCTCTGCACTATTGCACAATACCAGTGACAATCCACTATTTTATTTTTCCCTTATGTTTTCATATGTTTTTTTTAATAATTCATCATTATTTATGTCAATGTCAAATTTAAATTAAATTAATATACATTTCATGGACATGAAAAGACACATGTTAATTTGTTCTTTCATATCCATGTTGATGGATATGAAAAAAGAGCAAGGTCGTTATTAGAAAAGGTGGGAAATAGTTATTAAGAAATAAATGAAATACTTAGGCTTGAAAATGAGATAGTAATTTCTGAAATTGTCTTTGGAATGGTCAATGGAAGACTATACGAAGGATTCCCAAAAAATCCCCCATATACCAATTCCAATTACTTGTCACTGAAATTGTTCAAACAATTTCATGAGATTGTTTAGCAAAAGTAAGATGCATTGTATCATTTTTGTAAAACAATCAAAGTGCCACATGTTCTAATTCCTAATTGTCAAAAATAAATTTGATCAATAGAAGCAAAATTTATTAAATGCACCTCCATTCACTCACAAGTTAAACATTGTTATGTAAATCACATTAGCCCTTGACAATGACATCATATGTTGTGCAAAGGCATTTTTGTAATTCTTTGTGGCAAGAGTTCATCAATCATTGCTTTGTAATATGGAGACATAAATTGATTATTCCATTTCAATGCCAATTCTTTAAGCACACCTCCAAACCAAATGATTGCAAGAAAATTCTATTTGTGAATATTGGATTATCTTGCAGCTACATTTCTTAAACAATTTAAGATGTTGTATGGTTTGCGATATTAGAATAGAAATATGAACATTTTCTTGAAACATGATTGCTAAATCCAAAATTAAGTAGTTCTATTACAATTTCAAAATGGGTCACACATTAAGTGGAAGGTTTTGGTCAACAATTTTATGCCCTAGTTAGTTGCAAAAAAGTTGTAGCATGCAACTCCATCACCCATGAGGTGAAGATATGGATTGTATAATCATGCTACATTTGTAATTTGCCAACAAGGCAATTGGAAGTTGGGACACACATTGTAGTCATTTGTGTACTTCTAGCTTTTTCAAGTGCCCAACTCAAAAGACCTTTTACACCAACTTTAGAAGACTTTAAGTAATGTCTAACATACTCATCTCTATTTACTTTTTGCTTTATACAGTTATCCCAGTGATAAATGTAACCTATTAAATCTCAAAGCCCAAGGAAAAAACCAAATAATAAGGATGGGTAAATTGTATGTTCAATTTGTCCAAGGTAGGATATATTTTCTATTACCATTATTGAGTTGTACCTTCAGGGTGTATAGCTGTAAAAAGGTAGGTACTCTACTAGCAGAGACCCATTAAAGGTATTGAAGGTCTTGATGCGTTTTTTTCACTCAGATCCCCTCTTGAGTCCTATTCCATGATCACCTCATAATTGGCGAGCTATGGGTCTGTGAATAAAATACAAGGAAAATCTGAACTAAAGCTGCACAATGATATCAAAGGGTCGACCACCAATATCTCTCTCTCATGTAGCTTTTTTCAAAAAATAAAATAAAATCTCGTAGGTAGATTTTTGTAAGCCTGTAGACTTCTCGAAAAGGCATTCACAACTATCTAGGCTAACATGAATTCCTTTCAGATGTAAACTTCAACCTACTCAATGCTCATGTTGCTTGCATATTAGTTGGATGGTGGATGTGATTTACACTTGTAGCAAGTTTAGGATATTTGTTATCACTCAAAGGAGTGGTTTTGCCCAAAATGGCTGGCCAGAGAAAATGAGCAAAGCCAGGTACATGTACCAAATGTGGAAAGAACTCCTTCAATGTCATGACACTCCACACCAAAAATAGCAATGGCCATTGGCAACAACTTACAATTTTTGCATGCATTTTTAAAGTGCTTTCCAGGATCCCACTTGTAAGGCCTAACAAAAGTACACTTTCCTCTGTCTGCAGTTTGTACCTTGAAACTAATTCTAGTGACGATGTTTCATTAGGAACTAGTTTAGGTGAGATGAGTATTTTGGTGATCATACACTGTGACAATTTCAGAGTCATTCTGGATTATAAATTCATCATAGAAAAAATTTCATTTCAAAATCCTTTTTTTCTTGAGTTTCTTGTCTGTTTGTATCTTGTTGTCTATCTTGCTCTTGCCTTCCTTTCTATGCGGGCGATTCTCACTGGTTGTGTGCAGCAACGTGAAGCCCAAGTATATAAGTATTTTATATGCAACCTCAGACTATTCCTGAAAAGTATGAACTGTATCTGTCCTTGATGTGTCTTACATGCACTCTATTGCTGGGAATGTGTGTCATGATTCAATTATATTCTGGCTCCAGTAAGGTCCATGGCTTTCTAATGTGGAGATCATCACACTTCACATTGTATTATTTAGCATCATAGCCTCTGACGAGCTTGTCACTTTGCTGTCCTTACAGGTCCTTTTTGTTCATGGCAGTGAGATGCACACACACACACAGCTAAGCCATGGCAGGTCCTTGGAACTGAGTCCCATCTTAGAATGAAACCTCTTAGGTAACATTCTTTTACTACTTTTCTTTTTGCAAAAAGGGGGGAGAGATCATGTTCCCACCATATTAGAAGATAGAAAATTCTTTGTCAATTGTTGGATATTTGCTTGCAACGATGGATTGGCCTGAAGCAAGAGTCTTTTGGGTTTTTACCAATTTTTGTAATTTGTTCTCCCTTGGTGTTAACATGCCTTCATGGCCTTGTCGTTCATCCTTCAGTTTTTTTCTAATATTAATTCAACTCAAGGTTATCTACTCTCTTCATTGCCCTGTTGTTCATCCTTTAGTTTTTTTCCCCTAATGTTATCAATTTCAACTCAAGGTTATTTACTCTCTTCATCTTTGCTTTGACAATGGATTTAGTTGATTCCATTTGAGAAAACCACATGTTTAACTCTTGGTTTTTTTTCATTTTTTGGGTCTTGTTTTTGGACCTTTAGAAGTTTCTTGTTAAGCTTTGCCTTTATAGTGCTCTTTTGTGATTCCCATGTAAAGATCCTTTTCTTCATCTCTAACTACATCTACCTCATACAAGACATCATATTTACAATTCCCAAACCCAAATCATCGTGAAGGAGAAAAAAGCCAAGTAGTGCAATAGAGAATTTAGGCGCCACCTGGTTCTCAAAAAATTGGCATCCGAGGTTCCATACTACCTAGGCTCATTAGACTTTAATTAACTGTTTTTTACACATGCCAAAAATTCTGAAAAATGCCTACCTACCATGCTGAAAATCTGAAAGAAACTCTCAACCACACTACCTTCATTATTTAATATAGTGCCTAATTGTAAAATATTATTATTTTCACTACTGAAAGTAAATGACCCAAATTAATTTTTTATTAGGCATCTTGTTGCCAAATCAGCTCAAGTACTGTCGTAATAATTTCCATAAAATTTGGCATTTCAAGCGAATAATTAAAAAAATAATTTGGCATCTTCAAAAATAATTTAGTTATTACCATACCTTAAAAAGAATTATGGCGTGGTTTCCAAATCAAAAGCAATAATGTTTTGTGAATGAGCCTCTTGAAGGCCACTGCATATTGGCCTTCTTTACAGGCCAAAGACAAGTTTCACACTATTTTAAATGCTGTGTGCTTTGTTCACAATAGTGTGTACAAGCCGGCTTACTACAGTGGGTGAAGGTGATCTCAAGCAGTAGCAAATGCAGTCAAAACTCCTTGCACTGTGTACTCAATACTGTGCCACCCTTACGCTGTCAGGCTCTGTACCATGAGGCCAGAACAAGTCACATGTTCTGAATGCATGGTTCATCAACCATAGTCCATGTTAGCAAATGGGCTAATGGGTGAATGAAAGATTGAACAATATGAAATGAATTTGCTGCCGGCAATGCTGTTTCACTTACTAGATGATTGTGCAGTCCAGCTTCAAGTATTCTACTTTTGCTGTTACAAGTTGAATAATAGAGAGGGCTCAATGCTTTTAAGTTTTTAAACCAACTAGGTTGTGCACAGGAGAAAACAAGAATAATAAATAATTAGTATTCAACCAAATATAGACTTACCTTTCATAAGGTGACCTCCAGAAAAAAAACTAACATAAATGGATTCCCTCACATTTCCTAACCTTGAGAGGCAATTAACTTCTATGACTGTGTCAGCAAAAACAGTATACAGAGAAAATGGAGAGACAAAGCAAATACTTAATACCTTGCACACAGTATTCTGTCACATGTTTGGTGATTTGTGGTCTCTTGACCTCTCCCAACCAAACTCACCAGAGGCAAATCAACAATTGAAAACATATTTCAGAAGAAAGAAAGGCATCTTGTCTCCCCCCCCCACCCAAACTACACTCCATCCCAAAGAGCAACTCATACTATCAGAAATCAAAGAAATCCACAAAGGGGTAGGAGGTAGATCAAACCTCAGACCTGAGCCAAAATGTTTGCTGTCACAGAACACAAATGTCACTTGGATCACTCCTTTGAAGCAAAAAAAAACTGGATGTGAACACAAAACAGCTACCTTCAAACCTACTCTCAATAACTGTAAGAGTATTAGTTTTCTCTCCCCTGTATTGCCTACAGGTGCTCTGAAAATTGCTCCATCATTGTCTCATGCCCCATGGAGGATACAGTGCCATGGTTCAAGCAGCAACAAGAAATTGGAGAAGGCAAATTTTCCCTATTGTGAAGGTTGAGCAGTACCAAACTGGGAGTTGATAAGGGACCGCAAAATTGGAATAATCCCAATCAAAACCATTTGGAGCTGCTCAGAGCTACTTGCCCGAATGCTAATCTGGCCTGCCCCCCGGTTGTTCAAATTAGCCCTTGCCACCATCATTGTCTTCCCTACCATAAACTGTGACTGCAAATTCCCACCAATTGCCAGATCGCCATGCCAATCCATGACAGAAAGCCCCAGAGTTGAAAGGGTGTGGCTCAATGGGTACTCTTTTCCCCTCAATGTGGCCTCCAAGCTTCCCCCAAAGGCCTTGTCCCCCCGCCCTGTCAGAACTCCACCATTCACAATCATCTTAAACCGTTTACCAACAAGAAGCCGGTCTTCAAGCTTCAATCCTGCTGCTATGGTGTCACCCAAGAGAGTAAACGTTAGCCCTGCAGTTGTCTTATTCCTTTTGAAGTTATCAAACTGTGTCTCTGACCTTAAAGTGTAACCAAGGTCCTTCCCAACAGTCTGGATGTCAAATCCTGCCAATGTTGATTTGCCTTCTCCGTGCTTAAATGAAGCTGCAGCCTCAAAGTTCACTTGCCCTTCTTTCTTGTCCTTTGTAACCTGACCTGAAATGGATGCAGGAATTTTGTCTGCAACCACAAAGAGTTTCTCTACATTGAACCCATCGTAACCTGCATCATGGTCCCATCCATGTGTTTCCAGCACTGGACGTACCAGCCATTGATTGGCAGTCTCCAAATAACGGTACCTGTAGTAGCCATGGAAGAATCATAAGGGCTAGATGAATCTACTATTCAACTTTTATTCAAACCAGTGACACTTAATTGAACCACCATAATGAAATTGAGTCATTTTGTTGAAAAGAACCTGTGAGTAGGGTTGTCAGAGTCAAAAGAGGGAGGAAGAGCCATGTCGGGCATTGGAACTGGGACAGCTGCAGCCCTTCCACCATCTTCATCCACCCCCTCAGCCAGCTCCTCTTTGGACATGGCTGCAGCACGTTGCTTCATCTCCTTGCGCCGTCGAAGTTCTTCACGCCACTGTTTCTTCTGGAACAGTCTCTCACGGTCGGCCAGCTCCTCTGCATACTGTTGTTTTTGCTCTTTACTTAGCTCCTCCAACTCTTCCTTTGAAAGAGGTCTGATGTACACAAAAAAATCCCACCATAAGGTATATCTATTACAGCACAATGCCTACTGGAGCTACTACATTGAAGAGCTGCTTGTGTAAGTGTAATGAGCCCTACCTGAAAGGAGGAAGCTCATCATAGTCATCACCATCTGAGTCTTCATCATCATCATCTTCATCTGTATCATCTTCATCTCCCATTTGTTCATCTGGCACTTTCAGCTGTGCACGGGACTGCAGAAGAGATGACAATAGGAAGGGGAGGGGGGGCACTCGCTGACGTTGCCCAAAGGGTCTTCCAGGAGTGCCAGTATCCTGAAGCTTCAACAGTGAATTAGCCTCAGCCAGGATTTTTGATGCAAAGCAAAGCAGTAACAGCTGAGGCTTCCAAATCTGGCCATTGGGCAAAACCCTCTGTCCTGCTCGGTTAGTCCTGCAGGCAGGGTGATTCTCCACTAGGGAGACGGGGTTCATAAGCCTCATATCTCCAGCTGCTTGTCTAATTGTTTGCTGTACTACATGGGATCTTTGGGCTACAAACATCTCATAACTGAGTGGAACACCATTGGGCCCATCAGGAGGGGCAGATGAAGCATGGGTTAAAACAACAATAGCATTGAACCAAACAGCAGCCCCAAACAGGTCTGTGATGGTGCGCAAAAGAGGCAGGTCTCCATAGTCCCGGCTTTGCATGTCAAGTCGGTCAAAGTAGAGAACAATGTCTGGAGACGACTTTCGGATAAACTGTTTCACTGAACCCATAATCCGCTCATTGTGCTGCTGGTCCAAGACAGAAGGTAGCAGCCCTGGAGTATCTATCACCCTGACCTGTCATCAGATTTAACATGAAAATTTAGCAATTGCACTTAACATGTACTGTCACAAGGTGTTACTTGCAACAGCATTGTGGCTTCACAACTTGAAATGGTTTTGACAAGCTACAAGACTAGAGCACAAAAAGAACCGAGGATGGTATCAAAGGCTCCATAAGGCCTATGCAGCAAGATAATGTGCACACTTCGAAAGGGCATCCCTAAATATAGGATGGGACTTGGCAATATTTTTCAGAGTTGAAACATCAGTAGTTCACATGGTTGTCAAATTGAAAACATCTGTAGTTTGACCATACATACAAACATCCGCAATATGAGGCTTGCTTCTGACAATGGGATAATCGAATGAAAGACATCCAGATAGGTGTAGAGTTGTACTTTGATGCCGTGAACATTGCCAACAATCTCCTGCACCTTTTTTGTTGATGGGTGGAAAGCATTAGTGCTTGTGCGAGGCTCATCAAAAATTGAGTTGATGGTGGCTGATTTTCCAACTCCTGTTTTCCCAAGAAGCAAAACAGTGCAGGCAAAGTCCAGCTCCTCCTCTTGCCCAGAAGCTTCCTGCTCCTCCGCAATAGCATTTGCACGATCAAAGCTGAAGGCACCTGTTCGGCTTGCTGATCCACCCCCTCTTAGCTGCTCTGCCAACCCAAGGCGATAGAGTACTTGTGCAACAACAACATTCTGAGGAGATTGGCCAAGGCGGTGTGCAAGCCGTAAGAACTTGACTCTTATATTCTGGAGTTTCTCACGAGTTTCATCATTCCCATCATTTCCATCCCCATTTGAGGAATTGTCCTCTGCTGGAGCAGCAAGTTGCAAAGCAGTAGCCACATTAGTACGTGGTGGATTCCTGCTAGCTGGTTCCAATGCAGTGGCAGATCGGGTACGTCCTGTGGGTCGTTGTGGAAGAGAAGGCCCCGCAGCACCTAACGATGGGGGGTTAGCATTCCTGCCTGCAGAATCTGCAAAATGTTGCAAAAGGCAAGATATTGCATTAGATTGCCTTCCTATCCACTTGATGATCCCTGCACATTGTTGTTCAAAACTCCAGGAAAGTCATCTCAGTTTGTCTTCTGACTTACTGGTAAACACAAAGTCCATTGCAGCCCCTAAAACCAAATGCAAGCCTTAAGACCAAGGAAAACCATGGAATCCTACTTGAAACTACTCCAATGTATCTTGACCTAGAGAATGTTGCAGTGAAGAATTTACCAGTTCTGCTACTGGCTGACTTGACTAATGCAGCCAAGGCTTTGGCAGCATCTAGGTTACCAGTACCATCCTCCTCCTCCTCCTCATCTTCATCATCATCATCTTCATCATCATTTTCTTCCTCTTCATCATCATCCTCCCCATCCCAGTTGCCATTTCCAGCTTGAGACTCCCTCTGAGTGGCAAGTTCACTCTCAGCCTCTGCCTCTGTTTCTGCATGCTCCCTGGTCTCAGTTACAGGTTCCACTGATTTGACTGTGTCTGGAAGAGAAACATCAACATCAGTGGCCTCTACAGTAGTGTCACTCTCAGCAGTAGCAGGTGCTTCTGCAGCTTTGCTGTCTCTGTCCTCCTCCTTGATGAAATCTTCAGTGGTGGCAACAGGAAAATCTAGGTTTTGCCTCTCAGATACATCTTCATCACTCACCAAGTCAACTGGAGCATTGGTCTCTCCACTCTCGAAGTCTGCAACTGCATTGCTGCTGACCTGTTGGGGAACACCTGATAGTGAAGATTCATTCTCAATCTTGACTTCTCTCCTGGGTTCCTCTGAAATGATGGCAGATTCGCTTGCTGCTCTGTTGTCTACAGCCTGCAATCCATCAGCCTCTTCTGATAAAACTTCAGGTATTGTTGGAGTGGCATCTTCTTCTCCGAGCCCACTCACAGACTTGTCTTCCAGGGCAGGTGAAGGTTCAATTGCCTCCTCCTCCAACTCTATTGCTTCACTGTTGCTGGATTCTTCAGGCTCTGCAGCCACATCCCCATCTCCCTTTGGATGTGTTAACCCTCGTTCAGACACAACCAAAGGTGAATTTTCCTCCACGGATAACTCACCAGTGCCATCTTTATCAGCAACTGCATCCACATTCAAATCAGTTCCCTTGTGCTCTGCTCTCTCTTCCTGAGAGATTGAAGGGACCTCTGTTTTATCATCAATATCTCCTCCATCTCGTTTTGTCTCCCGGGTGACCTCTTGCGGTATGGGCTCTTTATTTCCAATGGAGATGGAACCCAATTCTTCAGGCAAAGCTGCATCTGCATGAAACTGCACTTGTTTGTCCTCACTATTGGCTGGGTTGGCAGTCAGTACTTCCTCAGTGTCATCATCCTTTGATTCTCGAGCAATGATCCTTGGTAAGGTTTCTTTGACGTTTTCCTTCCTGGTGTAGCCCAAAGTTGCTTCATCGTCCTCTTCATCTCCTTTCTCATATGCCTCTTCAAACTCATCATCATTGGATTGCTCACCCTGGTTCAACTCTGCATGCAAAACATTGATCTCCTTGTAAGTGTTTATTAGCATAATGTAAAGTCCATACATCAACTGCTCATATAGTAGATTAGCACAATTTCATGGGACTTTGTTCTTTACAAATCATCCAATTGTAGATCATGAAACAAGACAAGTATACTCTGAAGTAGTGCTGAAAATTTTCAGTCCACACCCAGAAATTAGAGATTCAGATGAATGGGTGAAAAACATGCTGCAACAGTGAAAGTCCCTGTGATTTGCAGGAGAAAAAACTAAGGAGAGAATCTCTCCTTCACCTAGAGAAAGGTATTGGCGAAATTAAAGCTATTTGATAGGAAATGTGAACCCTGAGAACACTGCAGATCTGAGCAATGTGGTTTCCCTGGATCAATGGGCATTGGGAGTGGTGTCTCCACATGACACTTGACACATGTCTCCATCTACTAGTCCACACACATTGTCAAAAATTAGATCTCAGGTGGCTTTTGTCTGCAAATCCAGTGACGGGTAATTACAGGAACTCCAAAAATTCATCTGGCCCAGAAAACTCATGAGACATATGATTGCAAAACTAGAGCACCCATCATCTGCATATCTATGAGATTGCAGAGGAAACTGCACGAAAGCACTTTGAACGCAATCATGATGTCAGTTCTCAAAAAACAACAATTATAACCTTGTGAGTGGCACTCATGTTATGTCATCAAACCATCACCTTCATCATGAATGGCAGTGACTACCTGCCATTACTCCTGACAGCATGTAGGTAATAGATCTACTCAAAATTTCAGGCAAATCACTATATAGAGGTCTGGGCCCCAGGCTTCTGTAGAATCTACAGAAGAAAATGGGAAAACTCACTTATGATGATGGTAGCTCTCACTATCCACAACTGCAAAAGGTTTCAAACCCTAACATAGATTTCAGGGCTCCTCCTCCTCCTTTACAGAAAACCAATGTGCTTGACAGTGAAGAAGAAGCTGTTAATAAGGCTACAAATCCATCAGCTGCACCAAATTTGCACCTCTTAAATTTGCCCCCAACAGTGTGAAGGATTCAGCAACTCTGGAACTTTTAACACTGCAATGGTACTAAGTATGGAAATTGTGACCTAACCAAGTAATAGAACTGAGTGCCCTCATGTACCCAGCTCTTGATGGGAAGAACAATAAACCCCTGCTGATCGATTAGTACAGTTCTTCTTACAGTTCCAAGTACAAGTTTCTTCATATCCCACAAATGTAACTGCAACTTCTCCAGGACCCATTCAATCTTCCAGGGTTACACAAACAAATAGCTTCTTCAGTTTCCCACAGAGATATGTGATCAATTGCAATGAGTTAAACCCTAATATTTGCAAACAGCAGCAGCATGCAATTTGGGGTTCCAGAAGATTTCAAACACAACAAACTGAGGATTTGTACAACAAATATCTTCTGCAGTTCCCACAGACGTGCAATCAATCACAACAAATCAAACCCTAATATTTGCAAACAGCAGCATCTGATTTGGGGTTCCAGAAGATTTCAAACACAACAAACTGAGGATTTGTACATCATGCACCACAGGAACAAGATCAAGATGCCTACTGCAAAAGCTACTGAAGCTGTAAAAAGTCATACCATCCTCTGCTTCAATAAGCTCATCATCGTCTGCTGACGGCTTTGCAACAGGCATAACACTGGCTGAGATATCCAAATCCTCCTTGGCTTCATCATCTTCCCGGTTGACAACCCCTTCTTCATCATCAGCCACATCCTGATCCTGCTCGGCCTGGACAATTCCTCCTTCACCCTCCACAGCTCTGTTGTTCTTGCTCAACAGCTCATTCTCGTTATTCCCAGTCATCTCTTCTTCTTCTTCATTATCACCCACCTTGCTCTCCATCTCTTGCGATGCTGTTCCCTGGGCGCCGCCTCCAGCACGCACCAGTGGGAGAAGGGCCTCCAGAATGCTGGAAATACTAGCATCAGTAGGCGACAACTCCCGACTCCTTGCAATCTCCTGAATCTTATCCTTGAATTCCTCTTCTGTGCAATCTTCAAGCACAGCAGTATCAAGTGTGGACTCTCCACTCATCATCTGATTGAGGCGCATCAGAGCGCCCTGTTGTCCCACTCCCAAACCCTTTTTCCGCTGCTGCTGGTTGTCAAGATGTGAAGCAGCACCCACAAACGAACCAGCAGGGCTAGCATCGAAGCTACCAGTAGACGACGCTGCCATTCGCTCTAGAGCACTATCAAAACTTTCGCCACTGCCGAAGCTGACATCGCCATCCCCTACTTCTTCTTCTTCATCATCGTCGTCGTCGTCGTCGTCGTCGTCACGGGAAACCGGTGCTCGGATAGGCGTAAGCCTTTCCTCCTCCTCCTCCTCAGCCAACTGCACCTGATCCTCTGTTGGTTCTCTTCCGTCCAACAAGGCATCACCATTCGATGAGTGCTCGTCTTCCATGGAGTCAGGAACCTGATTGCCGGAGACTTGATCCTCAACCTGGGGTGCTGTAGTAGTACCTGCATTTTCTGCAAACTCAGGATGGGGAGGAGGAGGAAGAGGAGGTTGTTCAGCTGCTGCCACGGTCGCGGAACTCCTCCTCAAACTTCCGAAATTCCACAAAGCATCCATTGCTTCCCCCTTCCGTCCTTCTTCCGCCGCAACCAGCTTGCTATAAACTTTGATTTTCCTCAAGCTCTCCTGCCATCCGCTAACAGAAACTACGGAACGCAAAAACCCTCCAGAGCCACCACGCACACTATTTCTACCTCTTCTCTTGTATGGAAAAACCCACCACAATCCCCAATACTTACTTGAAGGCGTTCTATCCCCAAGCTACAGGGAAAAGCCAAAATCAAAGAAAAGAAAAGAAACCAAAAAAAAACCCAATAAAACCAAAATCCAAAAGAAACCGGCCAAAGAGAAA
>Ga0209611_10009540_pt1 | contig 14661 bp, 7 predicted proteins | sample S1TSphgellanicum_3_FD_187693 | JGI IMG/M metagenome (GOLD analysis project Ga0209611, IMG submission 187693) | Host-associated microbial communities from peat moss isolated from Minnesota, USA - S1T2_Fc - Sphagnum magellanicum MG (SPAdes) (version 2) | ecosystem: Host-associated > Plants > Peat... | reverse complement strand
AAAAACTAACTATAAAACCAACTTTATTTCAAATGTTTTGATATGAATATCATTTGGTTTATCCATGTAATCAATTTTGAATTTTTCTAAATTTTATTTTAAATTTATTTTTCAAGGACTATTTTGAATTAGTAAGTCATAGTTTGTGACCCTAATTATTATTATTTTTTAGGGATGACTCAAATTATATGTTTAAATGTTGATTTCAATCCTTAGATTTTCAAGGATTACAATTGCTTGCAAGCGAAAGTTTAATGTAATTTACAAGCAATATAAAGCTGAAAAGATTATCAATTTTCAATAATAATTGTTATGAATGTATTTTATATGATGCATTGGATAGTTGGTGGCATTGAAATAGAAATGTGACATAGCATGGGAGTGTTTCTCCAAATGAAATGATGAACTTGCAAGTAATGCAAATTTTTAAACAAGACTTGATATTAGTTTTAATGATAATGGTAGTAAGGAGCCTTTGGATAGACCTTTCATTCCAAATGAAGTTAGAGAACAAAACAAAAAGCAAAATATCAAGGTTTATGAACATTTTTCAACCATGGTTTTAAATAGTATAACAATGTTACAACAATTTTGCAAAAACCAATATTTTACTCAAAAATATGGATGTCCAAATTGGATGTTTTGTAAATAAGCTTTAAATTATTTGAGCTTTGAATCATGCATCATAGTTTAACCCGGAATCATATGTATTTGGGAAGGCAACATTATTATTTTTTTCTCAAATTAATTTGAAACAAGTTTTTTGCTAAAAGGTCATGAGGTTTCATAACCTTTATTAGTATTTTCTTGATCTTTTTTTGGTTTTCTTGTTGGGGTTGCTTTCAATGGTTGTCATATTTTCACCTTATGTTATATGTCTTCCATGTTTCAACTAAGGATAATAGACGATCAAATTATCCTCTTCATTTGTTTCATTCTTATCAACTACTTTGAACATATGAACTCCTTTGATGTTGTCAAACATTGAATTTGTTTTTATTTGCGTTTCTTTTTTAGCCTCCAAAATTCAATCCATATAGAAGCCATTTGAGTTGGTAATGCACATGTTATTCAAACATATACAAGCCATCACTAAGTCCAACATGCAACACAATGGAATATCTATTCTCTTTAATAAAATTTTAAGTCTTCCTTTTAACATTCCACTAACATCCTTGTACTAAATTGTATAAAATTTCAATGTGTTTTGTAGCTTGGTAGCTCATCTTTTTCACCTTTGAAAGAAAAAGAGAACCATGGCCACATTGGATAAGTGGCATCTCCTATCAACTTGTAAAGTTCAAACTTGTCCTTCATCACACGATTTCATAAATCTATTTTTTGGAAGAAAGCCCAATTATGAATACTACTTACCCACCCATAGTCATAATCTCAAAAGCTACACTTCACATTAAAAACTCCTTGAATCAGTGTGGAGTATATCCTTTTTGACAATAATATGATTTTGTATCTATCTTAGGTGCAATAATTGAAAAAAGATTATGATTTCTGGCACCTCTAATGTAAGGAATTCCATGTGAACTTTCAAAACTAGTGGTGATTTTTTTAATCTTGTTTATAATCAATTTAAGTATCATTAATGTTTTCAAATGTTTTCTAATTGTTGCACAAAATTCTTTCATTATAATCAATGTTGTACTTTCTACAATGTCATACACCTCTCTACACATTTGCAATGGATTTCCACTACACAATCTTGCAAGAACCATTGTACTCTAGCTTCTACAAAGATGCATTCTCTCATGTTTGTATTTTTCTTCTCAAGACTTAAACCTACAACCCTAATCAAAGCACAAAATGAGTCATAGCTTAACTTGTTACATCAATGAAACATCTTCTTGAAAAAACTCCCAAAAAACTTATTTTTCATGTATCCAAATACCCTCTCACACCTCCATATACTCCAAACTTTTGATGGCATGTCAACAAATTTAGAAATAAATAAATAAATTCCCTCATCCTACCCCAATTTTGTCAAATAACAACTTGTTGCAATGAAACCACTTGTGCAATGAGTGGATGCATGGCCATAATAAAAACTAAGACCACCAATCTCTTGCACCTATAGTCATCCATTGTGCGTGCGTATAGTAGGAAGCAAGAAACAAAAAGCAAGAAAAGAACATGAGATAAATGAAAGGAAAAAAGAACAAATGTCAATCCCACATTTTTACCAATTGGGCTTTCAAATTGGACCAAATACACTCATTGTACCTTACCAAAAATAGTAATAATAATAATAATAATAATAATGATAAAAATGTGAAGAAAGGTCCAATTCAAGGGTTCAATTTGCTTCAACTGGATCCCTGGGATTTTGGACCTTGGACTATCATCTAAAGTGGCCCTTAGGGTTGGCATCTTGGTCCCTTAGGTTCTCACCTATGTTGTTCATCCACTGAACCAATTGGACAACATTTGGGGTTGATGCATTTGCCCAACTTCCCAAAAGGGTTTGTATTCCTCTTCTACAAAACATCCATAGCCATGCCTTATGAGACTTAACTATGTAGATAATGCCCACAATCATAATGAGAACATCGGAAGATGACTCCAGGTGATATGTAACGACCCCTATATACATCTTTCATTCTGAAACCCATTTAAGGATAAAATTCAAAAAGCTGCACAGAAGAGCCAGCAACATGCACATGGGCGCTTGAGGGATTGAAAAGACTGATTGCATCTAAATCACAGACCTAAGAGCATACTGGTATAGAGGACAAACCTTGAGTTGAAGACACCAAGACTATATCCACTACTGTATAATACAGCACGAGTTTGGTGCATATGCAATTATTTAAGCAACCTGGCTGGACCAATAATGCCTGCAGTGCTGACTAAGAACTACAGCTACTTCACTACTATCTCCTGGGTCACCAATTTCTCTTTCAGACCTCCTGTTCTCCTGTGACCTCTACAAAGAGGTCCTTGTGGGAATACACTGCACAGCTCAGTAGTAAGTATGTCCAGAACTCGGATCATGCAAGAATTTATTCCGTTCATTCAGACATGAATGTACAGAAGTAATATTACTTTTGATCAGGACTGGAAATCAATAGTAGCAACCTAGACACAATGTGGAGCCAACCTAAGAGTCACAATCTGATCAGCCCAGAACAGAGAAGTAATTAGCCTGCAAGGTAGTAATGCTACGATCAAGGAGTGAGCAGTGTCTCAATATTACGCCTAATCCGCATGTGAAAACAAGATCAAACCCTTGAGCCTTCCCTTCAACAGTGGGTATGCACATTTAGCACACAGATGCAGAAACTCTTTGATCAATATAGCTCGTTGAATTTTGCAAACGACTCCTTGAGAAGATCAAATACCTTCTCTGCAATGTACTTCTGCTGCACAGTTGCCCCCTTCTGCTGGACCTTGTCTGGGTGCACACACAGGATTGCTCTTTGATAAGCCTTTTTCACTGAAGGACCAGTGATAAGATCAGTCAATGACACAGGTTTCCAGTTACATTCAGGCCACAGCATCAGATGCAATGAGGAGAGCAAGGCCCGCAGGTTCCCCTCCTTCCCCATAGACCAACGTCGTATCTCTGCATCCAAGTTTGCAGCTGACCTGTGCCTCTCTTCTTGCTCCATTTGAATTGCAATGTCACGTTGATTCTTCTCGACCAAGGCTTTTGCAGCTCGCTCCTCTATGCGTTGATGCTTTTCAAGTCGTATTCTTCTCCTCTCAGCAGGCTCCCCTTCAGTCTCTTGGAACTCATCCACAGAGCTTGTAGGCTGGGTGAACAATGAAGTCCAATCATCAACCACCTTCTGTGCCCCTGAGGGCTGTCTCTGCAATGGAACTGCTGATACATTATTCACAAAGTTCCCTGAGGAGGGCCTAAAAAGGCCAGATGATGGTGGATTAACTGACGGACGTTGCCTTGGTTCACTGGTTGCTCTGCTGAAGTTCGCAGACTCCTTGCGCAGTTGCTCTGCTGCCCCCCTTTCTCTCTCTCTCATGCTGTCCCGTTCCCTGTCTCTTTCCCGCTCCTTCTCCCTTTCTTTCTCCTTCTCCTTTCTCTCTCTTTCCCTCTCTCTTTCCCTTTCCCTTTCTTTTTCCTTCTCCCTTCTCTCTCTTTCCCTCTCTTTTTCCTTCTCCTTTCTCTCTCTTTCTCTTTCCCTTTCTTTCTCCTTCTCCTTTCTCTCTCTTTCCTGCTCCCTCTCCTTGATTCTTTCTTGCTCTCTGGCAGCAGCAGCTCTCTGAAGAGCTGCTTTCTCAGCCCTCTCCCGAGCTTCAGTAATAGCCCTCTCAACAGCAGCTTTCTCAGCTCTTTCCCTTGCTTCTGCCACTACCCGCTCAGCAGCTTTCTTTGCTCTCTCTGCAATTCTCTCAGCTTCCCTATCCCTTGCCTCATCCTGCTTAGCCACTCGATCTTGAATGTCTCTTCGAACCTCAGCTTCTTGTGTGGTCCTTTCTTCTGTAACCTTCTCCTGTGCAGCCTTTTCTCGTCGGCTACCTTTGATTTCTGTAGCCTCCATCTCACCCTCAACCTCTGGCTCCCTGAAGAAGGCTGGATCTCTTGACCCACCCTTATCTCTTCCCCCAACATCTCTGGCCTTCACCTGCTCTTCCTCTTTTGCCTGCTCTTTCTTCCTTTCTCCCCTCCTTGCTTGCCCTGAAGGCTTCACCACCTCTCCTAGATCTTCAATGATGACATCTGGCATAACAACAGGAATTGACTGTTCCTTTTCAGTACGAGGATGTGGAGGAGCTCGAGAAGGAGGTGGAGAAGTAGATGGCTCTGTCACAAGCTTGACATCCTCGATAGTCAACCAAATTTCTCCTGTTGAATTCTCTGTCTTTGCAGCTGAGAGATAGTCACTGTTCCAGTACGTACCAACATTACTTGAGGGCTTTTTGACCTCAAAGGCATTGACTGGCTCACCAAATGTTGACATGAAGTCATTTGCATATACCTCTGCATGTTTTCCTTTTGGCAGCCGTGCAGGGTGCATTGGCGACAGAACAGGGCTATCCATGGAATCTGAAACAAATGGGCTGCTGGAGAAGCTTTTTTTAACAGATCTGCCAACCTCATTACCCAAACCTTGATGAGAAATCTTGCCACCTGGATCAGGTACAGTATCGCTTGTACTGGAAGGTTCACTTGCCTTTGCAGTACCTACAGGAACTGGCTTCAGATACCCATCAAATGGATCATACATGCCACCATCTGCATCAGACTTGACTCTGGAAGAACTTTTGCGCCTTGAGCTCCCAGCATCAGGGCCAGTGGCACTCAAAGGATCCAACAGGTCAGGGAATGCAGATGCTTCAGATGTTGGCACTGTAGAGCCAGAGGTAGAATTAATTCCTGCAAACATGTCTCCATCTGCTGGAGATGAGAAAATATCATCAATAGATGAGGAATTTGGAGCCACTGTGCTCTCTGTAAACACAGTTGCCTCTGGTACCCCTCTCACCCCAAATCCTGGAAGAAAATCATCATACACAGGCTCTGATTGAGAGGGACTTGTTGGAGAAGATTTGACTTCCATTGATGGCTTCTGAACTTCTGATTTCCCAAACCCTTCCAAGAGATCCCCATGAACAGAGCTATAAGAAGGACCAGCTTGTGAGGCTGACTTTGATTTACTAATCCCCCCCAAAAAGTCATCCTCAAAGGAACCATGAAAGTCTCCTGCCTGCAAACCAGGCTTGGAGTCACCAAATGAGCCCAGAAGATCATCCTCCCCTAAGTGTTTGGTGAACCCTGACTGTGACTGTCTTTCAGATGGATCATTTAGCCTTCCTAAGTAGACACCATCAGATGTGGCCCATGCTGGCCGTGGCTTTGTTGGTCCAAAGCCTCCCAACAAATCATCAGTGGAAGAGCCCTGGCTTGTCTGCATCCTTGGTCTTGATGAATGACCATTGAAGCCTCCCAATAGATCACCAAAACTAGAGGTTGAGCTAGATCCTGATGACCGCTCACCATACATATCATCAAAGCTGCTTCTGGCACCACACAACATGCAGTTATTACTCAAAAATGATCAAGTCAGGTTTTACCGTTCAGAATTTGGAACTTGTTTCAGGACCCCAAACTACGAGGTTATATTGCTTGTTTGGGATGGAAAGCTAGATGGTATCCATGATCATACTCCTCCATGGGGAATTCACTGGGTCAACAAGATATCAAATACACTTTCAACATTTCAAATGAAGGGTCAGTCATTCTTGTTGGTGCAGACAGCACAGTTCTTGCCAAGAACAGGTGACTTCATAAACTTACATCACAATTTGAAAAAAGAACATATTGAACATAAAGAACAAGGCTCAGTCTAGAAAGGCATGTCCACAAATCACTATTGTGAACTAAGCCTAACAGCTGTTAGCTTACAGAAAACCAAAACATGGACAATTTTGCATTGGCTGGTGGATAAGGCAGGTAAGAAACTTCAAAAAGAAATCTATTAGCAAATCAATCAGAAGATTCAATGTTCACTTCTGCACACTGTTAGCTGTGGACACAGATGGATAGAATGTCCTGAGTAAACAGAGACAAACACCTATCTAGCAACACCTGCATGGCCCCTTCTTTCAAGACACAGGTGTTGCTGCTGAACAGATCCATCAACCAGCACTGGAACACTCTACACATATTAGATGTTAATCACTGCTGTTTGGAAATAAACAGAAAGCACTTCTTGTAGAGGCTTCTTCTATTTAGTAGGCATCACCCAATCTCATGAGAATCCAGAAAAACCTCTTGCAGATGATCCTTGGGAAAAACCAGAACAGCTATTCTACTGCCAATCCTGTGAATACCTACAGAGAGGAAATCAACCAGAGTCATACCTATACAAGTCCAAAACACAGACTTGGAAAGAAAAAAAAATGGCATCTGTATGTAGAACCAGTTGAGTGGAAGTTGTTCAACAGCAGTACAAACAGCCACAGAGAATCAACAAATGTCCACGATTACAGAGCATGTTGAGAAGAATGGTAACAGTAAGAGATGTAACCGCTTACAATAAGTCAGCTTCTGTTTGTCATATAACCTCCGAAACATTGGCATAAGAAGCCCCAGAGCTGGAGCCGAATCTGAAAAACGAGACCCTGCATTGATTGGAGAAACTCGGCCTACATTACCAGGACATCCTCTATTGACTTCTCACCAAAGTGTTTTGCCCAGCCAGGACACCAACGCAAGGTAGTAAGCTCAGCTTCGGAGGTACCCTCCAGAGCAGACTGAGAAATTGACCTGCACTTGGGGCGTCAAAGAAAGAGGCCGGGAACTTACTTGGTCGGGCCACGATAGACCTTGTCAGGTGAACTCCCGAAGACGAGGGAAGGGTCTGCACTGCGACTGACAGACTTAGAGACGCCATTAGTTCTCCTGAAAAGAGGGTCATCCTCCTCCCCTCCCCCACCATGCGCCGCGGCGCGAGCTTGACTGGAGTAAGTAGATCCAGCCCCATCGCTCCCGCTCTTTCCTTTGTCGAATGAAGAAGACCCTGCTCGATTGTTCACGGCTGCTGTGCCGGACCCCGATGCGGCCATCGGTGCTGCTTTTCCTTGCGGTTTTAATCCATAGTCTCTCTGTAGTATGTTGGCAAAATCCTCCATCGCAAGAAACTGCTGTGAAAACCCCAACCTCCTCCTATTCTTCCAACTTTTCTCCAACGGATCTGATCCCCACTCCAGAGCCAGCGCCAGAACCAACAACTGACCTAATCACAACACAACAATAGAGGCCAAGAGCGCGCTCATCCTACCCTGTCTAGACCCTATCGAGCAACATACTAACCTCCAAACTTGTAAAAAAAAATACTTCCGTTTCGCCTCACTTCCTGGTCACAACCTCATTGCAAACGCATTCCAGATCTGCCTCTCAGGATGCGCTACTGCCGTTTTCCTTCTCGCTAGCAATCATGCCACAGCTACTTAGAAACAGATCCAACCCAGCAAGGCAGCAGCAACCCATTCTCCTAACCCTAACATGCTCAAGCCGCGACTCTCGACCTACAAAACTTAAAATAAAAATAAAACAGATCTCTGCCTCTTCTCTTCTGGAACAAGAAATGAAATAACTAAACGGCAGGTAGGGTAGGGGTTGGCTATGAAGTAACGTGGAGAGGAGAGAGACGTAAAGGACAGAGATTGAAAGCCATGGCGCACATCGGGATTGGGTTCTGGAGTTTTCTATGAATGCAAAGCCACGAGGAGGAGGCTTAGGCTTCCGCAGCAGTGCAAAAACAACAGCAACAACAACGAACACGCACAGCGGGGTGCAAAGTCCACATCCGTTTTAACACAAAGAGAGGGGTTCTGCCGGGGAACACAATCGACGAGTATAGGGAACCATGGTTGAAATTTTAAACGCAGGGTTAGAACTTTGGTGTTAGAGGCTAAAGCTTCTTGGAAACATCCTTTGAAAACTTCAGAGTACCCTATTGAGAACTTATGTGTCCGGTAATGCCTGTTCCCCAGGGCCTCCCTTAATTTGAGGGTTGTAGCTATGGATTAAAAAAGAGCCATAGGGGACTTGATTCTAGGACTGGCCCAAAGTGGCTAACCCTAGGCCCCAAGTGATCAACCATAGGCCCGAAGTGGTCAATCTTAGGCCCGAAGTGATCAACCTTAGGCCCGAAGTGATCAACCCTAGGCCCAAGTGGTCAACCTTAGGCCCAAAGTGATCAACCCTAGGCCCGAAGTGGTCAACCTTAGGCCCAAAGTGGCCAACCCTAGGCCTAGATGTCAACAAATATTTTAAGTCTAAGCCAAGATGTTAAAAATGATTCCAACCTTAAGTCAAAATGTTCAAAAATATTTTAACCTTTAAGTCAAAAATTCTCAAAAATATTTTAACCGATGCAACGGCTTGTGTTTAAACTTCGTGGATTAAGGTCTAACTCTAAGCTAGAACACATTGATTTTTTATTCATGTTTTTGTTTCTATGGCCTAAGGTGATTTCACATTAGTCTCCAAGGACATTTGGTTTATGATGTTTATAGGACCATTAGTCTTAAGATGTTCATAGCAATTTGGGCCTATTTGTCCAAGATGTTTGGCTTAGGGTGCTCGTAACACTTTTGGTTCAATGTCTTTACAAGATATTTGGTTTAAGGTGATCATGGAGTTTTGGCTTAAAATATTTGTGGGACCTCTTTAAATGGCCTATAACAATTGGCTCACATTGTTTGTTTATATTTTTCATCAATGGCCTCGGATAGTTGGCTTAGGGTGTTTGTACAAACTTTTCAATAATGTCACTTGGACGTTTGGCTTAAGATTTAGGACTTAAAGCATTTGGCTTAATGATTGGGACTTTCGGCTTAAGGTTTAGGACATTTGATTTAAAGCCTAGGATTTTTGATTTAAGGTTTTAAACATTTGGCTTAAGGCTTAGAACTTTTGACTTCAAAGTCTAATAAGACATTTGGCTTAGGATATTTTGCGAAGACTTTAATTGTAATGCCTAAACCAAATGCTTAAGAATTAATTGTAATGCATAGTAATTTGGCTTACAATAATCTAATCATCAATTATGGTTTAATTGTTTGCTTGAGCTATGTTTAATGTATATGGCATTTTAACATGGGCATAGTAAATAAAGAATAACCTTTCATATGATGAATTTTCAAGGTAGTTCCAATTGTCAAAAACTTTGTTCTAATCCACTTTTACAACAATTATTTCAAAATAAGCAAACCTTGGAAATTTCCCCCCAATCTTATACACTTTGCTTTCCTACCAAAAGATCATCATAATAACAAGTTACTTGGGCAAAGTTGAAATCATTTGAACACCAAATCTCTCATTTCTACTTTTGATTCTCTTTCAAGTATGCCTTTCCTAACAACTAATGTAATAGACAACCTCCAATCCTTCTTATAGTTCCTAGTGTAGTCGTGTTGAAAACTATAATAAAAAATCTAATTTTAGATCTAAAAGTGAGAAAGAAAACATGTAAAAACAAAATAAAATGTAAATGGTGAATTGTTAAAATCAAATCTCAAATTGAAAATAAAGCATGTAAAAAAACAAAGGTTAGGTTTGAAAGCAAATCTAAAAGTGCTAGGGCTAAGGAAAGATAAACAAACAAAAATCATAGATCAAATTTATAATCAAAAGTTCAAATATTTGGGTGCAAGATATTTTATTCATATTTGTTATCTAACTTCTACTTGAAAACACACATAAAACAATTTTTTAAAATTTATAACCTTTGTTTAGCATTTCATGGGCATTTCTAACCTCCTTTAACTTCTTTTATTTAATTGCATGAAAGGATAAGCACTAAGCAAATTGTGTTATATCATTTGGACTTGAAAAAATGCCCCAAAGATATTCTCAACAATTACATCATTTTTCAAGGGTTGGGATGATTTTAATTATGAAAACAAACTCCATTAACCAAAAAAATGATCTTAGAATGTTCACCACATCAATATTGAGGTGCTTGAAGGAAAAATCAAATACTTGCAAAAATATTTCACTTATTTTCAAGTACTTGAACTTCATTTTTTCAAATTGCCACAAATTTTATGTCAAATTCAAATACTTACAAATAACTTTTAAAACCATGATTATAACAATTTAGCTTTTGAAGTCCATGCAAACAAGAGTTAAGAAATAATGTACCCAAAAATAATATTAGTAAACCAATAAAATCATCTATTTGTTAATCCTTTTATTAAGAAACCCCAATATTTTGCTATTTACACTACTTTTTATGTATACTTTATTATGTTTTCACCCATTTATATTATTGTTGGATATAATAATATATGGTTTGAAATTTTGGATCAAGGAATTATGAAAGGGGTAGGGATTAGTTAGTTCATTTCAATTGCACATTGAAATTTCTTCCCATAACTTACACATCAACAATAAACATTAATCTAATGTGTGAACCAAACTTTTTAGACTTTTATGGTGTCATCTCCTCTACTAAACCACTAAAATCACATATATTGATAAGATATCCAAACCTAACTCAATTTTAAATTCTTGAACTTGTGCACATAAAAGAGAATGGCATACCATTAGTTGGGTCAAAATGCCCATACCCAACTTTTTGGAAACTAAGGTTGAAAATAAATCAATAATCATGAACTTGAATGTGCCACAAAAGTGATGAAGTGTTGAACTAATCAAGGCTAAATAAGGAAAATGTGCCACTTGATCCTAAATCATTAATAAGACATACGACAACAAAAGTTATTCAAGTCCCTACAACAAGTAGAGATGCATATGGACAAATGAAGCATTGGATGAGGCCATGGATGCTATTGAATTGTGTTTTGAATTTTCTTAGGAATATAAAATTTGAACAAGGATGAACTCCATACATATAAACAATATCTATTGTTTTTCATGTATTAGTATTAAAAGTTGATGTTATTATTTTGAACCATCATTGGTTGTTGTATTAGCAAAATCCAAGTGCAAGTGTCATATATCATCATTAACCCATGACCTCATGGATTGAAATATATGAATATTTTAATGAAATTATAAATTTATGCACATCAATTGATGCATGGTGTATGTTCGTTTCTATGAAACATAAGATGTGAAACATTTGGAGGTTATGGTCATGGTTAATGTTTTCATGATGTTGGCATAAAAAAGTCATAGTCAAGGCTTGTACAATTACATGAAAATGATGTAAGTTTTTAAATTGAGGAATGAATGGTATCAAAATCATAATTATTTTCAATCTTTTCATTTCTATCTTTACTTTTATATTCACATAAAAAATTTCATGTTAAAAAAAACTAATAAATTTATTTATTTTTGTTTGAATGCTAGATAAAGTTGTATATGTTACACCTGCCATTAATATGATTAAAAACCAATTCATTGGCAATAATCCTTGGGAACAATGGATGGTTCTTATTGATGCAAGTTGAATTGGAAATGAAATCACTATTATGATAAATGATTGGGTCTCCCAACTTTTATATATTTGATGGTAAGTTTAGTTATTGTCCATCTTATTCAATGTTTTTATCATCATAATTGTTAATTTTTCTATTGTTAATGTTTCAATTTTAGAGTTTTGAAACATTATCCATATTATGGTTTTGTCATTATATGTTTGTTACTTGGTTTAACAAGGTAAGATGGAGATATTTAAGATCAAGACCTTTCATCAATTTGATTTTCAAATTACTTTTAGAAGAAAAGGACTTAGGATGTAGTTCTAAATTTTGATGAAGGTTGGGATATTGTTTCACACATAGAGTTAGACTTAGAGAGTTGTTGAAAATAAAATAGAAACACATTATGAAGTTTAGAGTTCTATTGGATTATGAACCACAATTTTTTCACGTTTTTCATTTATGATTACTACACTTTATGCTACAAATGTTTGATATGTTCAATTTTGAATAAAGAAAGTAGTAGAAAATTGATGGGGAAATAATGAAATACTAACTATAAAAAAAAAGTGAATATAATCTATAGATTATTTTGAATGAATTGAAACAACAAATTGTAGGTGTTGAAAGTACTATTGAAAGTATTATTTGTATTATTTTTAAATAAGCAAAGAGTAATTTTGATGTAAAATCTACGCTTACCGATTGGGGACCAAATTGAAGACAATTTTAAAAAAAAACAAAAACAAGAAAAATATTGTGAGAATCTTAAATTTATTGAGAGCGTTGCTTTCTATAGATGTCAAAATTTGGAAGAGAATATATATTTTTAAAAATCTTGATTTGTAAGTTTTTTGGAAGCATAAGATGAAGGTCTAAGCGATAAAGGTTGTAAGGACTTAAGTCAAAAGTATACAAAAGTTGAAGGAAATTGAGAGTGATTGAACAATATGAATCGAATGGTGATTCGAAATCTATTGAGGGAGATGGATTAAAAATCCATTTGCCGAAACATGAATTCAAATCTTGAAGAAAATAAGGATGCAAACCAAGAAGTGTATGAACACTAAGTAGGGGTATAGTTTTGGAACCAAAAAGTTTGCAAACAAAAGAACAACCAACAAGACATCATGTGTCTTCAATCGGTGTTGGAGTGATAAAAAAAGTATGGACAGGGGGTTCGTAAAAGATGCATTGGTTATAAAAGGTGATCTCCAATGAAGGGGATTAAATTTGATGTATACCCAAGAGAAGGGGTTATCCATGCTTTCCAAATGCCATCTATTATTCAAGAACATCGAAAAGAAAGAAATCCAAGGGACAAATTATTAACGGCAAACCCTGGAAAAAAAATTTAAATCCAAAATCTGTGAATAATTAGAGTGATTATATTAAGTACACAAACTTGCCATTTGTGTACTAGTCAACATCGTCAGAGTATCATGAATTAATGGAGGATTAGGACATGGAAAATAACTACGATTCTAACATTCTAGAATGGGCATATGTGAATTACCCAAAAACATCTATGTATGATGATGCATAGGTGAATGTTCTAGAGGAAGCATTACCATTTCAAACATACCATGGAAGCAAAGGAATCGAAAGAAAAAGAAGGAATCTAGAACATAGAAGTTACAATTCTATGGATTTAATTAGATTGGTTCAAGCTTTTTCCAAATTTTGTGCTTTCTATAGAATTAGAATACATGTCATCATAGAATGTCCATAAATTGAGAATGAAATGAAGGATGGATTTGTTAGATATGTGGGGCAATATATGTTGGACAAATATTCTATAAAACAACCAAAGTAGAGAGCAAATTCTAAGCAATACATTGGGGGGACATTATCTAAAATTTGGGATCTATGTGCGTAAATGACCATTTCTAGGGGGGTATTAGATAATTGTCCAACCTATTTCTTATCACCCTATATATATATATGTACATATTAAAGCCACCTTATTAATTATAATTCATTATTTCATATTATTACATACCCTATATTATAATTAAATTGATTATTTGAATAATATGTACCTTATTTTTTAACTAATTAACTTATAATTTTTACCCAACAACCAATATATTACACCCTATTTTTTACTCGCGTATTTTTTACATTTTTTTACTAGTGTCCCCTTCGAGAAGCAATATTTTAAAAAAAATGTAGGAAATTGTTTTGGGTGGAGGATAGTTTCTGTAAAACAAACAAAAGATCCATAATTTTCTTAATGTGAGTAGAGCAAAACCATTTTTTGTAAGACTAGATTCTATACCATACAAAGTAAAGACGAAAATTATGAAAAAAAATGGTGTTAATTTGTAACCAGGCTTGTAACTCAATTTTTGAATTGCAATGACCATTTGCAACTCATTGTATTTCAACACCCATGAATGATATCAAACAAGTTGCATGAGTTGCAAGATATGTAACTCACCATATATTCAATCTCACTTTAGTGCAACTCATCACAACTCAATTACAACTTTGTCGCAACAACTTTTTTTCAACTATTATGCAACTCCCCTATGATTATAACCATAATGTCATGTTGATGTTATTTTTTTTATCTATTCATCAAAATTCAACACATGGCACTATAAGGAATTTTTTGTGATTTTTTTTTGAAATATTGATATCCATTGTCCATTATGATTTTTCATTTTAGATGGTCTTAAATTATGACACATGGCACAACCAAAAGTTGCCATGTGACATACTAATTGAATTTTGAATTATATATATATAAGTACCGAGGTAGGTCGGTACATAGCCATAGGTAGG
>Ga0209611_10009539_pt1 | contig 14661 bp, 17 predicted proteins | sample S1TSphgellanicum_3_FD_187693 | JGI IMG/M metagenome (GOLD analysis project Ga0209611, IMG submission 187693) | Host-associated microbial communities from peat moss isolated from Minnesota, USA - S1T2_Fc - Sphagnum magellanicum MG (SPAdes) (version 2) | ecosystem: Host-associated > Plants > Peat... | reverse complement strand
AACAGGTTTAGCTCCTTATCAAAACCAAATTACGGGCCAAATTCCTTTTATCTCCTACTTTTCAACTTGTGGGTTTTGAGGAACACATTGAAGAAATGGTTCTTCAACTTGGATCATCTATTAGTTCAATTGTTGATTGTTTTGTACATCCTAAGGTTGTGGCCTCTTCTCTTTGTGTTCCTCTTCAATCTTCATCATATTTTCATGTTTGTAACATAAAATGGAAGCTTGAATTTGGTGGCCAAAAACCTAACCCAAAGATAACAAAGTTTTGATATTTTGTGAAGAGCTTAATTTTGATTTCCAAAACATTCCACTAGTTGAACTTTCATTTTTCTAAAATTTGCACAACAAATTTTTTTCTTCTCTAGAATTAAGTTGAGTTTTTGTTTTTTTATAATTCTAATACCTAAGTTTTTATTTACTTATAATTTAGATATCTAAGTTTTGGTTTTTCACATGCATTGTACATTTCATATACATTTTGGATTTACATGAAATTTCCATATCTACAAAATTCCAATGTTTGCAAAATTCCCATATCACAACATTTACACAATATTTCTAAAAATCCAAAATTACAAAAATTACAAAATCATGATTTCATGTTAGGGTTAGGGTTTTGCAAGGAGGTCACATGCTTTGAAACATTTTTTTTTGTTTCATGGTCATCCATCCATCCAACTATCAATCCATCCACCCATTCATCCAACCTTCCATCCTTCCACCCTTCCACCCTTTGATCCATCCACCCATTCATCTAGGCATATATCCATTGGACCATTTAGCCTTTCATCCATCCATTCAAACATCTATATATCCATCTAGCCATTTAACCAATCTGTACATTCATTCATCCATCCATCCATTTTTAGCCTTCTATCCATCCACCCATTCATTTAACCATCTACCATTTAATCCATCTAGCCATCCATCTAGTCATTCAAACATCCATCCTTCAATCTTGCTATCTAGCTATCCAAACATCCATCCATCCATCCATCCATTTAAGCATCTATTCACCCTTCCACCCATACACCCACTCATCAAGCCATCTAGCCATCCATACATCCTACCATCCAACTAGCCATATATCTAGCCTTACATCCTTCCAACCATCTAGCCATTTAACCATCCTTCCAATCCATCCATCCATTCATCTTGTTATTCATCCACCCATCCATCCACCCATCTATCCATCCAATCAACTAGCTAGCCAACCTACCACTGACCCATATATCTAACCATACATAGTGTAAAAATGGATAATATGTAGTATAATACGCCTTTGTCATTTAATGATGTTTTATATTCATGTAATTTTTTAAAAATTCATCATATAGTTATGGTGTTCATAACTATCTATTTGATCCCATATCTTACTTATTAAAGTATTCATTAATAGCCCTCCAAATAAGACAAGATATTATGCAATATTTAAAAGAATGTTGGCATCAAATACACAAAAGACACAAGAATGTTGTCTTAGGGAATTGAACCCAAGTTTTTCATATGATTTACATAATGGTCAAGTTTCCAATGAACATCAATACATTGAAATAATGTACCAAAGTGCAATAGTAGGTGCCTTATAGGAAGATTTTACATCAATTTTTTGGATAGCTAAATATTTACAACAACCACTCTATGTTTGGAATAAAGATTCAAATAGAATTATGTGTAAATGTGGATTAGATTACCAAATAGACCTTTTACATATTGCTCATAGTAATCAACATTTTGAACCAATTGCATATACATGTGATGTTAAAAATACTCAATTTCAATTTGAGACACAAAATTCTAAATCATTTATAAATTTGGATGATAACCCAATGCTCTCAAGACCAATGAAACAAGAAATGCAAACACTTGCCCAAAAAATATGTTTTAATTGGAATGATGATTCAGATTGTGTTTTGATAAAACTTTTGGAAACTTATTCAAATGCACCTTTAGAATACATTGTCCAAGTATTTAATTCATCATTTAATACCAATGTTACTAAAACTCAAGTACATAATTATATTCAATAAATGCAGGAAAAGAAACAAGTAAATGAAAATTTTGTTAGTTTTGGAATTCCAATGTCCATGCCCAATAACATCCAATATTACCAATAACTAAAAATGATCGTTTCATAATTAAAGATCTAACAATAGTTGAAAATATATCAATGACTGAAAATATTCCAATGGTTGAGAATGTCTCGATAATTGAAAATGTTCCAATGATTAATGGGATGCCAATAGGTGAAAATGTTCCAATAGTTGAAAAGGCACGAATAATTGAAAATAATCAAATAATCAAAGAATTATCTAATTGTAAATCACAAAAAAATCACACAAAAGAAAAAGATTCATTTTTGATTGGACCCCTTATGATGAAACTATTTCAAAAATAACAAAATCTCATTTTAATGTAATTTTTTCTATAAAAGATATGATTTCATTACATAAATTTCCACACATCAAGGGACAAAATCCCAAATCATTTCTCATCTAAAGTACACAAATAGTAAAAGCCCACAAGTTTGTATTCCAAATACAAAAATTGGATTGGCAACCCAAAATGGATGCAACTTTTAAAATATCAAAGAAATACACAATTAAAAATATATATTAATTCAAAAGAAGACACATGTGAATCAAAACATGTTAATACATATAGGCAAAAAATTCAAGATGTTCCAATAACACCATGTTTTTGTTGTGAAAATTATGTTTTTTGAAACAACTTAAAATTGTTACAAATAAATTTGCACAAAAAATTTGCACATTTTTAGAAATTGAATATGATAAACCATAAAATAATAACACATATATGCTCAAATTGTTTAAATAACATCAATAAAGGCAAAAGACCCCAATATTAAGTTCCATATAATATATCAAGAAATAAAATGATATCATCGATAGCAAAATTAACACATTTAGAAGAACATCTTATTTCTCCACATTTAGATTTGGCTCAAATATATAAATTTCATGTTATGGTCAATATAAAATGAAAGGTATTGTTATTAATGTCCTAACAAATATTAATCAAATACAATTAATGTTACCACATTTACCATATGATGAAGCAACAATAGGTGTATTTTTAAAGGGATGACTTGAATACAAATCACCTTACATGTTTGGAAATGTGCATCTTAATTTAGTCATGTTGGCACTAAAGGATTTAATTTCAACACCATTATACTCAAATTTAAATGTTACCATATACACTCAATGGAGCAATTTGTTTTCTATGCATACAACCTTGTATAATCAAACAAATGACCAAAATATATTATCATGTGATGGTTCTAATCTTGAAAATGAAGACCGTGTTACTTGTGCACCAACAGATTCCATGATAAATAACTTTTTAAATGCTTAAAAAATTAATGATTATGAAAACGTTATATACTCTATTCCTCCAAGTCAAGATTTTCATCCTTTAGGTTTGTTTAGAGATAATCATTTGGAAGAATTGAATTTTTCAACATTATTTTATGGGCATCCACCAAGCATACATATTAGCTTTGGGGAGAAAATTAATGAAACCACAAATTTTTCTTAAACAAACATCGTCAAATATTAAAACCAATGCATTTAGCATACATGCTATTCTTTATGGTTTGCAAATATGGATATTCAATTTATTTTAGATTATATGTAGCTACATCATATTGTACATCATACATGACTAAAATTGATAAATATATAACCTTAGAATTGCATTCAATAATAGAAAAATGCATTTTTAGATCAAATTGGTGCCAACATTAAAATCCAAAAATTAGGTAATGTGTTTTTAATGTTCAACAAATGTCTATCCAACTAGCTGTTTATTTAGTTTTTTCAATTCCTTTATACATTCATCATGAACATTTAAATTTATCAATACTTTTTCATACCAAGAACATGCTTTTTTTTTTATTAAAACCACGATCCTTACTAAATCAATTAGAATCCAATTCTACTGACATATTGTGTGCATAAATTATTGACAAATATTTAAATTGAAAAAATATGAATATTTATCATTAGGAGAATTTTCCTCCTAATAAAACATGATAAACAAAAAACTATCAAAATGTCGCAAACAAAAAGTCACTAGATTTGTGAATTATAATAAATATAAAGATATAAAAAATTGGTTAAGATAACAACTTCTTTTATATTCACTAGTTTAAAATTACGAGAAATCATTATTAGGAACACATGTTACCTAACATGATGCATATTGTGAAATAAAAGAAAATATATCCATAATTAGATCCAAATACAATTATAACATGCAAAACAAACATACAAATGAAGAATATCATGTTATGAATTTAAAATTGAACTTTTCACATCTACAAAACATATGGAATGATAACATTGATGATGACATTGGTGACACATGTTTTTTAATCCCTATAAAAAATACAATAAATATTGAAAAATATGATTTCATCATTCAATCATGTAATACATTAGATCATAAAACACAAAATTTTGAAGATGATGGTTTCAAAATATCATCAAATTCTATGATAATGAATGAATTAGAATATTGGAATATGCTTAGACAATTAAACAAAGAACAAAGATTAATATTTGATGATATCATGTATAGAAAACAAATGTATCATAATATTCCAATACATATTTTTTTATAGGAGGTGCTGGAACTGGTAAAATTTTTACTTTAAAACTAATAATTCAAGGTTTATTATGACTATATAATAAAGACCTATCATTAAACTTAACAAAAATAAAACATTACTTATGGCATTTACAGGTAAAGCTACATTCAATATTGATGGTCAAATAATACATTAACATTGAACATGCATGTTCAACAATCATTAACAAATCTATCAAATTTATCAACAAAATTTTTAAATAGACACACATGTTGATATGAACAATTACAACTAGTTATAATAGATGAAATATCTATTGTAAATGCAAGAACGTTTTATGTTATAAACCATTGATTAAAGGCAATAAAACATATTCAAAATGAATTCTTCAATGGTCTAGATGTCATCATGTTAGGTGACTTTTATCAAACACCTCTTGTTAAAGATTGTTGGGTTTTTTCTTGCTTTAATGACATTGTAAATGCATTAGCACCAAAATTTTGGGAAAAAAATATTAAATGTTATGAATTAACTTTAGTTATGTGACAAACGGATACACAATTTATAAAAACTTTAAACAAATTTCATACATGCACACAATTTTGAGAATAAATTCAATATATCAATTCAAATTGTTGTTGGCAAATACCAAATATTTTAATTACACCACATTTATTTTATACAAATATTATAGTGTGAAAACATAATAAATTTGTGTTTAACAAAACGTATGGCCCAACAATAAATTTTGAGGCTATAGACATTCATCATCATTCATGTCCATCACCATATAAACTTCCAGATGACCCAAGTAAAACTGTAGGCTTACGTATTACAATTCACATCAAACAAAATATGGTAGTTGAATTGTATGCTGGAAATTATGCAACATATGATGGCCTTGTTAATGGAGTTGATAGTGTGTTCAAAACATCATCTTATCATGACAAAACCATAATTTGGATATTGTTCTCAAATAAAAAAACATGGATTATCATACATTATTCTTTCTCGCATTCAAACAAAAGAATGATTATACTTTTGCAAATTGGACAACTTTTGTTCCTCGATTGAAAAACTTTTATCATTCACATGTTATTATACAAGCTCTTAATACAAATTCTTTACGACAACATTACCAAGATATAAATCATGACCACAACCTACAAGTGTCACATGTTCTATGCATTTTGGAAACTAGTATACAATCATCAAATGATGTGTAAAATTTCATAAATATATTAAAATATTCATACATTTCAATTTATGATGGTCATGGTTTGATAATGATGTACAACGCACAAATGCTCTTACATTCTTACTACATAACAACATGTAATGGATCCGAATATATATAAGCTACATTTTAACCTAAGAACTCAAAGAACAATTCATATAATATGGGTAAAAATGGGTTAATAAGAGCCATTGTTGCCCCCTTGGGTGATTGCTTTTTGGGGAATAATTTTGGAATAGTCTCAAAAAAAGTTTTCAAAACAATCTTTAAATTTTTAAAAAAAAATCTTTGTATTATTTTGTTAAGGTTTGTGTTAAAAATTTGTTAAGAATATGTCATTTTCAAAGTTTTCCAAGTCCATTTACAACTTTAAAACACTGGTTGTAGGTCCTTTTACACTATTTTTGAAGGTCAAATGTTAATGAAATAATTTCATATTTTGGACATTTACAAAATAAAATTTTAGATTTGATAATGTGTAAAAAAGTTAACTTATTTTTAAGTTAGAAATTCTCTTAAAACAAATTTGGTGTAAAAAACATAGAATTAAGTAATGGTTACGACTACTTTTGACTCCTATTAGCATAACTGCACCCATATGTGTTTATAAAAATCATTGTTCTTTGATTTCCATGTTCCTCAACACATTATAAGTGTTGATTCAAAAGTCCCCAAATGATTGCCCATTCATTGTCTTAAAAGATTTTAATATTGACATTTTAGATGATAGCAATCATAAGAACAATAAACAACAATTAATAGACTTTGTGAATAAATTTGAATTAAAATCCCAATTTAAAAATATCACAACAAAAGCTGGATCACAATTAGACCATATATGGTCAAATGTGCCAAGGTATGAATGCAAATCAACTGTTTTAAAAGCATATTGACCAGATATTCACAAACCAATTTATATAGCATTCACAGACACAATTCCAATTTATAGTAATAAATCAATATTATCTCAATTCATCTAATGTATTTTTATTTTTGATTTTTATAAAGGACAAAACATCTCATGGCATAGTCATATGGGAAAGATGGAAAGAGATGGAAAAATATGGGAAAGATGAAAAGAGATCTGCCAAAATATGCACTTGCAGCAGGCATGTAACAAAATGTGACAAAAATATAAAAAGTACAAAAACTCCAATAGAATTTGAATCCCAAGCACTGCCACATCGTGAGGACAAAAAGGTCTAAGATCACCATATTTACACAATAGGCTCCAACAAGTTGCCATTTTATAAAGAGAACCCAAAATTTTTTACTTCCCTCTTTCAGCTCTTGGCCAAATTTCGCTAAGTCCTATTGTGGGAGATCACTAACCCAGCTACTTCACAAATTTGAGAAGAAAAAATTTGGCTAGAATTGGTATTTTTTTAATTTTAAAGTTAATAATTGAAATATTATAGTGATCATACAAAACACATATCATCTTAGACCAATATTATCTCTATTCATCTAATGTCATCTTTATTTTATTTTATTTTATTTCAAAAATAAAAGACAGAGCCTCTCATGGCAGAGCCGCTTGTTTATGAACGTATCCTATGATACCCGCCGGATACCTGTCGGGTATCATGGGAAAAAGAAGTAAAAATGATGCATGTGCAGGCATTTTGTCTTCAAAAAAAGGCCAATGGTTCTTCAGTTCTGTAAGTGTGGGTGTTTTATAGTCTTTCTACTGGTCAATAAGGTTATACATTATATTACTTTTCTCTGGATATGGATTGCAGGTTTTCAAAAACAAACTGACTCCAGATATGGACAGCTGATTATGGATATGCCAGTTTAAAAAATTTGGGTTGCCCATTGGCCCTGGGTGAATGTACAATGTCAGATTTTGAAAATCCCCAACACAAGTTGTATGTGTTGGGGGATCTGATGCTATCCATTTTCCAGCAATTATGCATGTTCATATCCTGGCCAAAAAAACACACATAACCTGACAACTCTGGTGGATTTCAACTTTCAACCCACAAGCTCATTTCTCAAATCATGATGACGACAGAAGGAACTCATCTCAGCTGATAGACAAAACAACAAAAGAAAAAATGGGCTCCACAACAAAAATTGGAACCATTTTATGGGAAGGAACATGATGCCTGGCATACATATATACCTGCAGACAAAGCCTCTTTCATCTGCCTCTCAAAAACCCCGCCTACCCCCTTACAAATCTGTCATGCTCTGTTGACAAAAAACATGGATGGTGAAAAATAACAGAAACTCCAGATGAGAGTTGTTGGCACATGCCAGTTTCCAACTCTTTTGTCATGAGACTAGAATGTGTGGACTTCATGGGCTTTGCTTGCTGCTTCACAAATCAGATAAGTACTCGTTTCTGTCAGGAGAGGGCAAACAAAGGAGGAGACATAAGCACATGGTGAGCCAACTACGTCTTTTGCTCTGACAGTTGTTATAATAACCTCTTCCTATCTTACACACTTTTTTTGCAACTGATTTTCCACTATTAGTGGGATCCAACTTTGGTCCATCATGTGTATTAATTAGTTTAGCTGGTTTTAATTATGTTATGACAAGGAATTTTGTCAGGAGGTCTTTAAATTCTCTAGCCCTGATGATTATTGAGCCAACTTCTTTTTTGACTAGCCTACCCAATTCAGATGTCTCAAATGCAAAGCAACCCATCTAAGTGATATCCAGATCAAAGTGAAAATAGGTTGTCAATTGCTGTCTGACAAGGGCTAAAACATTTATGGGCCAAATTTGTAAAGAAACTGATGCCAATAACTTCTTAATTGAGAGAACCCTTGTTCACCAATCACCTTTTACTTACCGACTGCCGTGGCACATTTGACAGCTTTTAACACTAATTGCATTATTTTCAGAAATGTTGAAATTTTCAAAAGAGAATCGATTCAAAGAAAACTTTTTTGTGAAGGGAAAATAAAGAACCTATTTGAATGTTTTGGAATAGTCTAATTTTTTATGTGGAATCTTCAAAATAAAATAATGTTGGACTACTGAAATGTTCAATTTGCCATGATACTATGGTGATATTATGGTATGGTGCAACTGCCTGAAAGGTAGAAGCACCCAAGACCAACAGAATAAGCATATAGAGCAAATCTGACTTTTCATTTTTTAATTACTCAAATTTTCCTTTAAGATACGAGGATTTAAAACTCAACCCAAGTTAATATAGTCAAAGAGAGGAAACCAAGGCCACATGTGCCCAAAATAGAGCATGGAATGGGCGAGATTGAAAGTATTTGAAACAGGTATTTTTTTCATTGCAAGGATTTCTTCCATTTGTTTTATAGATTTTTTTTTTGGGGGGGGGAAACAGTTTGGATTGTAATTTGAAATCGTTTTAAAAAAGATTTTAAACAGAGAGTTACTGCAATCACATTTTCATTAACATATTGGAATGGTTTAAGGAGGCTTTAGTAAGGCATGGTTTAAGGTGCTTTTCCCTTAGTATGACTTGGCCCTCATTTCTTCAGGCATCTCCACCATGGATGGAAAACATTACAATATAATGAATGGGTGAAAATGATCCTAGCCTTTATAATGGTTTTTTATTTATGATTTTTAAAAATCTTTGACACTGTCTTTTTGTTTGGGAAAATAAGGACCCCATAACCCATCAATTGAATTTGTAATCCCATAAATATACCACTGATGGGTATTTCCCCATACCCAACAGTTGACTTTGTAACCAGATCTCTAAGTAACACTGCACACTAAGAGTTAGAATCAGGGTTGCAAAGAGGGCTTATGCTTAGGTTTAAAAAAAGAAGAAGAAAGGGGGCTTATACTCTTTGGGGTTAAAATGGAACTCCAGTGGAAGACCAGTTATCAACTTCAAAAAGTGATCACTTGGAACAGGTCAAAGTGTTTGTTGGTGGTGGACTGAAGGGAGCCTTTTATTTTATTGCAGAGATTTATGCATATCATGTTCTTGCAGAGCTTGCAGACCAAGTTTTGTCAGTAAATAATTCATTGGCACTAGTAGTAACATATATGCTTTACCATTATCACTCTTGTCTGGGTTCAGATAGGAGTTTCATTTTGATGAAACTCCTATCTGAACCCACCCAGCCATTGTAAAGTTGATTTTATTTATTCAACTTTGTGATGTAATCACACTAGCCAAATTTGGGTACATGTCAGAGAGGAAAACAGAAAAAAAAGTTTGAAGTCCTGCTATGTTTTGGCAACATGCTGGAACCTTTTGTTCAAATATGACAATTTCAGAAAAGAAATTCCTCGGGCAACTTTGGCACAATTTTTGTGTCACTATTACCCCTTTGTACGATAAGTTGCACTGGTTTTTGTGTGTCCTCAAGTGATGAAAATTTGTCAGGGAAAAAAAGAAAAAGAACTCTAATTCAGATTAGATAAAATACTTTGAAATGCATTGCAACAGGAAAAAGTAATACACTAATTGAGATCAGATACAATACTTTGAAATGCATTGCAACAGGTTTGCAAGGTGTGTTATGGAATCAGGAGGAGGAGTTGTGACGTCTTCAGTCTCGTCCAAGGAACATTCCTGAGCAACTTGGGTTAAGTAAGAAGAATACTAGCTAGATACTAATGTTTCTTCTGCAAGTTGTGTTCATTGCAAGAGTCTGTCCTTGGAGACAATAGCTGCAAAACTGGTTGCATTCAATCTATGAGAATGGTAGAGTGCTCAGACTTGAGTTTTTTTTCTGGTGGGATATGTTATTATTTTTCTGCTTTGCTTCTTGCAGCAAATGGATTGTTAGGAGGGGACAAAATACAAAATGGCTGCCACTTTATGAAATTCATTCAGGTTGAGAGTCTTGTTTTTGTTGTTCTTGTTCTTGTTCCTGGTGGGAGAGATTTGGATGCATTTAACAACAATGCCATGTGCAATCTAACCCTGTCAGAAACACAAATTTTGCTACCTATTATTTTGATTTCGGATGATGGACAAGACAAAACCTGATTTTGCAGACTTCCAAACAAAAAAGAAATTGTGATGACATGTGCAAAGCAACAGGAGACTTGATTGATGGCCATGTGCCATTGGCATTCCCAGAAAATAGTGAAGTCCACACAAGTTGCCTTATGACAATTGACAACGCATTTCACAAGTGCCATATGCGAACCAGCTTCAGAAGAAGTTTTGATACATGGGTTGTTTCAGAGGTTGGATGCATTGGGCATTTGAGAAGTGGGATGAGCACGGTGGTGTTTCAAATTGAATTGAGAGGGTGCATAACCATTGGTGTGAAGATGACGTACAAAACCCACTATTTGGAAAAGGATGTTGTTGTACCCATTGTAGAAAAAGAAGGTTTCATTCAATAATGCCAACTTTGCAAGCTAGGGTCAAAAGTAGTTTTTTTTTTCCTCTTTTGCATGGGGTTTAATTAATAGATCTTGTGTAAATTGTTTCTTGTCATGTAAATTGTAATGGCTTCCTTTCCACAAAGGAAAATAATAGTAGTAATAGTAAACACTATAATAATTGCTTTGCATGCCCCCAAAATGAAAGGTGAAATTGTGGGGGCAACAATATGTTCGAGCCTTTGGACTCTTAAGGAGTATGCTTGTAATAATTACCAGCAAAACTGGGACTTTGGAATGAAATAGACCTGGGAACAAACAAACTCCCACTTTGGATAATAGAATTATCCACTTCAGAATGAGATGAGCTAAAACTAGAATCAGATAGGATATCTTTAACCCTTATAAGCACTTTCTATGCTGTTTTATAAATATTTGAAAGCTTAGTTAAAGATCTGACCCAATTTACTCATCGACAAATGAGTCTACAAAACTAGGGACTGGATTCAAAGCTTATGCACTCCTAAGTCACGGTAGTAGTTTCAGCCAAAATCAAGTAGGGAATGATGTGATAGAAAAACCAAATTGAGCTCATGTGAGAGTGGCTAGGTGCTGCCCAAGATTGAATCTGAAGTTTCACTAATCAAAAGAACAAGACTCGTATATGAAATTGATGCATGCATCTTAGTATGGCAGCACTCACAATGACAAAGTTAGCGATCGGTTTAAAACAATTTCAGGCCAAAATGTGGTTCTCTAAAGGTCTCTTTTCATTAGGCTGATGTGATCACAGTTACACACATTGTGCTTGTCTTTTGGAAAGCCACTAACATATGGCCATTGTTTTGTTGCCTCATGGACATGTGCTTTTCATCGGAGAGTTACAACTCTGTTGAAAATATGTAGGTAATCAATGGTAGGAACTTTGACAGCACATTCCCTTGAAAATTAAAGATCAATGATCGTTTGTGATGAGTCAAAGCTTTCACACATATCACGACTCCTGCATTTGGTCAATGCTTGATGGGTAGAGCTTTGAGGTGATTGTGGTGTGATTGTGAGCACATGTAATTGCAATGAGTAATGGAAACCTAGTCTCAAGAAAAGATGTCTTCAATAAGAATGAAACTTGCAATTTGGAGAATGTGAATGTGAAGAACTTTGGAGATGGGAAGTTGACACTATAGCTCAAACTCTTGAGCCAACTCATGAATGAGATTCCAAAGTTAACCCCAGGGTTTCTTTTACTGACGAATTTTCACCTAATCCTTAGCTGAAAAATATGATTTCAACCCATAGGAAGGATTTTCCATGAAAAAAATGGACCAAATTTGCCAGATTTTGGAAAAAAAAAAATCTATCCATTGCCAGATTTTCATTATTAGTTCCAGTAGGTAGCAAAAAATATATAAAGGTTTTTATTTTTTCCTACTTTCATCTTAGTACATGTGGCCAAATTTGGCTAAATCACTTTCCAGATGATAGCCACCTTGGCTACATCACAAAATTGGAAAAAGAAACCCTGGTTAACCCCCTGCTACCTACTTGTAATTGGGATCACCCTCATCAGTGCACTTGGAAGTGCAGAGTATTGCACACACTTCTTTGATCAAAACCTCATACGACAATGCTTGCTTGGTCAGCAGACCATCAAACAGCTCTCAGAGAATCCCTTGCAACTAAAATTGAAAAGAAATGAATTTTTAAGAAAAAAAATTGGAAAGCAAATGGACAGAATCCAAGAATGCAAAGAAGTAACAGAAAACATCACAGGCAAAGGGCCACACCCACCCCAGCCACCACACACAGTCAAAATGAAGAATATTTTAATTTCTATCACCCATGTCTATTAAAAAATCAGGGGAAAAAAAAAAAAAAAAAAAAAAGCCAAACTTGGTGTTTAAGGGGTTATAAGTTTTTTCTACTACCAAGTGTGAAAGAACACTATTAACAATTCTTGGTTTCTCTTTCACTTTAAATCCCACAAACAGATCCCAAGGAATTTAGCAACATACTGCAAAAAAAAAGTTTCCTGGAAAAGAAAGATGTCTCCTGGAAAAAAGTCACCTATTTACCTCTCCTCTCCTATTCATTAGATGGGCTGCCTCTCAAGTTTTATTTTTTTGTTTGTTTTGTTTTTGTGTGGAAATGGGCCATTTTGATTGGTCCATCACCCAAACAACTGAAACTTGAGAGGCTCCTCAGAATAACGACTTCTATGTGAGGATGGAGTGCCTATATGTGAGAAGGGGAGAGCTTTGGGCAAAGAATATGGGATAAAGTGAGGTGCTATTGAGAACACCCTTGGGGAACCATTGTAAACTTGAGGAACATCATGAGGAACATGATGGGAACACAAGAATAAAAAAATTCCATCTCTCACTATGTCTCTCACACATCCTTCCTCCCCCCCTCCAAAAAAAAAAGCCCCCCATAATATGCTTTCCCTCTCCACCATATTAGTATGAGCTGTAAATGAAGGGATGGCAGATAGATGCTGGCAAGTTGTTGCTACATATGCATGCTGCTTAGGATAGGAATCTCTGGCATCCCCTTCCTTCCTCCAAACACATGGCAGCAGGCAAGCTCAAAAAACCAACCAACTAATTTGCATAGATGCTTCTTCATGGCTCAGATTTGGGGGGAAGGGGGGAAAGCTAGCCTAGTCAGTTTTATTCTCCAGACAGTTGGGAGATCATGGTGGGCATACCTAACCTGTTGAATCAAACTTGTTGGAAATGAAGTACCTAGGCTACTGTTTTTCATACACAGACAAGAGAAGAGAAGCAAGGGTAGCCTAACACAGATGTGGCAGGGGATGTGTTGTTGCAGCAGAGGCAAGCCTTCTGTGTCACATGGGAAGTGCATATTGCCAGCAGTGTGTAACTGGGTCAGACAACAACAGCCAGCTCCTCATGGGATTGAATGATCTAGAAAGCTCTCCCCTTGCAGGCCCTTCAACTTTTTGGTCTTGCCTTGGTAGGCAAGGATATTGTGTTTAGATTCATTATAGAGTATAGTAGCTTAAGGGATTTCAGTCCCTAGGTAGTAGGTCTATTCTTATACGAGGATTTTCAAAACATGGTATTTTGGTTTGTGTTGAAATTTGAGATTAGTTATAGAGTTATGTTATCTTGAAGGATTTTGGTTTCATTTAGAGGATTTTTTTGACGATTATATTTTTGCATGGTGAAATATTTGAATTTCCATAATTCTTCTTTTTCCATAAGATACTTTTTAATATAAATGGCAAAGCCGCAGTGTGACACACCCCTTGTTTCTTCTGGCCTCCAACACAGCCAACCAATTGGCCACTATTCACATAGGGGCCACTTGGTTGGCCAATATATGGTGTGTGTGTGTGTGTGTGAGAGAGAGAGAGAGAGAAATGCGTCGGTCAGCATTCCTAAATGATAGCCTCCTCTTCCCAAATAAGAGACTCTTCCTATAGAGCATCTCCACCAGTGCTCAGTATGTGGCCCTACACTCAAAATCATGGATGAGGTGCAGG
>Ga0209611_10009536_pt1 | contig 14667 bp, 15 predicted proteins | sample S1TSphgellanicum_3_FD_187693 | JGI IMG/M metagenome (GOLD analysis project Ga0209611, IMG submission 187693) | Host-associated microbial communities from peat moss isolated from Minnesota, USA - S1T2_Fc - Sphagnum magellanicum MG (SPAdes) (version 2) | ecosystem: Host-associated > Plants > Peat... | reverse complement strand
GCAAATTGACCTCTTTCCTTTCTTTGCTGTTCAATATTCTCAGATAGATGCCTGTTGCCAGCAGATGCACAAATGTTTGATAGCAGCACATAACCCATGCCATTTTCAGGCTCCAATTCAAGAACTTGTTTTGCAACACACTCTCCCATCTCCACATTACTGCAAGTGCCCAGCATGCTGTATTTGTCGGGCATCATCTTTAGCATATTCTCTGCCTCCTGGAGATGGCCAGCATGCCCAAGAACATTGACCATGAGGTGTAACCTCCAATTTTGGTGAAATCATGTAAACCATGACCATTGAAGCATAACAGTGCATGCCTTCAACCACCAAACCTCCCTGGCTACAAACTGACAGAAGACAAAAAAAAGTGATATTATCTGACTGCACACCTCTGTTCAAAATTTTCAACAGCTTTCCTTACCATGACATCTTGTTGAGCCTAGTTCTTCCTAGTTACAAACATTTCCATTATGATTTTAATATTTTCTTTTCACATTCAAGAACTTTTAAGTTTGGTTTAAAAATTGGGTTTAATTCCATTACACATTACACACCCCCAATGCTAGAGATTGTAAAGGTACAAAGTTTTACAACATGAGTTTATAGGTATGGAGTTCAACAATTAATTAAATTTTAATATATACTAATAAATCTAGGGCTCCGTATTGCTGCGCACAATCATTTACACATTCCCATTCACTCTATCCACATTTTATTATTATTGTAATTTTAAAAAATAAGATATGGACAGAGGGGGAAAGAAGAGAAATGTATACTGACATTAAGAATATAACATACGAAAACAATGGTATTGAAAGGAGGAATGTATGTAGAATATTAATAAAGGAGTTCAAAAAGTTACTTGTATGGGATTAAAGTAATCACATCAGATTTCCTACAACCCAATTGGTGCATGAGCACTTGACCATGGTGTTGGGAGTTATCTCATGGGTTTGAGAGCCTAATCAGCTCAGTGCAAGTAACAGCCATTGAAAACGGAAAGACATTAAACTAAATGGCTCCAAATAACAATATAATTATCTTTTTCACAACACATTATTAGATTGGGGACTGTGGAGGAATGATGGACAAATTTGCAAACTTGTCCTTTAATAAGGACTTAAGTTCAAACCCCAAGAGTCTTGCTTTACATCTTATGACATTTTGAAATCTAAAAACTCAAAGGAATACCTCAACACTGGGTGCAACACCACCAAAATAGGTGTTGCAAAAATCTTGGCCAAAAAATGTTTTAAAACATGGGAACAAAGTACTTAATCTCATTCACTATCTTCTATCCAAGTAACTTCCCAATGTGATGATTTGTTGGTTTCAATCTCCCAATTGTTGGGCACACTGGTTTCAAATATTGATTCACTTGCAAAAGTAATCACATAATTAGTGAGTACAACATGCAATGAACAACAATAATATAAGAATGAAAAAATGTTTCACCTTTATGTTTTTTATAGGGATTATTAAAAAAATACAAATAGTTTTTGTGAGAAGAACACAAAATCTTTTTTGCCCAAGTCTTTTTTTGTATTGGGTTTCTTGCTTAAGGTATAAAAGCAATACACAATGTTAATGTTTTTGAGATTAAAAACTATGGTGAGGTTTTTAAAAATGAGTCCCTAAATAAATTATTGTGAAAGTCTACAAAGAATATTGGGCAATTTCAAAAAAAAAAAAAATCAAGCAAGAAAATTAAAAGCTTTCCTTTTCATGGTGAGAAGAATGTTTTCAATGTATTATTTTAAAGAAAATATTTTTAATATATCATATTTTAGGAAAAGAAATTATGTATGTGACAATCAAGAAATTTCTCAAATGTTGTCTCATTTTATAGACCACACGATGATTGATCAGGTTGTTGCATTACATTTGCATAAATGTAGTTCAAATGATCAATATTTAACAATTTACTTTATTTTAATGTTGTATTTTCACAAAGCACTTATTTTGAATCATACAAAATACATGGTGTATGTGTGTTTGCAAGGTCTAAAGATGCTAAAATCCAATTGTTCATATTTATATGGAGATATTAGAGGCATTTTTTTCAAATTTTTTATTTGCATAATATAGTGAATATTCATGAGATTCGTGTTCATGATGTTGTAATTTTGTTTCATTGTAGTATCCATGTGTGGTGACCCTAACCATGATGTATTGTTTATAAATGCCTTTTCATCGTCTTCAAATAACAATAAGTCTTCATGCCAATATTGATTTTCATTATTAAGTTGTACAAATGTTTGAATAATGTTTTTTTTTTTTCTTTGCATGGAAATTAATTTTTTTAATATTTGGGGGATGTGTTTCTTTTTGTATTTGAATCTTGAATGTTTTTTCACATTTTTTATGAGCTATATAAAAAAAAAATCTAAAAATTTTCAGATCGGACAATTGGATTTTTAATTCATTATTAATTTAGTCATTAGGTTTAATCTTCAAAACCAAAATTAGACCTAGAACTCAATTTTAAATATCTGCTCAACAACAATAAATATAATTCATTTTTAAAACCTAAATCATAAAAAGAGAAAACCACCTATTACCCATGATTCTTTTAGCCTACTTATCAAGTTTTTAAAGAAAAATTCAAGTTTTTTACCTAAAGATCTTGACTTTGTGTTTTTTTAAATGTTTTTTCACAATTCCAATTTTGATTCTAAATTTACCAAAAAACTAGTTAAACAATCTGGTTTTGCTGCCAATTCCAACAAAAGAAAAGGTGTCAACTTGAGTTTACATCATAAAAACCTAAACATGAACCTTGCAATTTGAACCGTGCAAATTGCGTACCCTAATAACACTAACACATACTAATAACATATCTATCATATAAACCAATGCTTATCAATTCTTACCTTTTTCCAGAAGACCATCCAACTTGATTTTTACAAGCGTTTAGGAGAACTAGCTCAATGGTTCTTGAAATATTAAATAATAATAATAATAATAATACTTGCCCTAATTTTCGAATTATTAAAGAATAAGGTTGTCAATTTCTAAGTTAACAAATTTTCATTGGTGAGAACACATCCAAGTATTGTAATAGATGAGTAGCTTCAACACATGTCTACCAAATAATTAATTAAATTGGAGATGTTCATTTTTAAAATAGAACATTCTTAAACATTTTGAAAGATTCTTATTTTCCTTCACAAAAAAATGTTTGAAAAAAACCTTTTTTGACATTTTTAGCATTTCTAAAAATAATACAATTCTATTTGAAGTTGCCAAGGTAATATGGTATCAAACTAATTTTCAAGGTTAAGGTCAAGAGGAGGGCAAGAATTTAACAACTAGACCAAAATTTTTTGTGTGTAAAAGCCCTAAAAGCCCCATGTGACATTTAATGTAAAGTTTACATACACCAATGGCTTTAGCTTTAAAGCTATAAATATGCGTAAATTTGAAATAAAAAGATAACACTTTTTTTTTAATATGAGAGCTTAGGTTTTAGTGGTTAAAATTTTCACCTCCTTTCATAGGTGTCCAGATCAAATCAGTGAGATGCCTATTTTTAGTAAGTCTTTAAGCTCTAGCCCTCTAGGCCTAAGAATTGGACTTCAAAGTAACCACTTTAATTTTGTTGAAAATCAAGATTAGGGTGAGTGCTACCTTAGGCAATTCTTATTTTTGTGAGGACTACTAGTTTTCCTAAGAACTAGACTCCAGAATAACAGCTCCATTTTTATTTCTATGTGTATTTTGAGGGATCTCCCCTAGCAGAAGACCCGAGGGCAGTTGCTGAGGGAGCTCCCCCAATTTTATATGTTCTCACGTTCCCATGGAAATACTTCTTTTCTACTAAATACAAAACAGGAAAGAAGTCAGGAAATAAAAAGAGAGTTGTTTATGTAAGGAGAGGATCCTGTACTCACGTGGTCTCCTGAGGTTAGAAACACCCTCCCGTGCCCCTCCCAAGAGAGAACATACTCGTATGAGAACCTCCCCTACAACGTTTTACCTTGGTCAGGTATCAAGATTGGGGTAGGTGATACCATAGACAATTCTGATTTTTGTGAGGACTACCAGTTTTCAATGTTTGTAGGTTCTCACTTACAGCAACATTTTAAGTGTTTACGAGTAGGTTTTCAGGCCTCTAGGCCTAAGAACTAGACTCAAGGGTAGCCATCTTAACTTCTCGAGTATCAAGATTGGGGCAGTGATCCCGTAGGTGACTTTCATATTTGTGAGGAGTACTGCTTTTCAATGCATGCGAGTTCTCACCCTGAAAATCAATCCTTTAGACCTTTACCCTTTTTTTAATTTATAAAGAAGGGTAAGGGTCTAAACTCCAGCCACTAAGCCCTAGGGTGATAAGTATTTTTTATATATAGAGTGATTGGTGGGTGCTAGTTACAGGTCACCTACAAAAGAGTTATCCTTGGCTCCTCCAACCTTCGTGATTTAATTTAGGATAGTTGGCTAAACCCTAAATATTTATAACATGGAAAATCCAAATGTAGCCATTTTGCTAAAGGTGCAAAGTTAAGACTGAATGTAGGTTAGTGGTAGTGCACTAGTCTGGTCATTAATAGTTCTTTACAGGCCCCAAAATTGAGTAAGAAATACAAAAGTTGGAGCCTCCTAAAGCATATTTTTTCATCAAGGAGCAAGGAGAGCATTTCGTTTTTCATAATGCGCCCCCCCTATTTGCCTCGTTTTCTCCCTTTTGGGGAGGGCATTTAGTTTTCTATAATCCCCACCTCCTGTTTTGCTCGGTCGTCCAATGCAATTCTGATAGGTCTTTATGTTGGGCGAAGCCCTTGGTTGAGGGCACCCTAGCCTTGTGCGCCCTTATTGGGCCCTGCTCCCACAGGGACAGGGACTCTCGCATACGATCCAACTTTTGGAAGTTTTACCTTATTAGAACTGATTTCACATTAGGTGAACACATTGGGGAAAGTGTTTAGACTGTCTAAAATGGAAGGGATGTTTTTTGGTGTTCAGAGTGTGGACACAGTAGGAAGATGTTCAACATCTTATTTATTGGCAGGGCCAGCGTGTTTCTGCCGCCTTGTTTTGATAATGCCCTTGGCCCATCATCCTATTACCAAACATAATTATGTGAACATGAATCAGACATCTCCTAATAAAATTTCCCAGCTTACCCATTTGTGAACACCATATTTCTTGTAACCGGTCAAAAGATTACTTCAAAACCCATTGCAAGCTCCTCCCTACTTTTGATTCTTGTAACTGCTGCTACCATAGCTGCATCTTATGCTAGTTCTTGATGCCCCATGCCTCTCAGAAACATCCAAAGTGTAGAGAACTAATTATGGTTAGCGTGGATTGAATAGTGTTCTCTCACTTCCTAGTTTTCTCCAAATTTTGACTTGAAAACTATGATTCCAGCATATACAAAGAATTTTTCATAGAAAAAATGGCCCAAATCCCAAGATTGTTATTCTACTTTCGTATCTTGTATGTAGCCAAATGCAGCCAACTTTTTTTTTGGATGATCGCAACCCTGAATACATCACAAAATCCTTAAAAAAAATTGTTGAGTTTTTCCGCATAGGAGAAGGTCCTGGTAGTAGGACCTTCACCTAAATAAAGCATCATGCAATTTATTTAGGGTATCATCGAACGGAAGTCGTGTATCTTGTTTTTTCTTCTAAGAGCAAAAGTTTCGATGTGACAAACAACTTGGACACACAATAATCAAAACAAGGAACACACATATTAAATGGTAGAGCCAATCTTAGAATTGCCCACTGGCTTTGAGCCTATGGCCACCTAAATTCCTACTATCACCAATAATGAAATGCTTGAGGTCTCCAAGGGGTCAAAGCTCTCCGATCTCTCTCTCTTCAACCCACTGGCCTTCCTTCTCTTCTCGATTAATTTCAATGACATAAACCCCCAAAACAACATTAAACTTCTAGAAGAACCAAAGTCCCAAGTTACACTTTGTAACATAGACCCCTGAGTCCAAATAGATTGCATAACACCATAACAACACCCCTCAAATTGACAACACACAAAGAAAACAACACACTTCCATTCCCCATTGACTGCTTCACAAGTTTTACAAAGAACCATAGCCCCCTTGCATGATCCTCCTTGTAAAATTTAACAAAATGTGATTGTTTTTCAGGGTTCCCAGTAATTAGGGTGTTCTTTCATGATATGCAGATTAACAACGTTCTCATACAAATCAACCTAACACACACATTGAGAAGATTTTAGACTACTCTTGAAACCCCTAAGATCTTCATCATCCCCTTTGTCATCAACCTTCAAATCCACCTCCTAGACTAAATTCTTGTCTATCAAAATACATTGCGCAATGGATTCCTCAATGCTTTTGTTACAAGCCCAAAATTTAACCTTCTTCCTTCTTTATCCTTCCCCCCCCCCAACTTATTTACCTTGATATTTTTTTTTCTTCAGTTCCAAAATGAGAATTCCACCAATTCCCCATTGCTCGGTAGCTCTCTTGCTTCAAATTCAGTCAATGTCAAATAATATCCACTCCAGTTCATTCATCCCAAATAAAAGAAAATGACACAAAAACATCAAAGCCATAGTACCACTACATTTCCATCACTCCTTTTCCTTGTTTCCATCCCCATCGTGCATAAACACCCCCAAATGAAAATAGGAGAAAACGTTTTTTTTAAAACCCTAAGACTTCTTCCTGTTCACATCCAAACACTAAAGTTAAAAATTTGTTACACATGTGACACCTCCTTCCTTAATTTATATGTGTCCACATAGATCTCAAAATGATCGAACTTAGTTGAACACTTACAAATCATGCCTAGCACATTCCCATTACTTGCCATCAATCCCTTTTATGATGCAGACTCCACTGCCGTCATCAAATTCTCTACATCCATTATCATCCTTGTATTTCGTAAAGGCATACAAACCTCCCCAATTAGCAAGTAATGCCCTCCTTTTTTTTGGTTTTCTCATCTTTACCATGGTTTTCCTTTCTTCAAATCCTACAAACTTTTGTTTGCCTTTTTGTGCAACATAGTTTCTATGTTGCCTCTTTTGTTCTTGGTCCACATTTTCCAACACAAATGAATGCATATTGGAAATGAATTTGAGCTTCTCCACCATTAGTTGTGTCATCTCCTCCAAGGTGAACTTTTCCTTTTCCACATTAATGAATGTAACAAGGTTACTATCACATGTGAACCTTGGGGTTCTTCTAGTCTGCACCATGAAAGGAGAAAATTTGGTGTTAGTTTGAACACCACTTCTATAACCAAACAGAATCTGAAGTAACTAGAATTCCTAGTTATCCAAATTAATAGATGACACAAAAGATAATCCACTCTTCATGGTTTTAATCATCCTTTCCACCATCTCATTGCATTGAAGCCATTATGGAATTGTGAATTGATGAATGCTCCCATATTTCTTACACATCAAGTCAAATTTAGCCATCCACTCACCTCCATTTTTAGTGAAAATGAATCTAAGCACACCAAATCTACGTATGATTTCCTCTTCCAAAAATCTTACAGTAGTAGTAGCATCATGATCCTTGACGAGCCTTGTTTCACACCACTTTGAATAGTGGTCAATGGCGATTAAAACATACATGTTTCCATTTTTAGTTTGAAGCAAAGGCCCAACGATATCCAATGCCACCCTGTAGAATACGTCATACATTAAAATGTTTTTCATCTCTTCAACATTTGATCTAATATTTATTGAATTTTTGGCAAGTTGATAGCATTGACATTGTCTCACCATCGTTCTCATAATTTGAGTTCTATCATGCCAAAGAAATCTTTTCTTAACCTCTAGTACTATTCTTCTTTCGCTGAAGTGCCCAATTTCTTCATGTATGTTGTAACCCTAGCCTTGGGCTCGGGACCAATGTAAAGGGCTTGCAAGGGTGTAGGCCAGGACTAAGCCTAGGAGTCGCATTCTCATGCCCTCGGGAATGCAAAAGAGTGTGAAGGAAAGGACCTTCACACTCCCAAGTGAATTCCCATGTTGGGAATTGGAGTCTTAGTGGACTCCCAAATGTTCAGAGAGTGACTACAAGGGTCAAAACCCAATGGGTCGAAGAGTTCTTTATACCATTGTAAAAACATTGAAACATAGATGTCTAAAATGGGCTCGTATCATCCATTTGGACATCTGAAACACAAGTTATGGCCAAAAGAAAGGCCAAGAGTCAAATTGGCAGTTTGATTCCCTACCACTAAAAATTGGAAATCACCTCGATTTCCTTGCATGTAGGTGCCGTGTGACATACCGTTGAAAAGCTCTCGACATAGGCTACAACTTTGTTTTGGACCTGATCTCAATCAAAGTTCTGCACACAAAGTTATGGGGGCCCCAAAATCGCAGGAGTCCCAACTTTGGCAATTTTGGGATTTCCACTTCGGAGTCTTGAGGCAAAAAGCCATTTGGATGTGGGCCTCATGGAGAAGCACAAAATATACTATAAGGGGGAAGGTGGTGGTTTCCCTCAAGGCCGGGCTATGGTGAGTCTTGTGAATCCGAATTTGCCCGTCGCTCGTCCTAACACCAAAAGTGCTCCAATTATGCACTAACCACCTTGTGTTACTTTTGTGCACGTTCCGTGTGAGTAGTTAATGCTTGTCACTCTTCCTACTCCCACCTCGGAACTCCAACACACCTTTCTACCCTTCAAAGTGTTGTGAGCCAAGGAACTTGCCTCAATTCCTTGCTTTTCCGCTATCTTTAGTTTGGACTCACATTTGAGTCCATTGAAGAGCTTGCGGGTGTGTTAATGTATGTCTTTGACCAATGCCTTTCTTTCTTCGAACTTCCACACCACTAGATTCTTGAAAAACAACGTAATTTTTCTCTAGTGGTAATTCAAAAGTCTTTTTTTAATTAAATCCACCTTAGTAGCATCATCGACATTTGATCCAGCGTGCCTCTAGATAACAGGGCAAATGTCCATCTATTTTCATGTTTCTTTTATTTTAATGTCTTCTTCACTACTACTCACATCAATGGGGTTTATTTCTTCCACCACCATTGCTTAGGCTTCATAAATCAATCAACAACAATAAGTGTCCGATGCTCAAATCCTATTCGCCTTCTTTTTTAAAGTGGGCACCTCAGCTAAGAGATTAAAATTCTCTTCTACAAATTCCCCACACTGATTAATTTCTTCATGTTCTTCCCTCTACATTAGTTCAACATCAACATCCTAGGAGATAATAAGCATATGTGGACTCAAGGTGGTGCATTTCCAAACTTGTGCCACATTAACATTCTTCTTGTCATCTTGTATTTCCACTCCAAAATCCTCATCCTCATCATGTGAAGCAATTGGATTGTAGCTTAAAGCATCAACATTTTGCACCCCTAATTCATGCCTTATGGACAATTTTGATTGAAGTCTTGGAACATGGATATCCATTTGCATTTCCAGCTAAATGGATTAAATATTGTTGCAAGCCGCTCTAATGGCTTCTGGTCAATCCTGACAACAAAGGAAGCTTAATATAAATATTGCCAAAAATGCATTATCCCCCATATTAAAGCATAGCACTCACCTTCCATAGGATGAAACTTCCTTTGTGCAGGTGTGAAACCCTTATTTGCATATGCAATAACACATTCATGTTTATTTTGCTTCTAGGATAGAACCGACCCTACCCCTTTTACAGACTAGTCTACATCAAGTATGAAGGGCCTCTCAAAGTCAGGTCTTACAAGGATGGGTGCCTTAATCAACCTGAGCTTGAGTGTGTCAAAAGCTTCCTAACATGCAGGGGTTCAAAGGAAACTCTAATCCTTCTTGGTCAAATCAAAAAATGGCACAACAATTTTAGCATATCCTCGTACAAAATTCCTATAATATGATGTCAAACCTAAAAAGGCTTGCACATTAATTATAGTCCTAGGTATTGGAAAATCTTTAACAACATGTACCTTCTTTGGATCATGATGTGAACCTTGTTGGGTCACAACATGTCCTAAAAACACAATATGTTGTGCACCAAAAGAACATTTCCGAGGGTTTAGCTTCAAACTCACCTTTTGCAATTGTGTAAAAATAAACATGAAGTGTGTAAGGTGTTCTTCCCATGTTTGATTGTGTATATTGACATCATCAACAAAGACCTTCAAAAATTGGTATGTATAATCCTTAAACATTTTTACCATGGTTCTAAATAATGTCCTTGTTGCATTCTTGAGTCTGAATGGCATCACATTCCAATCATAAAGACCAGACTTCGTGATTACAGCTATTTTAAAAATATCATCTAGCAACATTCGCATCTATCAAAAACCAAATTGTAAATCCAATGCATTAAACCATTGGCTATTTCCCATTATAGAGAGAACATCATGAATTAAGGGCATTGGAAATGAATCCCTTTTGGTTTACATGTTCAACGATTTGTAATCACCACAAAACTACCTATTACCATCCCTCTTAACAGGTAAATTGACATTGCAAGCATATTCAAAATCATTATTTTTCATCTTGCCAAGTTTGATCAAAGCATGAATCTATTTGTTCACTTTAACTTCTTCCCAATAAGACAGCCTCCCAAGTGTGGTCTAACATGGGGGAAAGCCTTATGTGTCAATTGCATGTTCCCCTATTGTGCAATACCCCAACTCCTTTTTGTGCCAAACAAAAACATCCTTAAAGTCCTCCAACATAGTCCATAGTCCTTCAACTTGGTTTTCACCAAAGGCTTGGTCAAACTTCATATTGCTTCGTATTTCATCCCACCTTTCATCTTTAGATGGAACACCTTGCTGCATGTTTTCATGATTTAGATGCATTGGATTAAGCACAAATACATTAACAGAACATCCATTGAGATTTTCTAATTCTTTAATAACTACCCACTAAAGCCAATCAACATAATCATCTCCTTTTATTATATATTCCTCCAATAGCCTATAGTGTTAATCTTGTAAGATTAGATTCACATTTTGATTAGCGAACTCCTATTGAAGAAGATGGTTTAACCCCTGGTTCTTCAGATGATCTTTAGGTGCCACATCATTTTCTTGCATGATTAGGCTTACTTGAACATTTTCCTCATCAGTTTCATTCCCAAATTTAGTCATGTTGTCATCAAATGATCCCTCATCATTGGGATAGTTTGGGCCTCAAGAGCATCCGCCTTTCGAAAACAAACCTTTTTCAAATACATCCTCCATTTGGAGTTGTTGGAACATCTTGTTAAGACTTTTTATATGTTCCATTGAAGAAGTAGGCCGTGTTTCCCCATATTGTACAATGTTCACAACATTCAAAGGTAGCATTTCCACATCAGTCCCAGGTCCAGGCCTAACCAATATGGTGCCTTTTTCTTCATCAACCACTGCCCCAATTTTCATGAGTACGTTTAAACTTAATAGGAGGTTGTGTGTGTCTATATCCACCACCAAAAACATCATATTACAAACCACATTGTTGACATGCACATGTATGTTATCTAACCTCCCCAAAGCAATGGCAACAATTCTAGATGTTATCTTGTATGTTTCATGACCCAAGACCAAATGAATGATTCCAAGCTCTCATATACTGGTTGCCAGTACTAACATAGACGCATTAGTATCCACAAATCCTTCAATCACCCTATTCTTGATCTCTACGGGCAAGTGCATGTTTTTTTTTTCGATAAGTTTTGTTCATAGAAATCTTTCTAACAACAAGGGTATTGTTGACAATTGCAACCTGATTCTTGCCAGTGACGTGCTCCCAAGCTCCTTGATAGACTCAAATGTGAATCTGAAGCGAAACCAACGGAAGAGCAAAAAGTTGGGGCACGCTCCTTGGTTCACAGCACTTTGGGGGTAAAGGGGCGTGCTACAGCTTCAGAATGGGACAAGGAAGAATGACAAGCATTTAATCACTCACACGAACCTTCACAAAACCAAACAACAAGTTGGTTAATGCATAATTAGAGCACTTTTAGTGTTAGGACGAGTCACGAGCAAACTCGGATTCATAAGATTCACCATAGCCCGGACTTGGGGGAAGCCATCACCTTCCCCTTTATAGTATACTCAATGCCTTTTCCACGAGGCCCACATCCAAATGGCATTTTGTCCCGGGATTCCCAAATGGGAGTCTTGAAATTCCCACATGTGGGAGTCCCACCACTTTGGGACCTTGTAACTTCATGTGCGGACCTCTGATAGAAATGAGGTAAAGAAAATTTGTAGCCCTCGTTGAGAGCTTTCCAATGGTATGTCATACGCCACCTACACGCAAGGAAATTGGGTCGATTCCTGACTTTTAGTGGTCGGGAGTCAAACTGCCAATTTGCCTGTCAACTTCTTTTTGTCATAACTTGGGTTTTAGATGTCCAAATGGCTCATGTAAACCCACTTTAGACATCTAAGTTTTAATAAATTTCCAATGATATAAAAAACTCTTCAAGTTTGATGGGAATTTCATCTCCACCAACATCACCAAAGTTTTGAACAATTGCAATCCTTAGAACAGTCCAATATGTTGGTAGCGGATTAAGTTTCTTGAACCATTCAATTTGGCTATCTTAAACAACTTGTCATCATTGAGATCTCTCACTTTAATTGCCATAGTTAGACGTTCGACCCAAACATTCACATCCTCATGGTCCCCGCCCTAAAATGATTCATCCATACCTTGAGTATTAATCATCGTGATTTGCTAGATTTAAGTCAAATGGTGAAATTCTTGGTCAAAATTGTTAGGATTGTCTAGTTAAAGAAAATCTCTACAAGTGTATAAATTCTTATGATCCCAAGCCTTACTAATTCATCGCCCCCCCCTGAAAGGTTTACTTTGTATATAGAGTATTTGTTTTCTCTATGTTGTCATCAGAAGATTAAAGGATAAGGTTTAGGTGTGGTATCTGTGTTTGAAATCTTACTCATGTCACCACATCAAATAACCATACCTCTACTTCATGTAATGTGCAAATATTGAGTGTTAAAAAGAGTAAAACACTCCATGACAAATATGTTCCCACATCTGGCCTTCATCCAAGTTGCCACCTTCATGAAGCTTTCAGAGTGACTAACAGACAAGTTTCCAATTCTTAGGAATTCGAGGACAAAGTTCAATTAAGGTCACTAATGCAAATTAATTAATTTAATAACTATAAACCCCGGACTATGTTCTTGGGAAAATACAATCTCATTAAAGGATAGGACTCCCATTGGGTTTCTAAAATTCATGATTTCTTCCTAAACAAAACTTAAATTCTATCTTGCACTTCTTTAATAAAAAAACTCCTATTACACTCCTTCAACTATTGGAACAAGATCTTGAAAAATAATTGGCAAAGGTGATAAATTTTGCTCATCTAAACTATTTAGTTGTCATGATTGTTGAAATTCGACATTCTGCCAAAGCCTCTAGCACACTAATCATGATGATAGACTTGATGCCTTGATTTTGTGAATCATGTCACCTGCTTGAAACAAGACCTCAATTTTAGGTATGAAAAATATGGTGAAATGATCAGGAGAAATCGCAAAATGAAGTATTTAGATATCTACAACCTTAGGAATTTCTTTGGTTTTATATAACATAATGTGAGTAGATCTATTCAAGGTATAAGGTGAAGTGGAACTACTATTGTAATTTTGCACTTGTGCACCACCCCCTTGTTCCATCATGTACCTTCACCCACACTCTCACCCTAAACACACACCCATTATGTGTGATATTGATGGCAATATTTCCAACCTGTGCTTTTGTAGGGTTGAATCATACTATAGTCATTACCCCAAATCCAACCAACCTTAAAACCATCGATCCAACTTGAGGAAATGGTTGACTAGAAGGGTTGTTAAAACTCCTAGTTATTTGTTGATCATAGATTGCCTGAAGATTAATAACAAATTAGTTGGAATGAGAACTAAACATGGCTTCCTGAGGCATAAAACCTGTCACCACACATAATGTTAACCCCAATTCATAAATTGTGTACCTAAGTCGACTTGCTTTGATACCAAAAACTTGGACACACAATAATCAAAACAAGGAACACACATATTAAATGGTAGAGCCAATTTCAAAATTACCCGCTAGCTTTGAGCTTATGGCCACCTAACTTCTTGCTATCACCAATAATGAAAGGCTTGAAATCTTTAAAGGGTTAGATCTCTCCAATGTCTCTCTTTCGAACCCATTGGCCTTCTTCTCTTCTCAATTACTTTAGACCACATAAACCCCCAAAACAACATTGAACTTCCAAAAGAACCCAAGTCCCGTGTTACACTTTATAACAGAGACCCATGAGCCCAAATAGATTGCATAAACTAGTACTCATGAACCACCCCTCAAATTGACAACAACCAAAAAAAAACAAAATAACACACTTCCATTCCCCATTCACTGCTTCACAAGTTTTACAAAGAACCACAAACCCTTTTACATGATCCTCCTTGTAAAATTCAATGGAATGTGATTGTTTTTTGGAGTTCCCAGTAATTAAGGTGTTCTCTCATGATATGTAGATCAACAACATTCTCACACAAATCAACTTGACGCACACATTGAAAAGATTCCAGATCATTTTTGAGACCCTTAAAATCTTCATCATCCCCTTCATCATCAACCTTCAAATCCACCTCCTAGATTAAATTCATGTCTATTGAAGTACATTGCGTAGCAGATTCCTTAGTACTTTTGTTACAGCCCCAAAATCTAACCTTCTTCCCCTTTCT
>Ga0209611_10009535_pt1 | contig 14669 bp, 12 predicted proteins | sample S1TSphgellanicum_3_FD_187693 | JGI IMG/M metagenome (GOLD analysis project Ga0209611, IMG submission 187693) | Host-associated microbial communities from peat moss isolated from Minnesota, USA - S1T2_Fc - Sphagnum magellanicum MG (SPAdes) (version 2) | ecosystem: Host-associated > Plants > Peat... | reverse complement strand
TTGAAGCTTTATTGTCCTACAAAGGGGGGGGTGTCTAATTATTTTAATTCATGGCACCCAAAAAAAAAATTAGTCCTTCAAACCTGAAAGATAATAATCCAATGAATCCTTCCATCCAAATTTAAAAATTAATTTCTATAAACTCAAATTTAAATAGTGTCACCTTATTATGTCCCTTCATCTCATGAAATTTAACTTACAGCCAAATCTTCCATCAAATCCTTGAATATGGCTGCTTGGGCAGGTTGAAAGTAGCCATATTTCAGGATTTGAGCAGGGTTGAAAGTAGCTAATCACCTCAAAATGACATGCCCTTCAATGTTTAAGGTATTGCTTGCAATGGTTTTCGGGGCGATGGGGGGAAGAGACAAATGTAAAGAAATCCATGCATGCAAAGGTTTTACTAGTTGGGTTGCAAGGGTCTCAACCCTTATATATGGTGCTTGCCATTTATTTAGTTAGCCTTTGTGTAAAAAAAGTGTGGAACTTCTTCTAGGCCTTCTTCACTTGGGAATCTGTACAACACCAGTTGGCTTGTTGTGCTTTGGAGTTTTCTATTGTTCTTTCTGTCTTGCTGACAGGGCTTATCTACTCCCATCTTATTGAAGGACTTAAAATGCTTATTGTTTATTCCTCTCCCCCTCACTCCCAGAGGCTCCCACACCCCCCAAAAACCAGAGAAAACAAAGGATCTCAACAATAAAGTACAAGAGGGCGCAGTTGGTTACAGAGTCCTTTCCCATGATTTGTAGTCCAACGGACCCCTTTTGTTGAGAAAGCTAGATAGGTAGGTAGGTAGGTACCTATTTTCAGCATACTATTTAAGTTGCATCTTTTTGGATGTAACAAACTAGTGTCCTTTTTCCTCTTGACCTAAAAAGGTGGTGAGATTGTTCTTGAACCATGAAACAATCTTGTTGGATGGAAACCAAAGGTAAACTCAATTGTGAAAACAGACCCAAGTGGAAATATAAATAATTTGGTGGCTTTCTATATATTCTTTCTATAGTATGATAAATGTAAAAAGAAAGGGCAAGAGAACTTTTTTTTGGTCATAGCATGCCTCAAAGGAGCAGGAAGAAGAGTAGGTCTATCATCCCCGCTCTCTAGAAATCCATGGCAAGTCTAACACCCCACACCCCCCCCCCCACCATAGTCATTCCATTCCTAAACCCTAAACCAAACATGGGTCTGAATGCCAAAGTTTGGTCTAGCAAATTTATCAATTGATGACCTCAAATCAAAACTAAATTACCCCAGGGCCGGTGGCTCAGTGGTATAGCTCTGTTTGGGGTCCCCGAAAAAAAAGGGGGGGTTTAGGGTTCAAACCCCACTGTGTGCATGTGATGAAAGCCTTGCTATGACCCTCTCTTACCACTGAGCTTGACTTGGGGGGTTTGCCAACGGCTTGTCGGTTACATCAGGTCAGGTCAGGTCTGGTCTTGTGCTTCCAAAATTAAAATAATACAAATAAAAACCCCATTCACATTGTGAAAACCTCTTCACAACCAAATCAAAAAACAAATGTGGAGTGGGATTGGTGAAGTGTTTGATTTGAGGTGGTGAGATGGACTGATTCTAGTGGCTGGATTAGACTGTGGAAGCAATGGGTTATATAGGCCCCTTGGATGTGGATGAAAGGATATATGGATGGATTGGTAATCCTAGAGATGAAGAAAACAACAAACCCTCAATTGTCAACGATCATTATTAACGGCCTACCTGTTTACCGACCTTTCTGATGTGGTGGAATGAGAAACAGCCACGTCACCCGTATAGGCTTAACCGTCATTCTAGAGTAGGTAGCGACACAACATCCCTTTAATAGTCAATTTCAGGCCATTTTGTTGTCCCTGTATTGTTGCCAGTAAAAGTAACTTGAAGTAAATTAAATTTCTGTACTACATCCAAATTGCTGCAAGTTAGTTGGTGTAGGATAGCACCTGCCCACGGACAGAGGCGTTCCCAAAGTAACCCCCCCCCAAGCTGCAGCCAAAGGAGGGATCTGAACAGGGAACGCCCCCCTCTCTGGGAGTTTGAAGTCTCGCCACACTTAGTGTTAAGGTCCTATATCTAACATTGCCCTAACATTGCATTAGGGCCATCTAATATAACTTTTGGAAACTTTCAGTATATTTCATTGTCGCTTTAACACCGTCATCACTTGTCTCCTTATTTCTTGTCGACACTAAGAACCTTGTTGATTCCTACCATCCCATTACTGTTGTTGAATGTTGCAACATGTCCAGACTTGTCAAATAGAGAGTTAAAGATTTTTTTTTTCTCTTCCTTTTTTGTTATCAGTCTTCTATTGCAGTGTTGTTGCGGTGTAAGCTCTTTATCGTTACAAGCAAGCTCTTTCACATTGTTTAGGCTTTTTCATCGATGTTGTTGCAAGCTCTATCATTGTTGCAACATGTTATTGAAAGTTTTTCATTCAGAATGTAATGCATTTTGTTTGACAAGCAAATAAAACAACATCACATTCTCCATCCAAGTTTTTCAAAAATTTACAATTCACAAGTATAATGTTTTTTTGCATTTCAATTATTTCATGCTCTTTCACATTCTTGTAACAACTATAAGGTCTTGCACATTGAAATTTACGATTTCGATGAATAAACAAGAAATTAAGGCTTTGGTGGTATGGGTTTTTTCCCTTTCATTTTTTATCAACCTCAATGTTTAATTTGTCTTCACATATGAATGTTTATCTGTATGTTTTGTTTGTACATGTTTTAATGCATCATGAATCAATGTTAATGATCATTGCCAATAGGTGTTTTTGTCATTATTGTTCAAGACTTACAAAAGTTGTTTGCAATGCCTTCGTTAAACATGCAACTCAACACCTTATTGAAATTTTTACAATATATAATTCCATATTCTTATATAGCTTATTTGCAATTGCTAAGGAATTAAGGCATTTCATGAAATCACGATCAACTACATGATTCAACCATTTATTGTTGACTAAATATGATGGCTGTAGGTGGATTGAGCATTTTACACTATCAACGGACACATTTTTGGATATATGTAACCTATAGTGAATTATTTGCCATTAGACATTCTATTACAGGTTTTGTGTTTAGTGAAGTGGTGATGGCATCAATATAATTTTCAAAATTCGTTACATGGCATGTGGGTGATAAGGTGTGGCCTATCATGATGGATTTTAAAAGCTTGTGTGGCACATTTAGTGTGATGGGTGCTATAGATGGAATTCATATCAACATAACAAAACTAGTTGTTGGTTTTTTAGAGGACTACTACTATCACAAGAATGGGGGTTAAAACATCAACTCAAAAAGGTTTTTGTATATCTATGTGAGACTACCAAGGAATGTGAATGGCTTTTGTGTGTTGAGAAAATCCAAATTGTATCAATGTGCACAACATGGGGCTTATTTGACATGGTTATTAAGTCAGAAGATGAAATGTTTCTATATCTTTTTTGTGACAAAAGATACCCATTACTTTCCTAAATCATGACACCACGTAAAGAAGAAGGGGAACATCATTCAATTTTGGAACTATTGTATAATCGTAAACATAATTTAAGGTGGCGGTCAATAGTTGAGAATGCATTTGGAATCTTGAAACAAACTTTCAAATAACTTCTAAAGAAAATAGACTTACATGTAACAATTGTGCTTAATGTCTTTAATATGTGTTGTTTGTTCCATAATTTGATATTTGGGAAGAAAGAGGTAGATGTTGAAGAAATCATGTGAGTGATTTAATTGGAAGCTAGAATTCAAAATGATGCATCAACTAGATTGAATCATAGTGAGGACAATACTTATAGCCTAGGTAAAAAGTTTTCAAAAAAAATCACAACCTAAATATTTACATTGGTGCAAAATGCAATTAAAGTTGTCCAAAAAATCAAAATCAAAATGGCAATTACATAAGGTATTCAATTTTGTTTCATTCACATCCTTTCAATTCAAGTTTGTAAATGCAAAAAAATTTAAATTGCAATTCATGATTTCAAATTTTCATTTCAAGTAAGTGCAAATGTTTGTGTTGCATTTTCATGTAAATATCTTTTTATTACAATGGCAATCACTTTTGCGAACCCTACAATTGCACAGACCACCTATTGATATTTTAGTTACTACAACATGTTATCTTATGATTAAACATGTTTTTCTTCAATTTTCATAATCTAGTTGGTTGATTCAACCAAAGCCTTCATTAAAGAAAGGTAATGTGGTTTTGGTTGAATTGATGGGGCTAAAATGTTGGGTCTACCAAGTTACAATTTGACCTATTTCTATATTTGGATTTGGAAATTGAGGCAAAAAACTTGAGCTTTGCTAAGTTGTAATTTGACCTCCTTTTGCATGTGGATTTGGAAACTAAAATATTGGGCTTTGTCAAGCCATAGTTTGACATCTTTTTGCATTTGGACTTGGAAATAAAGGTTCAAATGTTGGGCTCTACCAAACTATAATTGTCATTAAGGTTTTGAATCCAACAATTGTGGGGAAAACAAGATTTTGTGCATTTTGGCCAATTATTTGAATATTGGTGTTCATTGCCCAACTTTGCCCTTCATGAAATGCTTCTACATTGTGTAAGATCAGATCATGAACACCAGGGATATGATACATCTCTTTCAAGGGTTTCATCATAATTCACTTTTTCAATGAACTCAAGGTCATCACATGGTGAAAAAACATGGTAAGATGTTGGGCAATATGCATCATCATCTAGATGCATAAAATCATGTGAATGTGATGGATTAAAATAGGGTATGTTGTTCATGAATAAGTTAATGAACTCAAAGAACATTCTACAAAATTGTTTTGGCAAACTTTGTGTGGTTTTTTCTTCTACAAACAACTCCTAATATTCTTCATTATGGTTAATACCCTTCATATAGTCATGCATCCTTTTGTAATTTTCAAACAAAAAACCCCACTTATTTTTACAACTTATTTCGTTACAATGATGTTCAAAATGACCATTTGCCATGATAGTTTCTACAATATGCTTCCATTTCAACATTGATGTTTCCATGTTGTCCCATGAATCAACAACATCCAAGCTTTCTTAGCATTGATGAGTGACATGATCTCAAAACTTTCCCAATTGGATTGTATAGGTTTCCTTGTTTTGATTTCTAAATATTCCAATGCATATGTAATATTCCTCTTCCCAACTTTACTCTTTTGAGATGGACTAATGTTTGGACACTATCATCACTGGGATTTATGACATTGTAATATCAAATCCTTTCAACATTCCTTTCTTTTTGTTTGAATTTCAAAGTTTTACTACATCTTGAATTGATTCCTTGCATTGTATCATTTTCTTGCTTTGTTCATCACTTGTATTTGGTTTGTGTTTCTAAATCTAAATCTATAGATGATTCTAATTTAAACTTAGATTTTAAATAAAAAATTTTAAAATGATACTTGGTTTGTGTCTCCAAATCTAAATTGAAATCTATATTTTTTCTAGATTTAATGTTAGTTAACACCAATAATTTACACCAAGTTAACAATATCGCCACATCACATGCCACATGAGCCTCAATGTTAGATAACAATGAAGGTATGGACTACTACTCTTTTTTAACAACCTAAACATTGAAATATCATTGAGGTTACCACTAGGTGTGGCATAATAATGGCAGAACCACCCCCTCACCCCCATGGGCCACTAACTCCCAACCCTTTTGGGATAGCACCAGTCAAGGCAACAACAACAACAACCATGCTTGTTCATAGGTGGTTCAAAGGTTCATAGGCGATTCATGGGCGGTTCAAAGCTGGTTCAAAGCTAAGGTAGTGCCTACTGCCTACCCGTCGTCCTTCCCCACTCTCCCCACCCCCCAAAATATTCCTCTTTCCATTCTGTTTCTGTTGAGAATGAGAGCAAAAACAGGCAGCCAGCAAAAACCCCAAAACCTTGCTTTGCTGATGTATTCTGTGACGGTGAGCCCCCCCTTTTTAGCACACCCAGAATTTTCCTGCAAAATTCTTGTTCAGAGAATTTTCCAAAGCTTTTCCTAGAAGTAAGAGGAAATTTTTCTCTAGACACCTAAGGTAGTGAAAGCTTGGGCCAAAGGTGTAATTCCCAATACAACAAACACTTGAGGTAGGGAAGAAGAAGCTTCCCAAACCAATCATGTAAGTACTTACTCATCAAACACAGGTCCTCAAGACAAACTTGCAAGTTGCTTGTGCTACTAGCCCACTCATGGGCCATGGCCACCTAGCAAAAAAAATGGCTTTGTCTGGAATTAATAAATAGGACCAAAATGGTACAAACACAGGTTTAAATCTAGCTAACTAGCTAGCTAGCTAGGTAATAATTTTCTAACCCCATAAAGTTACTCCTAGGTCATGCTAGATTTTATACATCAACTAATTTTAATTGGGCAAAGAGAGTGTCCTGGTTCCTCCTGTAGCCCTAAAGTCCTCATGCTTCTGTCAGCAGACTTCATATCATTGTAGTTACCTATGTAGTAGGGAGCTTTTCCTTCACCAAGGGTTGGTAGGTAGGTAGGTAGGTAGGTAGGTAAATAGATAGGTAAGTAGGTAGGAAGGCAAGTAGTTTGCTAGGCAAGTTCTAGATGCCAACACGCCTACAATTAACCACTTTTTCAGACTGGCTGAAATTTAAAATACCATGTCAGACATGCTAGAAAATCAATAGCGGTGGGCCAAATTCCAAAAACCCAGAAAAAAAAAAAAAAAAAAAAAAAAAAAAAACCCCCCAAAGAATCCCCTTAAGTTACCGATGGTGGTGGCGGATAATGGTGGCAGTGCATCAAATCCACGCGTTTCCTGGGAAACTCCTCGTCATCTACCGGTCTGGATCAGTTCCCGACAGGCTGGCTTGTCAGATGGCCGTTAGATGTCAATGGACAGGAATAGGAGGGGGGGCTGATCGTATAACCGACTCTGATGAGAAAACTGGTGGTCCCCAGTTCCGTGTTATGTGCCGACTTCCGTAACCGGTTTTGTGGAAGCCCTGACGCCCTTTCCTTCTTTCCACCTGTGATCTAATCCCCCCCCTTAGACCATCATCACCTTTCTTCTAGTGAACTGTGAGCACTGAGGAGGAGGAGGTCGTAGATGGTACCTACTACCTACTCCAAACCCTTTTTTTTTTCCTTTTCTTTTTTTATAAAATTATTTGTTTATTTATTTTAATTTATTTTAATTTTTGGGGGACACAAATGGAACAAATCCATTGCAAAAAAGGAATCCCTACTTCAAGTTTGTACTGCCCTATGATGCCCCATACTTTTCATTACCACCCATCAAGTTCCTCAAATCTTAAAGGCTGCATTGTGTGTATTAATGTCGGTCTGGTAGGTACCTATAGAAAAGGAAGGGAATGGCTTCCTCTCTGCTTTATATTGGTACCTATATTTGTACACTCCTAAGAAAGAGCCTATCTAGTAGGCTGATATGATTTGAAAGCAATAAGTACCAGCTTTACTTGAGTCTTGCCCTAGTATGACTTGACGTCATAATTTGCATCATGCCCACAAGTGCACACTTTCCCCTAGACTGTTAATTGGGCATTGAGAGTGTCCTGGCGAACAAATGCAGCTTGGCCTTCAATGCAAGTTTGAGCATGCCTGGTGATGTTGACAAGTGTTTTTTTCTTTTCTTTTTTTTCTTTTTTTTCAATTTTGTGATGTATCCACACTGGCAATCATCTATCAGAGGAATTGGACAAATTTGACTGCTTGTAAGAGAGGAAAGTAATTTTTAAAATAAAGAATCCTACTATATTTTGGTAACTTGCTAAAACCTAATATCTAATCTGGGGATTTTAGAAGAAAAGAAATTCCTCAAAACTTGGAAACTTTGCTCAGTTTTTTCACAAAAATCCTTTCTATAAGGCATATGCAATAAAATCATTTGTTGCCAAGTGGCGAAAATTCACTGAATTTTTTTGCATTATTAGCATGGTGCACGTAGTTTTTTCTTTTTTTAATCCTTTGTTTTTTTTCATTCCTTGGTCAAACTTTGCTTGATATTATATATGCACATGACAAAGGTTTTCCATTTCATTCATTATCATCATTCATTGTTTAGGTTGTCATCCATTTTTGTTTGTGGATTTCAATTATTCAGTTGATCAACTATCTTTTCCTTTGTTTCACTTTCCACTAAAAATTTCCTTGACTACCCATTTTTTCTTGACTTTCACATATTTAATCATTTTTGAAGGATTTCAATTTTCTCAGAATTCTCATTTTTGATAGCCTTTATTTTATACATTAAACTTATCCGTAAAGTCACCCTCTGTTTCACCCCCTATCTCCTCTGCTTTCGCCCCCCTATCCCCTCTTTTAGTGGTTTCTGCAAAGTAAGGCAATTTTATTAAATCTGGGTATGAAATGCTGAAACTCAGCATTTAATGCACAAGGTTCGAGAGTAATTATAGAGTTGTACAGGTAGGAGCAGTGAAAATATATGTAGCAGCAGTGGAGGCGATTAGAAAAAAGGAAAGACAGGATGAAGCTCAGTTTACCACCAAAAATGGTGGAAAAACTAGTTTGGGTCCCAGCAGTTATTTCCTTTTGTAAAATTTTCATTCCCAGTTATGGGTTTGATGCCTTATTATGCCGAAACTGGCCGTTCTCGCCCCCTAATCGCCTGACTTTACGGATAACTCTATTGTTTTTCCTGATTTTCAAATTTTTCAATGCATTGAACGTTCAATAGATGATCTTTCCAAATCCTATCTTTCTTGCTCTTGATTTCAATCATTTTCTTTCTTGGATTTTTCATCTTCTTCAACGCACATATCATTCCACAATCTGCTCTTCGCTCTGAACTTCGTTGCCCCCACATACTGGGAACTCAAGATTTCATTCCTTTCAGTTTCCTCCATTATTCTATTTTCTTAACATGGAAGGTATAATAAAGCTATCCACAAAGACAGTAAAACCCAGGAGTAGAACCCTGAGTTTCACTGAAACTGAGGATGATAGTCAATATGGGGGATCAGATGATGACAAATGAAAATAACCAAGTATGAAATTCAAATTTCTTTCTCAACCCAGGATGATTTGAGTATTTTTTTGTTTCATGTGTCTTGCCTGTGTCTATGTGTTTACTTAGAGGTTCCTTATGTTATTGGATACTTAAGAAACACTTAGGGGATTATACGCAAGATGATTTGAGTATTTTTTTTGTTTCATGTGTTTTGCATGTGTCTATGTGTTTACTTAGAGGTTCCTTATGTTATTGGATACTTAAGAAAGGCTTACGGGATTATACGCAAGATGATTTGAGTATTTTTTGTTTCATGAGTTTTGCCTATGTCTATGTGTTTACTTAGAGGTTCCTTATGTTATTGTGTACTTAAGAAAGACTTACGAGATTATACGCAAGATGATTTGAGTATTTTTTGTTTCATGAGTTTTGCCTATGTCTATGTGTTTACTTAGGGGTTCCTTATGTTATTGTATACTTAAGAAAGACTTACGAGATTATACGCAAGATGATTTGAATATTTTTTGTTTCATGTGTTTTGCATGTGTCTATGTGTTTAGTTAGAGGTTCCTTACGTTATTGGATACTTAAGAAAGACTTAGGGGATTATACGCAAGATGATTTGAGTATTTTTTGTTTCATGTGTTTTGCTTGTGTCTATGTGTTTATTTAGAGGTTCCTTACGTTATTGGATATTTAAAAAAGACTTAGGGGATTATACCCAAGATTATTTGAGTATTTTTTGTTTCATTTGTTTTGCATGTGTCTATGCGTTTACTTAGAGGTTCCTTATGTTATTGGGTACTTAAGAAGACTTAGGAGATTACACAAAGCTTACTGAAAGGTTAGCTAAAAAAATTTAAGTTAGGGAATATTTAGGGTTTTGCTTAAGAGGCTATCTACGCATTATTAAGGAAATCTAGGGAAATGCTTAAAACCCTAGCTTATTTGATATGTCAGGGCTACTTTTTTAATTACATATGATCTATCCAGGGCTACCTAATGGGCTACATACAATCTACCTAGGGGGCTACTTAAAATTATCAAAAGTATAAATAAGGAGTTACATAATGCCTACCTAAAGGTTTACCAAGGAACTAGTTAAGGAAACACCTAGTGGCCTACCTAGGTTATGAAATACTTCAAAACTATTTAGGGAACTATCTTGTGGGCTGTTTAGGAAACACCTAGGTGCTTACTTGGGCTATACAATATCTAATGGCTAATTAAGGGGTTACATAGAGCCTACTTTTGGGGTTAATTATGGACTTTTTAGGTTAAGGGATACTTAAGGATTATTTAAAGGGCTACTTAGGATTGATTCATATTGCAAAGAAGGTACATAGGATTTACATAAGAGGTTACCTAAGGATGATATGTAGTTTTTGTTTTAAACTTTTAAGTAGTCCTTAAATATGCCTTAATTTAAGTTGCTCCCTATGAATTCCTATGTAACCCCTTAAATAATCCTTATGTCACCCCTTTTTGTAGGCTTTTGATATTCCTTGTTAAGGGCAAAAAAATTGTTTAAACTAGTTGATCCTTTAAGCATATTAACTAGGTAATTACTAATGGTAGATAAACTTATTATATTCTAGTTTTTTTTTAGGATGAAACCATTAGGTTAGTTAACTCATGGGAATGGGTGATGTGTATTTGTTTACCAATCAATTAAAAGGGATTTGTGAAAGGATTAGGATAAGGGGGCTACTTTTGTGGGTGAAATGTAAACCTTGTGTGGTTTATGGGAGAAAGGGATTAAAAGATGGATCCCCATTATTTTTGTGTGAAGAATTTTTTGGAGGAATAGAATAAAAAAAGATTTTATGAAAAAAGAAATAATAATACAGAAGGATGTATGAAGGTTGTGTGACTAGTTGTGTTTTCTTTTTATTTTGCTTAACCTTTTCTCTAGAATGATAGTAGTACATTGTAGTTTGATGTACAATATTATAGTTTTCATATTCAATTATTTTTATTTATTTATTTTACTTTTGGAACTTGCTCTCTAGAATACTATACCTTGTTGGAAGGTAGTTATAGCAAGATGATAGGAACAGTCTACAAGTCATTTGACGGAATGCAAAAACTACAATAAATTGGATAAACATGTAAAATGGTGATTATGACTATAGGAGGTACTATCCATGGTTTGAAAGGTAATTACCTTCCAACCCGTTCCCCCTTCTTCCTTATTTTAGAATTGTTGTTGATTTTGGATTGAAAATAAAATGATCGTCCCAAAGGACATCTTTTTTTTAGTTTGTGTTTACATTGTAAGTAGTTTATTTTCTAACTTAACAATCTATTGTCTTGTTAATAATAGGACTACCGAATTCATAAGTATACATTTGGTGGCCATGTTGGGGATCTTATTCCAAAAACTTTGGTTGAAAAGGGTTATTGTTGTTTGAAACTTTTTCTTTCAGAAAGTGGAAGCGTTGATGTGAAATTTTGGAAAAGAAAAATAAAATAAGAATCTATTTCATGGAATTAATGTAGATAGTAGGGAAAATTTTGAAGGTATTTTTTCAATGTTCTCAATAGTGGTTTATGTACTTAAAAAAACTACATTGTGGAATTTAGTGGAATATTGAAAGAAGAAGGTATTGAATATTGAAAATTTAAGATTTGGAGTGGAAGAATGTGATCACTATTACAAAATGTGGCACTACTACAAAATGTGGGTGTAGTTCACTAATCCCTATTCACTAGGCCAATGAATTCATTGTTTCCCCATTAGGTCCCATTCACTATGACTAATGAATTCACTCAACATCCAGTGTAATCACTTGGCGTACATGGACACCTTTTGTTGCAATGTGGGTGTAGTTAGTTCATTAGTCCCCATTCAATGGACCAATGAATTCATTCAAAATCTAATGAAAGCATTCAACAAACATGGATGCATTTTTTTGTAATGGATGGTACAACTATCCAAGAGAAGTAATAAAATAAGCTTTAAGCCAACCTAAGACTTTAAATCTCAACCTAACTTTAAAAATTTCACATCTATACCACATTAAAGCAAGGAGGGGACAATAGACTTTGCTAATTAGTGAGGGGGGGACTCATTTTTGCCAAAATTGACCTTTGTAGTAGAACCATGAATTGTGTAATGACAAGGGGGTATAAAAAACAATTGGACCAAATCTTGGAGGAAGAATTAAAAGGCAAAAATGCATGTCACTTTGAAAAGATGGCAAAAGGTATGCAGCTCGCAATGAAGGTACAATGGGTGCCACCTACTTTAAGGTCAAAATGGAAAGGTTGCTAAAAGGGTTTTTTGAAGAAATGGAATAAAAATATTGTATGGAAAAAAAAAATGCAACAAGATGTGTGAATGTTATGGGATTTATTGTGTATTTTTTATTTAATTTTCTTTCTCGTTTGCTTAACTTTCTTTTTTTAATGATAGTAATTTATTATAATTTGATGCAGAATATTGTAGTTTTTATATTTTTATATTTTTATATTTATTTTACTATTAAAACTTGTTATTTGGAAAATGATACCTTCCTGGAAGGTAATTACAATAGGATGGTAGGATGGTAAAAATAATTTGTAGGCCATTGGTGGAAAGCAGTATAACATGTAAAATGGTAGTTATGGTTTTAAAATGTATTATCAAAGGACTAAAAGGTAATTACCTTCCAACCCCTCCATTCTTTTTATTTATTATAAAGTTTTATTATTAGTCTTGGATTGAAATCAAAATTGTTTTCCCAAAGGAAATCCTTTTTATAATTTGTGTTTACCTGGTGAATAGTTTTTTTAACCCAACAACCTATTGTTTTACTAATAATAAGACTATTAAATCCACAAATATACAACCTTTATTTTAGATAGCCCATAATTTAAATAGGCTTTAAAGTGGTATGTAAGTAGTCCTTAAATAAACCTCTAGGTTATTTAGGTAGTTTCCTTAAAAACCCCTATGTATCTCCCAACCTAAAAAATATTTATATCCCTTAAGTAAACCTTCTATAACTTCTTAAATAGCCCTTAAGTATCCCTTAACCTAGGTAGGCCCTTTGGTAGCCTCTAGATAAGGACTTAGGTAACCCCAAGTAAATTTTTCATTGTCCATATCCTTTTTAGGTAAAGAGGCAAGCACCCCATGGGTGGGTAAAAAAGTAGGTACCCGTGGGTAAATAGGTAGGTAGTTCATGGGTGGATAGGTAATAAACCATAGGTAGATAGGGAGGTAATTATGCATTAACTTAATTAGCCCCTTACTTGGGTCGTCTCCTAATTTATGTGCCCATAACTTAAATAAACCATAGTCTAGTTTAAAAAGATCTTATGATAATCACTTTTAGGAATGACCCTCACTTTGATGGATTTTATGGATAATTCAAAAAGGAAAATGAATGAATATAGTAAGAACCAAATTCATGCCCAAAGTAAGGAATACTTTGGAGATAACTTTAATAATCACATTAAACCAATCTAAAACAAAAAAAATTTAGGATTTCCCATATTCTTCATGCACATATGTCAACCATCGTTCTCAATTTTTAACTTCCCCCACCCACATATCATCCAATGTTTAACTCCAATTCCACTTTCCTCAACAAGTTCCACTTTTAGTCATTGTCCAACTTTCTCAACTTCTTGGACCCACATAACAAAGATATATGTCACGGGCACAAAATTACCAATACAAATAATGAAAGGATAGGTCTAAATCAAAATTCAAAACACAAAACAAAGGAAACAAGACAAAAACATAAATGCTAAAGCTATGAATATGAAATTTGGAAGACCAAAATACAAACAAATCTTTATTTCGATGAAGTAAGAAAACATAAACATAAAAAAAAACACAACAAAGTTATAGAACAAGATTATACCTCATATTGGTGTTAAACAAATTAAACATAATGGGGGGTCCTACTTTTATTTATACCCCTTTGGAAACTTCGTTCAAAGAAGCTTCCATGGAGGTCTTCATATGCCCATCGACTAAGGAAGCTTCTTTAAAAACTTCCTAATTACAAATGAATTATGAATCGATCAAAATTTAATTAAGAATGAACTAAACATTAATTGTGAATTGATTGAAAGTTCATTGAAAATGGAGTGGAAATGAAATAGAAGTGAACTATGAATGAACTAAAAGCAAAATGGAAGTTAACTGAGAATGAACTAGGAGTTAACTAATAATGAATTAAAAATTAACTATGAGTCATGGATGAACATCATATGAATCAACTCGATTCATCATGTGAAAGTGATGTCTATGACAATATCCATACAGTGACCCCCTTTTGGGCCTTTCTTTCATCCCCCAACCCCTCTTTCAACCTTGAAACATTGTTATTGACGAAGTAATGAAATTTTATTAAATATATGTATAAAATGTTGGAACTCAAAATTAAATGCACAAGGTTTGAAAATATTTATAGCTATAGTACACACAACAACAATAATGATTAGTTGAAGGTAATCATGAAAAAAAGAGCAAAGTGAAACCCAAATTTGGTGTTAATATGAGTTTCAATCCTCGTTGAAGTTTAATGTGTTTTTTTAATTAATTTTTTAAAGATCTCACCCCCTTTAGGACTAGATAAAGGTATTGGTGATGTGTTTTCCTACTTTACAAATATCTCTATTATCCAATGGACATATTATTATCGAAGGATAAAACGCAAATTACCCCCCCCCCCCCCCCCCCCCCCCCCCCCC
>Ga0209611_10009534_pt1 | contig 14669 bp, 16 predicted proteins | sample S1TSphgellanicum_3_FD_187693 | JGI IMG/M metagenome (GOLD analysis project Ga0209611, IMG submission 187693) | Host-associated microbial communities from peat moss isolated from Minnesota, USA - S1T2_Fc - Sphagnum magellanicum MG (SPAdes) (version 2) | ecosystem: Host-associated > Plants > Peat... | reverse complement strand
GGGTTGTGGTGAGTCTACTGTGTCCGTGTTACCCGTGCTCCAACTATGCACTAACCATTTTGTGTGGGTTGTGTGTAGGCTCATGTGAGTGAGTGAAGCTTGTCAACTCTTCCTAGTCCCATCCCGGAGCTCCAACATGCCCTTCTACCCATCAAAGTGTTGTGAGCTAAGAAGCGTGCCTCGATTCCTCCCTCTTCCATTGTCTTCTACTTGGACTCACATTTGAGTCCTTCGAGGAGTTGGGAGTGCGTTACGTGGTATCAAAGCTCTGGGAGTGCTCAATCCACTTATTGGGGAGTTTCGATGGTAACAAAGAAGACTCGCAAGGTAGTCCAAAAGATTGTGGTGGAAGAACCCATCCAAGACTCGGATGTTCCACCCTAAGCCATAAGGGGGGAAGAACAAAAGGATTCCGAAGGTGAGGAAGACCGTGATAGCCATGAAGACCATGAAAATGAAAAGGAGCAACCAAATACAATCCTTTTCACCCCGGAACAATTGGAGGTCCTATTCAAAATGAATAGGCCCGATTTCAATGAATTAGTTGTGGCCCTCAAAGGAGGATCATCCAAAGGTGTGGAGTTCAAGCCCGCTAAGCCCGGGAACTTGGATGGGGCCCAGGATCAAAAGGTTGTGGATGCTTGGCTTGCGGAAATGGAAGATTACCTTCATGCCGCAAAGGTTGGTCGGCACTTGGCCGTGGAACTTGCCCAATCCTATTTGAAGGGCTATGCTTCCACATGGTGGAGGACGGTGAGGCAAGAGGAAGGGAAGACCCATGGCTACACATCGGAATTCTTCAAGGAGCGTATTGAGTCGGAATTCATTCCCAAGAATTCCGACTACATTTCGAGGTGCAAACTCCGTGACCTTGTGAATGCAAACAATGACAACTTGTGTCAATATGTGAGGGTTTATTCCGAACTCATGCTTGAAATTAGGCATATGCATGAGTTAGACCGGGTGTGCCACTTTGTGATGGGGCTTCCAACTTGGGCCAAGCGCAAGCTTGAAGACAATTGGCCCGCCTCACTAATCGAAGCCATCATGAAAGTGGAAGGTTTTTCGGATGTGGGATGGGGTGAGAAGTCCGGATTCAAAAGGGATAACAAGTTCCCTCACAAGAAGGCACACCATGAAGGGGAATGGAACCGAGGCTAAGACATCTCCAAGGGGGAAAAGCCCAAATAATTCCAAGGTTCGGGTTTCAAACCCAAAGGAAATTTTGTCAAGAAAGGGGCTCTTTTCAAAGGGAGCCAACCCAAGGGGGATGCTAGTGGAAAACCCAAAGGAGCGTGTTCAATTGTAATGAAGTGGGGCATTACTCGAAGGATTGCCCCAAACCCAAACCGGGGAATGGGGCTTCTAAGGTAATTGCCCTTACCGCCAACCTAGCCCAAGGTGAATGTAATCGCCTTATTTTCTTAAAGGGGAAGGTTTCTAAGCAAGAAGTGTTATGTCTTTTGGACACATGGGCTTCCCACAACTTCATAACCCAAGAAAGTGCCAAAAGAATGGAACTCATGTTGGAGGAGCTCAAGGCACCCATCGAGGTGCACTTCGTGGATGGGATTCCCCATCCCACCAAGTTACAAGCAAAAGATGTGCCTTTCCAATTGGGGAATTGGAGAGGCAAGGTGGACTTGTTAGTTTCCACCTTAAGGGGAATGGATTACATTTTGGGAATGGAATTCATCACACGTAACAATGTGTTCATAGAAGGGCACAATAGGCTAACTAGGATCCCATCCAAAAATGGGATCGTGCGAGTGAAGGTGCATGAAGTGCTTAGTGTGGGTGGGACCACCATCCACTTGATGTTGGGAAAGACCTTGGAAAGAGAATGTGTGGGAGGCTATGGCATGTTGTGTGTGATGTGGGTGTTAGATGAGTTTGAACCAAAGGAGGCCACCAAGGTGGTGAGCCTCCACAAGTGCATCAAGCAAATGTTAGAGGAATTTTCAGATGTGATGCTCAAAGAGTTGCCCCATGAGTTGCCCTCGAGAAGACAAGTGGACCATGCAATCGAGGTGATGCCAAGAGTGGCACCTCCCGCCAAGGCCCCATATCGAATGAATCATGAGGAGTTAAAAGAGCTTAAGGTTCAACTTGAAGAACTCCTCGCAAAGGGATACATCAAGCCTAGCAAGTCACCATATGGGGCTCTCGTCCTTTTTGTTCACAAGAAGGATGGGACTTTGAGGATGTGTGTGGATTATAGAACCCTCAACAAGGTGACGGTGAAAAATCAATACCCATTGCCTCAAATTAATGATTTGTTTGATCGACTTTTGAGAGCCAAAGTGTTTAGTAGGATTGACCTACATTCCAGGTATTACCAAATTCAAATTGCACAAGGGGATGAAGAAAAAATTGCTTGTCGCACAAGGTATGGTTCCTACGAGTTCTTGGTGATGCCTTTTAGGCTCACCAATGCACCCGCCACATTTTGCACCCTCATGAATGACATTTTCCGAGGGTGGCTTGATGATTTTGTGGTCGTCTACATAAACGACATTTTGGTTTATAGCAACTCCATGGAGGAACATGCGGAACACCTTCAAAAGGTGTTCCAAAAGTTGAGAGAAAACAAATTGTATGCCAAATCTGAGAAATGTGAGTTTAGAGTCTCGAAGGTGGACTTCCTTGGGCATAGGATCACCCAAAAAGGTTTGAAAATGGATGACCACAAGGTGAAGGTAATTTTGGATTGGAAACCGCCTAGGTCGGTTCCCACCTTAAGATCCTTTTTAGGATTGGCCTCCTATTATCGCAAGTTCATCAAGAACTTTGCAAAGATAGCCACACCTTTGATAAAACTTTTGAAAAAATCATCTGGGACTTATGAATGTGAGGAGGCATGCAATGAGGCCTTTGAAACCTTGAAAGGCATTTTGGTGAAAGCGCCCGTGTTGAAGTTGCCCAATTTCGACAAGGATTTTGAGATCCATTGTGATGCATCCGACTTTGCCATAGGAGGAATCCTAATGCAAGATGGGAGGTCGGTGGCTTTTGAAAGCAAGAAGTTGAGTGAGATGAAACGAAGGTGGCCAACCCATGAGAAGGAAATGTGGGCTGTGATACATTGTTTCAAGACTTGGGGCCATTACATAGGCTCTAAGGATGTGGGATGTGGACCGACAATGTGACCTTAAAGTACTTTGCCACCCAATCAAAGTTGTCATCAAAACAACTGAGATGGTAAGACGCATTGGCCTTGTTCAATGTGGACATTCGGCACAAGACCGGGAAGGAAAACGTGGTGCCCGATGCCTTAAGTCGAAAACACCAACTTAAAGTGGTGTATGTGGGGGAAATAAAATTCTAAAAGGAAGTTCGACTTGGGAGCTGTCGTGATGAGTTTGCCAAGGAAAGGAAGCAAGACATTCAAAAGGGGATCAAGTCCCACTTCCATTTACGAAATGGACAATTGTGGTATAAGCAAAATCGGCTCTATGTTCCAAAAGGGAGGTTAAGGGATGTGCTTTTGAAGGAATGTCATGATGGGCCCCTTGCGGGCCATGGTGGTGCAAAGCGCACCACCACATTCTTCAAGAAGTCCTACTATTGGCCCAACTTGAAAGAGGATGCGGAAGAATACATGAAGACTTGCTTCACTTGCCAACAAAACCGAGTATTCAATAAAAAACAAGCCGGATTGTTACAACCATTACCCATTTCGGAAGGGCTGTGGGAAAGTGTCTCCATGGATTTCATGGTGAGTTTGCCACCATCAAGGGGGTTTGATGTGATCATGGTGGTGGATCGATTTAGCAAGATGGCACATTTCATTCCCACCAAGGAAAGTGCCACGGCCCAAGGGACAGGAATGTTGTTCTTCACCCACGTGTTCAAGCATCATGGCCTCCCAAAGGACATTGTGTCGAACCAAGACCTGAAGTTCACAAGCAAGTTTTGGAGAGCCTTATGGAAGCACATGGGGTCGGAGCTCAAGATGAGCACCTCATTCCGACCCCAAACGTATGGACAAACCGAGAGGGTGAACTCGGTGATCCAACAATTCCTAAAGAATTATGTGGCGGCAGATCAACAAGATTGGGTGGACCATTTAGAGTTGGTCGAATTTTGTTATAACAATTCGAAGCATTTGACAACAGGGGCCACCCCCTTTCAAATGGTGACGGGCAAGTCACCAATTGTGCCCATAACTTGGGTTGGGCAACCTCCAAGTGATGCGAGTGAGGAAGTACCCATGGTCACACAATTTGATGAAAAGAGGCGACGCTTGTGGGAAATGGCCAAGGCCAATCTTGAAAAGGCACATAAAAGGTATAAGGATTTTGCGGACAAGTCCCGATGAGAGGTGAATTTTGAAGAAGGGGATGAAGTGTGGTTGAACATCAAGAATTTTCGGTTGTCAGAAGGTTTGAGCCACAAGTTCTTGGGCCCATATGTGGGCCCATTCAAAGTGTTGGAAAAGAAATTTCCCGACACTTACAAATTAGAACTACTGGAAAATCTTAAAGTTCATCCCGTATTTCATGTTTTGCTTTTGAAGTTGGTCGCCCGTGATGCCTCAAGGCCCAATCGAGAGCACAACTCAAGGCCGCCTTCAGACTTGGTTCATTATGAACTAGAATTTGAAGTGGAGGTCCTGCTCAAGTCAAGGCAACTAAGGGGGCGAAAGCGGGAGTACTTGGTCAAGTGAAAAAGATACCATCCAATAGAGGCATTTTGGGTGAATGAGTCCGATATGGAACATGTCCAAGAAGCCATAGAGGAATTTCACAAAAGATCGACAAAGAAGCAAAAGAATCATAGAATGTGATGAGGACATCACCTTTCTTTTAGTGGGGCAGGGAGTTACATAAATGTACCACATCAAGTTGCAAGTGAAATAAAGGTTAAATTTTAAAACTTCCAAGAGATTGCATCACAAACATAATGAGTATGATAAAAAGGGGTTGTCAAGTGGCATGGACAAATGGAACTCTCTTGCATAAACCCAAATCAAAATTGGACTCCTAGGTGGGGGCTAAGAGAAATCTTGGTCCCAAAAGAGGAGGCAAGCAAGGTGAGCTTGCGGGGACGTGCACATGCCCAAAGTGCATCCCGTGCATCCCAAAGGGTTGGTTGGTAGTGGTGGCCAACGTGGGAAGTCATGACCCCATTCGCGTACTATAATTGCGTAGCTTGGGACTTAGGCTTTTGCAAAGCCTAAACGTTGCTTCTCGTACCTTGATAGGCACACCTTTAATTAGGCTTGATTGTTGTGATCAAGGCGCAAGGGTGGGAAAGGAGTCATGTCAAGTAGCTTAGGTCAAGATTAGACTTGACTTGAGTTCCTCATGAGGGGAAGGATGGAAATTGCCTCCCAAATGAAGGCTTCGTCAATTAGGCTAATTTAGGTCTTTTGACAAAGAAATGGTTAAGGGTTTCTTATAAGACCCTCCTTGGACTTGTCAAGAAAGTGTTGGAAACTTGGGGACGCCTTAGTTAAGCTTGAGGCAAGGTCCTGCCGTAAAAGTCAGCATTTGATGGCCAAGGATCCAAATGAAAACAATTGCATTGAGAAAATAATTTCTAAGTGTTAATGAGGGCATTGACCTCTTCTTCTAGTGGGGGAGAGTGTCGCAACCCTAGCTTTGGGCTCGCAACCAAGGCAAAGGGGTTAAAAGGTTGCGAGCCAAGAAGAAGCCCGAGAGTCAAAGCAAAGAGGTCGCAACGATGCAGGCCAAGAAGAAGCTTGAGAGTCACATCACATACTCCTAGGAGTGTAAGAAAGTGTGAGAGAGTATGAGGGAGTGAACCCTCACACTCCCAAGGCAACTCCCACTTTGGGAGATGGAGTCCCGGTGGACTCTCAAAACTTGAGAGAGTGATTTTAGGGGTCAAAACCTAATGCCTTGTGACATTCTTTATATCATTGGAAAGCTCTTGGAACTTAGATGTCTAAAATGGGCTCGCATTGCTCATTTGGACATTTGAAACACAAGTTATGGCCAAAAGAAGGGCTGGGACTCAAACTGCCAATTTGACTCTCGACCAAAAAAAGTCGGGAATCGACCCGATTTACTTGGTTGCAGAGGGCGTGCGAAATACTGTTGAAAAGCTTTTGATGAGAGTTATAACTTTGCTTCTAACCGCATCTCGATCCGAGGTCTCTTCGTAAAGTCATGGGGCTCCAAAGTTGCGAGAGTCTCAACTGGTGCGATTTCAGGATTGCCACTCGAGAGTCCTAGGAGAGAAAAGCCATTTGGATGTGGGCTCCGTGGCCAACCACAGAGTATATTATAAGGGGGAAGGTGGTGGCTTCCTCGAAGTCCGGGCCGTGGTGAGTCTATTGTGTCCGTGTTACCCGTGGCTCGTCCTAGCACCAAAGGTGCTCCAACTATGCACTAACCACTTTCTGTGGGTTGTGTGCAAGCCTATGTGAGTGAGTGAAGTTTGTCAACTCTTCCTAGTCCCATCCCGGAGCTCCAACATGCCCCTTTACCCTTCAAAGTGTTGTGAGTTAGGGAGCGTGCCCCGATTCTTCCCTCTTCCGTTGTCTTCTACTTGGACTCACATTTGAATCCTTCAAGGAGTTGGGATTATGTCAAAACCCCACACAACAACAAATTCAAGCCAATAAAACTTGGCATGAAAAAGTAAGGAAAGTCTTGTATTGGCTTTTTGTGAGTGTGTCCGATTCCATGATTGTGCATATTCAACATGCGAAATCACTCAAGCAAGCCATGGATACATTGGTGAAGATGTATAGCACTAATACACAAGCCCACAAAATGCAACTCAAGCAAGAGTTGCATAATTTATAGAAAAACAAGATGAACATTAGTGACTATTATATAAAGGTGAAAAACATTGCAGATGCTCTTGCATCTATAGGAGCCCCTATAGATGATGAAGATTTAGTGGCCGTCACCTTGAATGGACTTGAAAAATACTATAGCCAGTTTCGTACTTCAATTATATTTTGAGAAACATTTTCCGATTTCCAAGACTTAATAACACTACTTATAAGTGAAGAGATGAGAATTGTTGGTACTTCATCTAATGGAGGATCACAAGAAAATGTTTTCTACTCAAATACTAATAGAGGAAGAGGTAGAGGTGGTAAAAACTTCATTTCGAGGTTGACACGGAAGCTTGCATGGTGGACATCATCAACATGAAGGTCAAGTTCATGGAGGTGGACGACGAAACTTTGGAGGAAGAGAAAGTCGAAGAAGTTGTGGAGGTCGTGGTGGAAGTCATCGAGGTCAATAGCCAAATAACGATTCAAATTGCTACTATTGCGGGAAACCTGGGCACATGGCGAAAAACTATTATAAAAGGGAGCATGATGCACGAAATGGAAGGCTGCAACAAGGGAATTATGCCTTAACTAGCAATCAAGGTGATGACCAACTGGTTCTGATGCAACACATGGCAAATTCAATGATAACAGGTGTATCAAACAACAATGTCTAATATGTGGATTCTGGAGCTTCAAACCACATGACTAGTCATGGAGAGTGGTTTAAAAATACAAAAGATTTGAAGACACCAAGGTTTGTGGAAATTGGTGATGACACCACACATCCCATCACAAAAATTGGCAAGGTGCCATTGTCCATGCAAGATGGGCAAATAAAGTACTTGAAATATGTATTTCATGTTCCAACCATAACAAAAAAAATTGGTTTCCCTATGCCAAATGGTGGAACAAGGTTTACAGGTGACATTCAACCCAAATGGATGTTTTGTGGAAGACATGAAGAACCAAGGAAAATTGATTGCAAAAGGAGAAAGGAATGGATGAATGTTCACCTTGAATATGAACATGCCTGAGGTGAATTCCATGTTATTCACACATGGAAAAGGAGCTGGAAACATTGGAATTTGGCACAAGCGGGTTGGCCATGTTAATCTCTAACGTCTTAAGCTGATGGAGAAACAGAATCTTGTTGGAGGCCTTCCCAAATTTGGAACAGAAGAGGTGATGTCAAAAGTTTGTGAAGCATGCCAATTGGGGAAGCAAGCTAGGCATCCATTCCCAACACAAACAACTCATGTAAGTTCCAAACCTTTGGAAATGATCCACTCAAATGTGTGGACCACGAAGACAGAATCCATTGGAGGATGCAAGTACTACGTGAGTTTCATTGATGACCACACAAAGAAGGTGTGGGTCTATTTCATGAAACACAAAGGTGAAGTGTTTCAACATTTTTTGAATTTCAAAGCAATGGTGGAGAAGGACAAAGGTGTGAACATCAAGTGCCTAAGGTCCGATGGAGGGGGAAAGTATTTTTTAAATGAATTCAGTGAGTACTTGAAGGAACATGGAATTCAAAGGAAGTACTCATGTAGTTATTCCCCCATAGCATAATGGAGTTACTGAAAGGAAAAACATGCACATTACAGAAATAGCACGTGCCATGTTGAATGAAAAGAATTTGCCAAATTACTTTTGGGTTGAAGCGGTAGCAACTGCAGTCTATATCATGAATCGAACACCCACATCAACAATTCATGGCATGACACCTGAAGAAAAATTCACAGGCAAGAAACTAGATGTCTCACACCTTAGAGTGCTTGGTTGCATTGCATACGTGCATGTTCCTGATGAGAAGAGATCAAAACTAGACCTAAAAACTAAAAAGTGTATTTTCATTGGATATTCCTTAGAACAAAAAGGATATAGATGCTTCAATCCTTCCACTCAAAAGTTGCAAGTGAGTAAAGATGTTGTGTTTGATGAGATGGTTAGCTGGTATTCACCACTGAAGGTAGCAAAAGATGGAGAGGCTAGAAATGGTGATGTTTCATCAAATGTGGAACAAGAATCATAATTAATCAGTGGACCACAAGAGTCTTCAATTAGTGGGTCCAATAGCACTCCATGGAAAGGAAGATTAAGATCTTCAAACATTGTACATGGTAGTTCTCAAACATCATTTAGACATCCTCATGTAGATGATGAATCAAATGATTCAGAAAAGAATGTGGGTGAAGAATCAAGAATCCCTTCAGTTATTACTCCTAGAGCTTGGATGGCCAAGAAAATTTTGAAAACACTTGACAACAACAATGGAGTACGAAGATCCACACCAGTCAAGTACCCTATACAAGGACTCACATATGATGGCTTTATAGTTCATCATTGTGCATACACGGTGATAGTTATACAAGAGGTTGAACCCACTTGTTTTGAATAAGCGGTTGGAAACCCTAAATGGGACAATGCCATGGATGAAGAGATGGCGGCTTTGGATGCTAATGCTACTTGGGAATTGGTAGTTTACTAGAGGACAAGAAAGTAATTGGGTGCAAATGGGTATACAAAGTCAAACACAATGCAAATGGATCTGTGAGCATATACAAAGCAAGATTGGTTGCCAAAGGTTATGCCCAAACTTATGGCATAAACTATTAGGAGACCTATAGTCCAATTGCCAAAATGACAATTGTAAGAGCAATCATTGTTATGGCAGCAACAAAAGGATGGTCTTTACATCAAATGGATGTAAAGAATGTTTTTCTTCATGGAGATTTACATGAAGAAGTGTACATAGAGCAACCACCAGGTTATGTGGACCAAACACATCCTAATTTGGTTTGTAGGTTGAAGAAAGCTTTGTACGGCTTGAAGCAAGCACCTAGAACTTGGTTAGACAAGATAGGTCGGTATCTTGTCACAAGTGGATTTCAAACATCCAATGTAGATTTTTCACTATATGTGAAAAAGATAGATCATGGGATTGTAATTATAGTCATCTATGTTGATGACTTGATTATCATAAGAGATAGTGATGTAGACATCTCTGATTTGAAGAAGCTTTTGAAGTAAAAGTTTGAGATGAAGGACTTGGGAGAGTTGCATTACTTCCTCGGCATTGAGGTAATCCAGTCCCCCAAAGAGATATGGTTACTACAAAAGCAATATACCTTGAACAAATTGACCGAATATGGGATGATGGGTTGCAAACCCATTTCAATTCCATTGTAGCAAAATGTGAAAATAAGTGCAGATGAAGGAGACCTTGTGGAGGATACCACTATGTATAGACGCATAGTGGGGAGTTTGATTTACATGACCATCACAAGGCCAGATTTGAGTTATGCAATTGGAGTGGTGAGTCAATTCATGCAAACACCACAAAAGCCACATTTGGATGCAATGAGGCGCATACTAAGGTACATAAAACATACATTACAGTGGAATTTTTTATGAAGCCAATAGCGAGATACAAGTACATGGATACACAAATGCTAATTAGGCTGGCAATGTTTCAGATAGAAGATCGACCAATGGTTTCATGTTTTCTTTTAGAAGTGGTGCTATTAGTTGGAGTAGTAAGAAACAACCAATAGTTACATTATCAAGCACGGAGGCAAAATACAGAAGTGCAACAATTGTTGCATGTGAAGTAGTTTGGTTACAAAAACTACTATCAGATTTGGGACAATTAGTGGATGCTTTTGTTGTCATTTATTGTGATAACATCAATAACATATTACTTGCTAACAACTCGATCTATCATGCTAGGACAAAGCACATTGAGGTGCACTACCACTTTATTAGAGAAAAAGTTCTAGCAAAAGAAATTGACCTTATTCATGTTAATACCGAATATCAAGTTGCTGACATTTTCACAAAGGCTTTAGGTACATACAAGTTAAGGAAGTTTAGAAAAATGCTTGGTGTACTAGAAGTGGATTTGAGCTTGAGGGGGAGTGTTGAGAATTCAAGCTCAATTAATTAGGTTTCATTAGTTACTGGAGTAAGAGAGTAACTAGGCTACTTTCACAAGGTTGAATTACTTTCTTTACTTATATTAATTTGGTTATTTGTGGTTTGGTCTTTTAGTTAAATACCTTGGTGTTGATGGTTTGGTTCCCTTTTCTTCATTACACAAGTTTGTGTATTTCATGTGACAAGAACCTTGAAGAGTTCTTGATGTTATGTTTCGTGTTGTGAGCATCATGTTGTAGTTTCCTTTCAATAAAGATTTATGTTTACACTTGAGTAGATCTCCTATTTGTTAACAAAGACCATAAGCAAACCATGATGGAATCATGCATTGTGGGCATAAAATCATTATTCAACCAAGTCCTTCTCCCTTGGTGACCACATGCTTGGTTTCCAAAAACACGAAAGGAACACACAGGCAAGTTCAAACAATGTTGGTTCGGACCATACATGATTCAATATTGTTTACCTAACAATATAACATTTCTGGTGACCGTAAATAAATTTGATCCCAATCCCATCTTAATCAACATCAACAAACTGAAGCCCCACTGATTCCAAGACAAAAGTGCTTCCAGAAGATTGGAATCAATAGTCGAAAGGGGGAGGGATAGAACCAATATCGAAATAAGGTTCAACATTACAACCTTGGAAAATGCATAAGGTACAAACACAAATTTTTCATTATCAGTGGATGGAACCGAAATCCAAGAATCGCAACTTGGAACTAAAAACCTATATTTGGTAGTTCTAACCAAAATTTGAAACACACAAATTTGAACCAAAAACATGGAAGATTTAATTGGAACCAAAATCTATACCATAGGGTCCAGAATCGAAAATATTTTGTTAAGCGAAAATTCGTGTTCAAGAATCAAAATTCAAAATTTAGAGTGAACAACTGAAATTCTTCACTCAAGGTCATTACATGAATTAGCCAAAATTGTTGAATTAGTGACTATTGGTCAAATTTTGGATCCGAAATATCTAGTAGCCGATTCTTCCATTGTAAAATCGGTCATTAATGTTGTCGATGGGAAATCAATGGATGAAAATATAACACGTCTTCTTGAATCCATTAGCATTTTTTGTCTTTTTGTTGAAACAATATCCAATGAAAAAGAACGCAAAAAAAGAATTATTGAACTGATGTCAAGTTTCGGCAACAAAACATTTTTTGAATCCAACAAAAAGGTACAACACGTCGGTATCCAAGAACTGATACCACGTTTCACAAACAACACAACTATTTTCAAAAATAACTCACTCCCATTTCACCTTTGCATTTTCTTTTTTTTCATTCCTCTCAATTCACTCCTAGAGTGCAAAAAATTGGTAGATCCATTAGAGAGTCTGTTTTTAGCAAAAGAGAGGAGTGAACAAGGAAGAGGCATAAAGGCTTTCACAACTAGGGAGAGATAGGCAAAAAACTAATGTAAAGCAGAAAGAAGAAGAGGGAATTGAAATGGAGACAAAATCGAAAAATGAAAGAAGGCGAAAGATAATGAGTTTTTCCAGTGGAGGTAGGTTGATGTTTAGCCCAATGAACAAATTCCAACGCTAGGTAGCTAATGTAGCATGAGCATGTATAATAAAGTTTTCCAGTTTGATGACCCTCAAGTTGACACCCATTAGGCATATGGTCAAGGAATTCTTACAATCCATATTTGGTTGAACATAAACACCATAAAATTTGTGGTGCAAGGAGTTTCAATAATCATTATCAAAAATCACGTCACAAAAATGTTATGTTACCCATAACCAAAATCAATAAGCCACCTGCAATGCACTCTACAGAAACAATGAATCTCTGCCTTTATATGGCTCCCCTAAATGCGTTCATGCAAAAGGAAGGGTGGAGAGTTTCCTAGTTCAAAAACAAGTATGCCACTAGACTTTTGACACTAATTCAAGCAATCTGGCTCAAGGGGTCTTGTAAGACATATGTGAACAAAAAGCTCATGCTTCTAGTGGCCCTTGCCGAACTTAAAAAATCAGTAGATTGGGTTCAAGTTGTTTTCAATAACTTGCATTTTAGGTTGCAAAATCTATCCACAGTAGTCAAACTAAAAAAATAAAACTTTAGGAAGGAAATGGAATTCGGTGCAACCCAAGTCATCGATATCATCCTTTGACATTGGTTTTCGATTGACTCGACTTTCTAACTATCAAAATCCAAATATGAGGATGAAGAGGATAGCTCTTCAACAAAGCTTGATCTTGACGTGAAGCACAAAAGGCTAACACCATTTCCTTAGGGTGAGCTAATTGACCTTCACAATCCTCCCCAAATGTAGCAAAAAGTTGGTTAGTCGAGGCAACAACCATTTTCCAATTCTACACTGGAAAAAGACATATTGCCAATAATGGGTAGTTTATACGTGGGACGTTTGTGACAGCGATCGCCAGCCCCTTCACCCAGGAAGCAAACACTTAGGGAGCAGTCTCCTAGTCTTGCAAACTAAGCTTGAAAATGCAAGACATGATAAGGAGCCCAAGTCCAAATGCTCCACCAGAAACTTCACATGTGAAGCCTACCCTCACGTTTTTTGGTACCATACCCTCTCACAGCCAATCTTTGTCCCAGAGATTGCATAATAGGTTGCAAGGGGAGGGCATTCTTGTTGATGGCATACCAAAAATGGACACTTTTACAAATTTCAATTCTAATGGGACCCAAGCAAGGTCCCCTCCCAGAGATGCAGAGGCCTCATTTTCGGTATGCCTTTTTCACACCCCTAGTTCGGTTGGAACTAGACTTCAATTAGAAAAGGAATCTCTCCCCTAATAGTCATCTCTACAAGGTTTAGAGGACCATTTGCATGTTTCCAATAAATATGTGCAAGCAATAAGGACATTGCGGCATGCTTTTGAAGCAACCAATACTAAAAAGGAGGCTACATTCGAAAATGTTTTGAACACAAAGATTGAGGTCATGCGTTTGAAAAATGAATTGCGCCAAGCTCAAATACAAGCTCAAATGTAAGCTCAGTAGGATGCCTTGATGATCCAAGCACTAGAGTCGGCCAAGTCCAACTTTGCAAGTATGCAAAGTTGGTTGGACAAGTCTTTGGTTTAAAACAAAGGATATTGAACTCAACTCCCTACCTCCAAGACCGACTAACCGTCATTCAAGTTTATCTATACTGTTTGCAAGCTGAAAGAATAAAGTTGGAGGTGGAATATTGAAAAGTGGAGACTAACCAAAAATTGTTGAAACTTGTTATTGCAATGGATGCGTGCAAGCTCATAATTACAATGGAATGAGCCAAGCGTCTTGAGAAGGAAAATGTTGACTTAGATGCAAAATTATGCTCCTAAGCAGACAATTTGAGGGAATCTACCAAAACCATTGAATGTTTGCAACTCAATATCCAAAAGTTGTTTTACCATGCTCCCATCATTTGGGAACAACTAGAAGACTTACAACAACAAATTCGGTTGTTCACACAAAAAGCCAAGGAGGCAAACTACTCATTCCATTGAATGGCCACGTTGGAGGGGATCAGAACCAAAAACGCATTCATGAAGGCATAGCTCTTCATTTATTAGCAAAAGTTCAAGGAAAATTGGGTTAAATAATGAGAGATCTACAAGGCATTGATTATTGAAATTTTGAACAAGGCCTTCTCTAGCTACTGAAAAGACGAAGAATTGTTGAAACTTTGATTAGCTACCTATGCCCAAGTTTTCCCTGATTTTGTTGTGCATTTTTTTGTTGCCCCCTCTCTAAATAGGATGACGTCCATAACTAAATTTGGGACAATTAGTATGGGAGGAGCAAAGGAAGGAACCGAAACCATGATAGAGGTGGATTCCATTGTTGCAGAAGTGGCAACAAAATGTTGAAGATTATGATGTAGATGAAACATAGATAATGGTGTGATAGATATTAGAAACTATGTGATAGATTAGTGTTGCAAGTAATCAAAGACATAGGTAGATTTGATATATGTTAGTACCACCAACA
>Ga0209611_10009530_pt1 | contig 14675 bp, 7 predicted proteins | sample S1TSphgellanicum_3_FD_187693 | JGI IMG/M metagenome (GOLD analysis project Ga0209611, IMG submission 187693) | Host-associated microbial communities from peat moss isolated from Minnesota, USA - S1T2_Fc - Sphagnum magellanicum MG (SPAdes) (version 2) | ecosystem: Host-associated > Plants > Peat... | reverse complement strand
GTTTCCAAAATAGGTACCTAGGGCTCTTAGGAAGTGGTGTCAGCTTAGGCCCACTTTAGAGGAGGGTCCAAGGTCCAGGGACCAATGAATTCAAGCAATCTTATTGGTCGAAAACTTTAAATTGGTACCAAAGCCTTTAGACGAGGGTCCAAGACCAAAAAGTGGCAAATTGAGGCTAAACCTACATGGCCCCTGTTTTGGAGGGAAAATCAATTGGTTCAGACCAAAAAATAGTGCTAAAAGGAGAGCTCTTGATTTGGAGAGCCAAGAATCAGGCTAGGGACCAAGGTACAGTCCAATTCAAGGATTCAATTTGCTTCAAATCAGTCCAAATAGGTTCCTCGGAAATTGGACCATCGAACCTCGTCTAAAGTCAGCCTTAGGCCAAAAATTGTGACAAATAGTTATAGGGATACAATTTTTCATGTAGTCTATGAGATGGCTCAACATGCACTAGGGAGAGCCCAACTTTTCCCACCATGTTCTTATTGTGTTCCCAGAGGTTTTTAATGATCCTCAATTCATGTTCCCCAAGTCTCCAATGTGTTCCCCATAGCACCACATTTTATTCCATATTTTCTCACCCAAAGTTGAAGTATAAAGGTGTGCAAAAGAGAAGCACCTTTATTCTTCTATTTTGGGGGGAGTGTCCAATGTTCCCAGAAGAAAATTATGATGACCCAATCAAAGTGGCTCCTTGCAAAACAAAATGAACCAAAAAATAAAATTGGGTGCATGTTAGTTTGTTTTCTTCATTGACAATTGGGTCTACATGACATGCAATCTCTGACACACAAAGCTTAGGCCCTTATAAACTAGGAACCTAAAAACTTAACGTTGTTTCAATTTAGAACCCTAACCCTTAATTAAACCTATGAAACTAGACCTTGTGAAAAAGCCTTTAATACCAATGGGCTCCAATTATAAGCAAGGTTTGGGTCCATGTAGACCCAACAAGTTTGGTTCTAAATTAGGTCTAACTCCATGTAGACTCGCTAGCTCCGGACCAACATACCAGACATCATTTGCATGGGAATGAAAGGACCTACCTTTCCTCTACATATAAAGTTCAAACATTCTTCAATCAACTTGCGTTTCATGTTGCTTTGCACTACCCATGATGATCAATTAACACAAGGTTGGAATATTAATATATTTTACAATTAAATAATTTTGAAGAAAATATTAGTTACAAAACATCAATAATTCATGATCATATAAATTGTCTACGAAATAATTTTTATTTCCATTAATTATAGGAAATAAAGATTAATTTTCATTATTGAAAACATTAAACTTTTCCAACACCCCCAACATCCCTTGACATCCTACATGGGGTAGGCACCCCCCCACCTGGCTTGGCATCTTTTCTGGTTTGCATTGTTGTCCCAAAAACTAACTTTTTTGGGCCTTTCCAATGTCCTTTGACGTCTTTCCACAAGGACATTGGAAAGGCCACCTTAGCACCTTCCATGGTCCAAAAATATTTAAAATGAAAATTATTTCCAACCCCAATGTCCCCGATATATTTCTTGGCACCCCTAGCATTTTTTAGCATCATATTTGATGCCTTCAACATCTCTCAATGCACCCCTAATGACTTAGAAACAATGTTTTTCCTCTCCAACCTAATGTCCTTGATGTTTTTAGGGGGAAATATTTTCTACCAATTTTAAAAGAGGGTCATTAGAAAGGGCAAAATAAAATGTTTGCCCCCCAACATCCAAATCATGTATGGAAGTGATATTAAAATATTGTCAGGTGCCAATTCCCACTATAATGAATTTGATGTTGAGAATAAATAAATTATTAAATCTAATTAAGTTTAGAAACATGGCATTGATAAAAATAATGTAGAGTTGTCAACTTTGTTATATTGTTTTGATGGATAATTAATTTTCAATCTTGACTTAAATAAATATGTTTCTAGTTTTGATTAAAAGGTGTCCACTAAAATAGTTTTAAATAATTTAAGTTGAATTTTATTTAAATAAATATGTATTTTTACATAGTCTATTTTTTAATAAAATACAATTACATGATGTGAATTTATATACCATTCTTTAATTTTGATTACAACCACTATTAAATTTAAAATAAAATAAACATTCTATTAGTTATTAAAACATAATTTAATTAAAATTTGGTAATTATAATGAAATTTCATTTTTTTAATTTATAATTTTGATTTTCAACATGCCATTCATTATGTTTCATGTTAATATATGTATATTTATTATTGTTTTTTGTTCTATTCCATCATGTCTTGATGATGGAAAATATTAGTCAACTATTAATGCGCCACACCTTTGGTGAGTATTTACAAAAATGATAATCATGTGAAACATGTTATTGTTATGTTTTTGACGTACAACATTACATACATATGTCCTTTCCATCTTGTGATAACATGCATTGCATGTCACAATCTTCCACATTTGCAACAATATTATTTTTTGGCAATGCAATTTACAATTAATCTTGGCTATAAACTTGTAAAAATCATGTTTATTCTTTTATTTTGTTCATATTCATGAGAAATGTTGGTTTTATTAAAAATGTCTTGAAAGTTGCCACTATTTTAATAATGTTTTTCCTTTCCCAATGACCATACTTCAAAATTCCAATGTAACAAGTTCATTTCTTTGATTGAATATAAAATTAAGAATTTAGTAGCACAAGTGACCATGTGATTGATTGGGAAACCAACATTAAATATAAGACTACTTAACTAATATAATTGCAATTAGGAGTGCGGTTGAATGAATGAAGCAATACTTAACAAGATTGGATGGAAAATTACAAAATTGATAGCCCAATTGACAATGTGATTGATTAAATAAAAAATAATACGTGTTGCGATGTAACTGTTTGAATAAAAAAATATTTTCAAAGATTTTCATGTTAATTGAATTTAAATAAAACTATATGTATGAAGAATGTGCATGATCACAAAAACACAATTTTTTATTCTATGTTATGAAATCTAATCTATGCCAAATAATCATAAAATAATTTGAAATTTTCTCAGATGAATTTGAATGCATCATAAATATCCAAGCAACTTTTTACATGACATATGAAAATAAAATCCGTCCAACTTTGGGCAAGCATGCTGTCGTCTAATTAACATGGAAACATTTTGAGCAATGTTTTTTTTTAAAAAAAACTAACTTTCTCTCGCCCAACCTATTTATTTATTTATTTATTCTGATTTTTTATTTTCTTTTGTTCTCACCAAGTTTGCAAAGTGTTCCTGAAGACATTCCCAATATGAACACACTTTGAACCATATGCTTTGCCCAAAGTTGAGCTTTCATGTATATAAACTATAAGGGTGGGCCAGAGGGAAGAACCTTTGTGCTTTTATTTTGAGGGAGTGGGGGGCCAAAGCCAAGCATTTTTTTGCTTTTACTGGGGAATGCCCAATGTCTCCAAATTTGATTGTGATGGGCCAATCAAAGTGTCTCCTTCCCCCCCAAAAAAAAAGAAAAAGACTTTGGGTGCACCTTGAACTAATTAATAAGAAGGATGACCATCTCCTCACAATTTTGCCCCTACCATTAGCCTAGACCAAAAATGGTAAAGAACACAAGAAGGGATAGAAATTCTTGGCAGCCAAAGAGGTGAGCCAACATGTACCCATGGGGCCCAGTTTTTTTCTTTAGGGTAGGGCAGCGGTTGTTGGATATTTCATTGTTCCCAATGTGTTCTTGTCAAGTTCTCAATGGGTTCCCAACATGTTTTCCAAATTCTTAATGTGTTCCCCAATGTGTTCCTAATAGCATCTCCCTTTGTCACATAGGTTTTGCTGTCTGGTCTACACTTGCAACCTGTATAAGTAGCCCAAAGAGGTGGTCAAAAAATATCTCTTGTAGGACTATCTAAAGGTTGATATTTATTTATTTATTTATTTATTTTCCAGGTGATAGGCCAATCAAAGATGTCCATCGCCCAAAAAGAAAGAAAAAAAAAGAAGGAACTTTGGGGGCCCTACAACTAATTAAGACGAATCACCACGTTATATCATGATACCATACACCCATGCTAGTTCTTATACATAATAATAACTAGTGTGGCCTGTGCCATTGGCCCAAGTGTCACCACGTCCTCAAATGATTTTTCCTTCCAAAACCTGGTTTTTTTGGGAATTTTATTTGAATTTTCAATAAATTTTTAAGTGGCAGAAATCACTTAAAAATTCAATATCTCCCCCACATTCTGAATCCAAATCTTACCAAATAAATTCCATTAAATCCTGCCCATCAAGATCTTTCCAATAACGCCAAAGGCACATTCCAATTCCTCCAAAGTTGTTCAGCTCCGATTTAATTTAATTTAATTTAATTTTCAGTGAAGAAATCATGCAATATTCAAGAACTTTTGCACTGCAAGTCCAAAATGTCCTGGAACCAAGCCCATGCACCCCTCCTCTCCTCGTCCAGAGCTTTCCAAAGACACCAAGAACACAATCTAAAGAATCCCGGTTCGGTGGATCTCATAACAAAACAAACTACCTTCCTTCATAGATAGATATAATATAAATAATAAGTGGTGTTATGTTGTGAGGACTGGGAGCCATTGGGTGTCATGTCTTTTGAACTTCATATGGCCCACAAAAAGCGAGAGAGTTCCATGTGACAAGCAAAGCAAATCAAAGCCAAAAGTGCAGACGCCCAACTGAGAAAGGGCGCACTTTCTTCACATGGGCTTGCCCTCAATTAGGGACAAACACAAGAAAAAGGGAAGTACTCAAGTAGCCAGCAAGCAGGGTGGGGTAGACCAGAAATTAAATATAAATATTTGGACTTTGACAAATTTTCTACACATGAAATAACTTATTGGAATATTATTGGCCTATAAATGCTAGCATTAGTTTGGATTCTTTGATGCTTTAATTTTGAGAGGAGAGGGGGGGAGGGGCATTAGCGAGGTGGAGGTATGACAATTTGTGCTAGGCTTCTCCATGGCTTACTAACTCTTTTTCAGTTCTCACTCATAAATGTGAAAATTGGGATAGTCGAACTTAGGAGATTACCTTAATAAAATCAATTGTATTAATCATTCTATTTGAATAATCAATTTTATATTATGAATATGATGATGAAACCTTGACAAACTCCATTAAACAAAGCACCCAATAAAAGGGGAAAGGGAGAAGAGAGAGAGAGAGAGAGAGGACTCAAGTCCGAACGAGAAGAGCAAAGCTCAAAGTGAGTCACAAAGGGGGCAAAGGAACAAATATGTTCTAGAGCCCCCCGGAAGATGCAAGAAGCAGCATGTCTGAAAAGGAGAGCAAACCCAAAAGAGCCGTAAATATTGATAAATATAAGGTGCCCTTCAAATACAACAAAGAAATTTGTTCAAATGCTACTACATACATAAAAATGTGTACATACATGTTGGGTGAGGCTCTATAAGGTGAGCATGTATTTTTGGAATGCTTTCACCCATAGGTTGTACAGGTCTAACTTAAGTTAACATTTATGTTAGGTCTTAAATTTGAATCTTGATATGGATTATGTAATTTAATGAAAATATAAATACAAAATGTGCATGTGAGTTGCACCTTTTTGAAAAGTGAAATGTGCCTTAGCAAATGAAAAGAGCTTCTGAAATGAGGAATTAAGATATAGCATACTCTATAGTTTGCTTTATAACTTAAAAAAATTAAGGTGAGGGCCAAGGCTTTATATATTATTAAACCCATACGTGATGATAGTCATGCATGCATAGTAATATGGCTGTCGTAATGACCAAGTTAAGATGAAAATTCAACTCAAAACGGTGATTCTTCAAGTAATGTTCTTTGCTAGTTTCAAATGTGAATGCAAATGTAAGAGCATCTCCATCACATACAATCATATTCTCTTGACAAAATCAAAGTTGCCGATGAGTTTGTCGAGGACTTAAGATGATCTTGAGTTGGTGTGCCTCATTGCAACACAACACAACAAACTCAGTACCCCCCTAGTTTTATGGAATGCCAAAGTGTCCCATGGAGAAAATGGAATGGATAATGATAAACGTTGTTGTCTAATGTTGCAACATCAATTAACTTAGTATGTGCAAGTTTTTTTAAATCAAAGATGGTTGAGTGTGCATTTAGGATGTAAAAATTAACATGATAGATTTTTTTTTGGGTGCTTGATTTTTTTTCTATTTTTTTATGTTTGGATTTTTTTTTTGGTGGTCATCCTTCCTCCTCTTTGTTTCTTGTTGGGGATTTTTACATGCATTATTAACATTTTTTGTGTGGTAAGTTTTTTTTTTTGGTGTCAATGTTTATTTTTTGTTGTTTTGAGGTTATTTGTTTTTTTCTTTTTTTGGTTTTTCTCTTTTGCTACATTTACCTTGTGGTAGGTGTTTTTTTTTTTATGTTTGATGTGATCAACATACGATAGTTGCATCAAAACCTTGAATGGAGCATGAAGTGTTGTTAGTTTGAAAAAGTTAGGAGTAGATGGAGGAAGATAAAAGGACATTATTATTAAGGGAGTAGGATGGAAATAAGTTTCAATTTTTTCTCTATTATTGAAGTTGCAAGTTCTATGGGCAAAACATGTAAAAACAAGTGTGTCAAATGTCGTTGTCAACGATGAAAGGTGAAGCAAAATGGAAGCCACTAATGCACTCATCAAATCTCACATGGAGCCCTACAACAATAGTTTCAGCCACAACTTCTCCCATGACTTTCACAAATCAAACACCATCAACTAATACCTTGAAAATTTATAAAATTAAGTTTATTGATGATGATGGCAAAAAATGTTTCATTGTTAGAGTAAGGAGCCTCAAATGGTGGGGCCAACTAATATTTGGTGATATGGTCACGATTACAATGCCCAAAAAGTTTCAACATTTTCTTCAATAAAGGTTGTCATTGGGGCTTTGATAAGGCCTTGATATCAATATAGATGTTCTAAAAGACTTCAAAAGGAAACTTGGTTAATCCAATGTTAGATGTAAGTCATTGGACCAATTCATAAATGATAACTTCATGTTACTCACTTTTGACCCTCACTAACCTCATTATTACATTCCCAAATGCATGCAACTAACTCAAAAAATTGAAAGCCACAATGCATGCACTTATTTGATCAAAACTTCCCCCAAATCCACATAATAATACCCAATTAACGAGCCTTTGAAAGCTTTAAAAAATCTTGCACAATCCCAAAATGTCTTTCAAAAATGTTCAAATTTCAAATGTTCAACCCAAGAATAACACTCTCAAGGATGCAAAAAACCACGAGAACAAAGGATAAAAGAAAGGTCTAAATCTAACTTCCAAACAAGGAACAAAACAAGATTATGTGATTTAAAAACAAAAACACAAGAATTAAGAACAAGAACAGGATATGTGCAAAACAAAGGTGAAAATGAATCGTTATAATGCTAACATATGCAAATATGAACATTAAAAGAACATGATAAGGCTATGATGTAAGATTATGCTTAAGATTGGTGTTGAACATATTTAAGAAAATGAAGGGTCTTATTCCTATTTATACCCCTTTGGGGACATAACTCAAGGAAACTTCCAAGGAAACTTCTATGTGTGCATCAAGTAAGGAAGCTTATTGGGAACCTTCATAATTGGGAATCAACTATGAGTTAATTGAAACTTAACTAAAAATTAACTTGGACTTAACTAAGAATCAATTAGACTTAATTAGAATTTAACTAAAAGTTAATTTGAAATTAACTCAATTTAATTAGGAATTAATTAAGACTTAATTAGGATTTAACTAGAACTTAATTAAGAGTTAACTAGGACTTAATTGAAAGTTAATTGGAACTTAGCTAAAAGTTAATGAAGACTTCGATAGGAGTTATGGATGAACATTATGAAAGAATTCCATTTATTAGAAGATGGTGTCTAATTTTTGCATCTATCACGAACACCCATTTGAAAAAAATAAAAATATCTTGGGCATATCAAAAATATAATGATTAACTTACCATTCGAATTATACAATTCACGATGCAATACTTTTCAATCAAAACCAACATAATTGCCTTTGGATACAATCCAAACATGTATTCTAATCATACCCTTGTTACTTGTGACATAATTATGAAATTTTCAATTGTTTAGAAACAAGGGTATTGAAAATGCAATGGATTCCATATTGGATCATCCATAAACTGTGTCTTTACATAATCCACAATAAAAAAATTCATTTGGTTTTCAAAATTTAAGTTGTTCACTATCTAGTCGTGTAGATATTATCCAAAGTAGCCAACCCAAGTTTCATAAATATTTTTATCTAGTACTAACAACAATAGTCATGTATTTATTTTCCACAATAAAAAATTAAATGGATTTTGCAACATGAATATTCAAAAAAAAATCAATCCAAACAAATTCATAAATGAATGAATATGATAAACAAAAATAAATAAAATGCCTTTTGACAAGAAATAATCCATCTTAAAAAATGCATGAACTCTTTGTAAATTAACCTTTGAGATAATGGAAGTCATAAACATGTTTTTAAAACATTTTTTTCCTTGGAAATTTCATAAACCAAAATGAAAGAAAAGTCAATCAAAATGATGGTCACATAAACAATGAAACCAATCAAAAATAAAACATGTATTTTATATGCATTATTATTTATAATTCAATTTTCATTGAAATTAAAATTAAATTCAAGCAAATAATTTTGTGCATGAATAAGCATTTTCTATATTTATATGTGTATAATCCCCAATTGGGTGACTTCAACTAACACAAACCCCAACTTTTTGAGAGACTCGACTACGAACCCGAAAGTGAAAGCAACAAATGAAATAATTGGGGTACGCTCCTTAGCTTATAGTACATCAGGGGTAATAGGGGCGTGCTAAAGCTCCGGGATGGGGACTAAAACAAGTGATAAGTGGGTCAATTATTCATATGGACTTGCATAAACCAAACAACAAGTTGGTTAATGCATAGTTGGAACACTTTTGGTGCATGGACGAACCACGAACATACATAAATTCACAAAACTCATCACGACCCGGACTTGGGGGAAGTCATCACCTTCCCCCTTTTAGTATTCTTTGTGATTGGCCACGGGGCTACACCCAAATGTCATTTTTCCTAAAACTCTCAAGTCGAGAGTCCCAAAATTCTTGAAATTGGGACTTTCGCCACTTTGAAAGCCCATAACTTCTTGTGGAGACCTTCGATTAAGGTGAGGTCTAAAGCAAAGTTATAGCCCTTGTCGATAATTTTTCAATAATATGTTGCATGCCACATGCATGCACATAATTCAGGGCGATTCTCGACTTTTAGTGGTCGAGAATCAAATTGACATTTTGATTCTTAACCTTTCTTTCGACCATAACTTGTGATGTAAATACTCAAATGGATCATGCGAGCCCATTTTAAACATCTAAGTCTTTAAAAAATTCCAATTTTATAAGAAAATCCTTAATTTAATGAATTTTGACCTATCAAATTGCTCTCTAAAAATTCAGGAATCCATAAGGACTTCAACTCCCAAAATGAAAGTTCACTTAGGAGTGTGTGAGGTCATTCCCTCACATTCTTTTGCACTCCCGGGAGTGTGGGTGTGACTCCTAGGTTGCACTCTCGGCCAACACCTTTCCATGCCCTTATTTTGGTCGTGAGTGAGAAGTTAGGGTCATGACATCAACACCTTCACTTTTGGAATTTAAACATTCCAATGTTACTAGAAGAAGTATGAACTATTTTGGTACAACTTACATGAACATCATTAATTAATAAGGGATGGCAAATTCCTATGGGCAAGCTTGTGTTGTATAAAACATTGTGTGGTGGCGTTAAACAATCAAATGTATGAAATAACACATTTTTTTGTTGTTATCACATTAAAATGTAAATTGAACCAAGGGAAGTTGATTTTATTTTAATTGTATTTGAGTTTTCAAACTTGGAGCTTCCATAACACTTGAATGATTATGTAGCTAAATGCAAGGTAACACCCAAGGACAAAATCATTACCAAGGTAATGGTCTACATATGAAATGATAACTAATCATGGACTTATTTGTAATAATGCCCTCTTCATCGGCATTATCCAATGCAAAGACTATACAAATAAAATTTTTAAAATGAAAAGATGAAAAGATAATTAACATTATGAAAATTAAAAAATGTGGAAGCTTATTTCATAAGATCCCACTTTGAAGCAAGTAATGGCCTCCTTGTGTAGAGGAAAAATTGTGTTGTATAATGTAACCTCCAATAACAATAACAAATTGATTTGTGATCTTTACAAGAATATAAATTAGGGTGGTGGTGCTTATGCAAACACTTATAGTGACAAGTGATGTGGTACCAAAACACAATCACTTATCAACAACCCATTTTACATTGGAATGTGTGAGCAACACACCATTTGCAAGGTATCAAATTATTCCATGACTCCAATACTTTCCAATTGAAATGATGTATTGGGATCAATTTTCATGTTGTGTTTGAAACATTTGGACCTTCTTCTACCTCATTCAATCGTCCATACTATCGTGGGTGGATTTGTGAGACTAGATGTTAGTTCTGGACTTTGCACTCACTATGGAGGTCTTTGATATTTGTATGAATTGGTAATGCAATTTGAAAATTTGAAAAACCACAATGTGAATAATTGTTTGCAAAATAGAATACTCACATATTATGTTCAATGATGACATTCCCATGCATTGAAAACATTGTGACAAATGTGTTTGGGAGCAAATTCACACATAATGGGAGTTCAATGAACAACCTTATATCTTTGTTGCCTCTAGAATTTAGAACAAAGTATGAAATTTTCTTCTGGAATATAAAAAAAACCATGAAATTTTGCAAGTGGATTTGATCCAAAGAAATGGAATAGTAGCATTTATAGGAGTTATTTAACAAAAGGCACTCTTGAAGATCATAAGTTCCTATTTTTGTAAACTTTATTATCTTCTATTAAATTGTGTCCGATCTAATTAGCTAATTCATTACATCAAGCACACGTTTAAATCATCCTTTTCCTTTTTGTTTATGTATTGTAAAATGTATTTGGTTGGTCTCAAATTCATGGTGACACTCAAGTAAAATTTGGTCATTGAATTTTTTGTTGCAAATTAAACACTATTGGTTTTGGAGGTATATGTAGGTTGAATCAAGTATTGCAAAGATCATTGCATTGAAAATCAACAAGCATGGAAATCATACATTGGGAGAAGTTTAAATGAAGAAGATTTATGTTGTGCACTCCAAGGTTATTGTGCTCTTTCATTTTGAATTATGTATTTTCAAGGATTGCACATTCCTTACAAAATTGGTCAATTTGGATGTAAAACACTGTAAGAAATTTCCTAAATGTATTAATTGAAAAACACCTTAAATGTCCATGAATTTTTTTCTTAAAAAACATCATGGATCTTACCTTTATTATTTATGAAAGAGAGGGAGTTTACCTACAATTTAAGAATATAAGTATCTTATGTTCAAATTTGTAAATGTAAGGTCATTCCCACTCCTAAATAGTGGTTATAAAATCTTTTGAGATCTACACATATTTGGGTGTTTATGAGATTCATCTCATGTTTTATGGTGGGTATGGCCCATAGGTGTCAAGGGACATTCCCAAATTAAAGGGTTGGACGTAGCTACCACTATTTTATAACATTTCCATAAATATTTGCAAATGGAATTTGTAACACAAATTTACATATTTGATTGATGATTCCCTATACACAAAGAGTTGCTAACCAAAAGGTTCATCAACAATAACATTGTCACCTTTTGAAGTGTAAGTTTCCATGTTAATGGCTTTTGAAAACTTTGTTATTACTCAACATAGAAATATGAATTGAAGCATGCCACTACCCATGGAAGAGGGTATTGGCCCCATGTTTGATTATATAATTCAAGGGATTATGTTTATTTGCAACAAACAAGACCCATGACATTGGATGTTATGACATGACACGTCATCTTGAGAATCAAGGAACTATTGTTTTTAGGAGTTTTATTTTTGAAGGGATGAGATAACATAGTTTGGAAATATCATGTGTGCAATTGTGTGCCATGTCATCTTCCACATATTGATGGAAGAATAGACCCAAGCCTTCCAATGGTTCATGCAAGTATAAATTACATGTTATGTAGGGCTCCTAAAGGCATTGCCACCATGTTGGCATGAGATTAATGTTCCAAGGGTTGGCACATAAAAGGTTTGATGCCACCTTTAAAAAAAAAATTCAACAATGACCAATTGTGTTTTCAATGTTTACATAAATAGGGTTAGTTACATATCACTAGATTTAGGCAACAAAGAATTTTGTTAGTAAACTTTGATCATGATTAAAGTTGGTTAAAAATTTAAGTAGATCACAACTAGGTGATTCATAAGGGGATTCACATTGGCACCTAACCTATTGATCCATCACTTTAAAACCAAGGTGTCCATTCACTGTGATCCCATGTAATGCAAAATTACAAATTTTACATAGGATGTGTCATTTGCTTCAAGGGAACCTTATTCCTAAATGGGGGGTGATTGTGTGTGTGTTTTCTATAATAATATTATGATATGTTCATGGTTTGTGACAACAATAGATTAAGTGCCTTAATGTCATAACGCACTCAACGTCTATTAAAATTATCTAGGAATTTTTTTAATAGTTAATATTTTGTCGAAATAAAGAATATGCAAAGACATTGTGAAAAAGTTTGAGATATTTCCACTTTGGGATAACACATGAAGTTGTGGTGCAAAAAACTCATCTTTTCCAAGTTGAGTCTTTTGCACTATCTTTTGTTTTTCCATGTGATGTTTTGCAATTTTAATGAAGTTTCTTATTTTCAAGTTTCCCAAGTTTGCAATTGGTGTGAGGCATAGATTCTCCCAAGTTGGAATGTCTAGGATTTTGATTGTGTGTATGTGTTTTTATAGTAACATTATGATGTGTTCACATGTGGTTTGTGACAATGTAGATGTGAGTACCTCGATGTGGTGGCACATGAAAATTTCTTCAGGGTCATCACAACATCTATGGTTGAATTATTGTTTACATCTATGAAATGAAATGCATTGTTTGGAAACATACAAACTGAAAAGTTGTAGTGTAACCCAAAAAAATAGGTAATTCCAACCTAAAAATATTTTATGCATTTATTCATTCAACACATGCATAAAATATTTGATTACTCAAGAATAATTTGCCACTTATTAATTAGAATAGGACACAAAAAAACACATGTAGTAGCTATGTAGTTGAACATTCAATAAGTAGCACAAAACATCTTACTCTTGCAATTTTTACAACAAATGAATATGGAAATCACTTGTATATTAAACCTTCCTTTACATCACTTTGGGCTCATAGCATTATTCACATTTCCCAATATATGTAATGCTATTCAAATGCATAATTCTATGATAAAATTATCATTGTGATAAAACCCACATTCTTTCACAACAAATTGAACATAACATAGATGGATTCTATTGCATCAACCTTCAAAATCCCTTTTAAAAACTCATGATTAGAACAACAAATTGATCCCAATGTTGTGTCCCTTTTGAATTTGATGCATTAACTTTTTTTAAATGACTTCTACCTTTGAACCTAATCCCACATGTTGATAGTCATTTCCCAAGAAGAAAATTACTTTATTATAAACTTTCCATTCGTCTTATTGTTGACCCTTCTTGTTGTAATTGTATTAATAGAATCCTCACACCCCAATTTAGCAATTATTAACTTTCTATATCCTTACAACATCAAGGGCTATACTTTCAACAAGGGATCCTTGTTTTAATTTTGTCCACTTCACAAACCATGGATAAGAAATCTTAAACTTAAAACCTATGCAATAGTTAGAACACAAGAAAATTGTTGACCATAACCCTTGCAACTTTCCTTGCACAACCCTCTTATCATCCTTTCCAATATTCCTTTACCATAGATCATGCTTAACCTTGTTTATTACTTTTACATTCATGTGCACCTCCATTCTAAAAACAACAAGACACCATCACCCACACATAAACAATAAAATAAAATAAACACACAATAATCACATCCAATGTCAAAATTCTTGTTGCATCACTTTTTAGAAGTTCCCATCAAAGAAAGACAACGATCATTTCAAGACCTCTTGGTTTCAATTGAAAGTGGATGTGATAAACACAAAACCTATATTATGAACTCCCTTCACATTGTCTCCAAATTCCATGCCACATTATTAATTTCTTTTCACATTGCTTTAGGCTACAATATCACAACAAAAGAAAAGGTAGAATTTGGTATTGTGACAAAGTTTTCAACTTTTGAATTTCCTACAATCATTTATATGCAATCAATCTATTTATCTTACCTTTTACACTATATGTTTTTCATCACAATTATAAGCCTTGAACCTTTCCTAAGCTATTAATGTCATCTACTAACACCTTTTTTGATTTTTTTCTTGTTTTATTTCTACTTTAAAAAGTAAAAAGGTTAGATTATTTTGAAAAAGGTTAATTAATACCTAGTATCCACTTGATGTTTGTTGTTGGGCCCTCAAAACTTTGTTGTAGACACCCAAAAAAAAAAAAAATCCTCAAAAAATGAATTGTGTGTTAGGGACTCAATAGAAAAATGGTTCCTTAACAAACAAATTATGTGTTGTGGACCAATGTTTCCTTTTTCAAGAAATAAATTTGGAAATT
>Ga0209611_10009529_pt1 | contig 14675 bp, 12 predicted proteins | sample S1TSphgellanicum_3_FD_187693 | JGI IMG/M metagenome (GOLD analysis project Ga0209611, IMG submission 187693) | Host-associated microbial communities from peat moss isolated from Minnesota, USA - S1T2_Fc - Sphagnum magellanicum MG (SPAdes) (version 2) | ecosystem: Host-associated > Plants > Peat... | reverse complement strand
CCAATTTCTAAAGCCTGGACGAAAAGTGAAAACTAAGTTCCAAAACTAGTAATAGATTTTTTGCAGATTTTTGGAGGAAAATGCTAATTGTTGATCGCGATTGCCAAGGCTTGAAAAATATGCTCATCTCCAAAATTTCAAAATACCATGGCTTATTATATGCTTGCCCATCCATCACAAGGCTATGCCACTACACCAAGGATGCAAGGTTACTTGAGATGGGCACAAGTGATGAGCCATTACCAAGCCTACCAAAGGTTCTCTTTGGCTTTAAATTTTCTCAAAGATATATGAACTTTATTTCAAAAAAACATTTCAACTTTGAAAGGAAGGAAGGAAGGAAGGGCATGAACACCACCATTAGGTGCAAATCATGCCTACCTTGGACTAGATGTGGTCAAAAATTTGAAAATTGTCTAGAAATATTGTGGATGGGAATAATGGCTTCACAAATAAATAAACCTGAAAATTAAAAAAAGAGTAAACATTAATTAAAATGGTGGAAATTTTCAGATAGATAGTGAAGATGGCAAATGATGTGAATGACCATAACTTCGTACATTTTGTAAAATTTCAATGATGATGGTGCATTAGAGCTGATTTAGGGGGAGTGACTTTAGATTTCATTAGTACCTAGTTCTTTTGTTTTAAATGACAATTTCATCTTCACAATTCCATGTAAGAACCTTTTCATATTATTACTTTCCAATTGTCACTTGTGATCATGTTGAATGTTTTTTGTGCTCTCAAATGACACCCACATATATATTTGAATTTAATTTAGATCACATAATATTGAATAAAAGGTTAATCCTTTTCAAATCTTGTTTTCAATAGTGGTTTGATTTCATGAGTTTAATTTTGTAATTGATAATAAGCAATGCTTTTCAATCTTTTTTTAATAGGTGAAGATTGAATTTCATTCTATAAATTAACTCCTAAATCTCAGGAAAAGAAACAAATTACACTGAAAAGTGGACCAAATTGGTCCATCCTTTAGGGGGGTTATTGAAAGTGAATTTTTTAAAAATAAAATTCTTATATGGTCATGAAATTTTGTTTTGATATTGTAAGATTCAATTAACAAAATAATAAAATATTAATATTCAAACCTTAGGTCAGTTTGATGTCACTTGTAGTGCCCAGTGAATGCAAAGACCAAGTAAAAGATTTTTGAAAATTCATTAAAGTGGAAATTTGTTATATAAAGCACTACCCATTTGGGCCTCCAATACCATCAAGGGTTCCCTATGGGCCTACTACCTACATGTACTTATTTTTAGCAAGAGTTTCTCCTAGACTTGTCTTTGCCTTTCAAAGGATTTTTTTTTTCTTTTAACTTTGGTTGAATAAAGAGAAAAGAAACCCCATTGTGCCTTTTGTGCTTTCGGGTGTTGTCTTTTGTTTGAACTTTAATCCTTTCTTTTTTCTTCTCTTATTCCCTTGTCGCATATTTTTCCTTTTATTTATTCAATAATTTAATTTAAATAAATGAAATATGTATTATTTATTTATTTATATAAGAGAAAAGTTCTAAGTAACATGAGGCTGCTTTTCAAAAAGAAAGGAACACCGTCTGGCCTTGCTCTTCCCCCCTCATGACTCAGTTGTGGATGAACCTATTGTGTAAACCCTTGTGGGTGACCCCGTTACCCTACCTACGTAGTTGCGTGAAGGTGCATTCACACTTGATGTTAAGTCAGTGTTAAATGAAAGTCTAGGTGGCATCCTAGGTGGCACCCAATGTTAAATGGGTGATAGTTTAATGTTAAGTGAATGTTAGCTTAGCATAGGATTTTCATTGCAAGTTCATTGAACTCCTAAATGACTAGCATGGTCTTTTAGGGAACTCAACACGAGAGTCCCAAACACCAAGTGTGAATGCACCATAAGTATAGTAGGAAGGGAATGTAAGCCATTACTATGGAGGGATGCATTTGGTGACTATTGGGTAAGTAGATGCTTGTGGATGGTTAGGTCATAGCCAATTTTTGGACATTATTCGATGATGTGTTGATTTTTCTATTTGCCTATAGCACGCCTGCCCAGACCTAGTAGCTTGCCTACCCGAGCTACCATCCTTTGGCACCATATTACATCCTTGCGACGTCCACTCAATATATATTGAGTAGCCTCGGGGGTTATGTCTGAAAATTAGGGCAAATCCAAGGGTCAATAGTTCTCCATTGCATTAGAAATGAGGTTGAGCCATTGGAAGGTGATTTGTAATTAATTTTAGAATTGTTTGGTCAATTTTTGCTCATAAAAATGAATTTCTCTAAATTGTCTAATTGTAACCAACATCTCTATAGGTTTGTATGTATGCCTATTAAAATAAAAAAAATCATTTAAATCTCAATTTGTGATCCTACAATCCTTAAGCTTTGGTAGGCCAAAAAAATCAAGAATAAGAAATATAATTCCATGCTTTCCTCCCATTGAAGAAGAGAACACTTGATCTCCTTGAGATGTATTTGATAACTTTTTAAAATCAACAATTTTTTGATCACAAGCTTTTTAGTTTTAAGTTTATAGTCAAGTTCGAGTTGGATCCAAGTTAAAAAAAATTGGACCCAATGGGTCTACATGGATTCGGAATCAGCCAAGAACCACATTTGGTGGTTCTACATGGACTGAGACTGAGACTTGGCTTTGAAACTGGAGGGTGAAAATATGGTTAAATAGATACTTTTTTCAAATTGCAAAAAAAATAAAATGTAGTGAAATTATTTTATTATGTATTGAAAGTACAAATATTATTTCATTTGATAATTAACATGAGAATATTTTTTCACTTTACTATTTATAATTTTGAACAATCAACATCTTCAAGTAGATTTAAATAGATATTCTAAAAAATTCATCTATTTACATGAAAATTTCAATTTTATAAAATAAGTTCTAAGTAAATAAAAAATTGATTTTTTTCTATTTTCAAGTTAATGAAGGCATAGAAAATACTTATGTACTATCTAATTGCGCATATTGCAATCACAATATATCAAACTTTTAATGTAAAAATAACTTTGAACACCATATTGATTAGTTGATTTCATATCTAATTTTAACTTATTTTTATTGTAATAATTTTTTTCAAAATTTTATTCAGCTTATCATAAAATTTAATGGAGGAGTTAATGGTTTCATATTATTATTAATAAATAAGTTTTAAAATCTATTTTCTTATGTCTATGTCAAAAATCATGTCAATTTTAAATTGAACTAACTACTTTTTTGTTTTGTTTACTTGACCATGCTTGCACCTTGGACCTAATAGGTTGTCATGGATATGGATTCAGCCAAGAACCAAACCTGGTGGGTTTTAGGGTTTTAAAAATATAGGGTCCGATTTTTAGGGTTAGGTAGGGGTTAGAGTTCTAGGTTCAGATAATGTCTAAGGTTCTTAGTATCTAGAATTTTATGTCTAAGTTCTAAGGTCTTAGAATTACAGGTTCTAATTTTAAACTTTAATATATAAGGGCATCTCCAATGGTAACATTAAAATGAGCTTTACACAAATATGTTGTGATATTCTTTAAGTTGTTCCCTATGTTCAATAAGGGCCCTAATAGGGCTCATGTGGGTGGAGACCATTTTTGATTAGCTGTGTTCATTATGTTATTTCCTATTGTTGCTTTCGGGAACATGTTGAGAACACTTTGGGAACATTGAAAACCCATTAAAACTTTTAAAAGAACAGCATGAGAACCTTTTGGGAATGTGATGAGAATACAAAATTGGAACCTTGGTATCAAAGAACCGACCAGAGTCCAGACTGGTAATGACTTGAATCTATACTGAGAGGATACTAAGAAGCATAACAAGCATGTTATGTTATGCTTCTTAGTGTCGATTACACACCCAAAATGTGCATAATACTTCATGGACCCAAATGTGTCTAGGCTGCAACAATATGTATGTATCTGGGCTTCACCAGACATTTTTTAAATTGGGCATCTAGGCAGGCATGAGAAAAGAAATGCAGCATTGTACTGCTTGCATTTAATACCTGCTCTGCCGTTTTAGCGAGAGAAACTCCACAAAAACATGTAATGCAAAACACAAACAAATGCTCTGTCAGTTCCAGTCAAACCCAAAACAAGCATGACAAGGGTAGATACTGGCCTTATACCAATACTCCTGCCCCGTAACAACCTGAGGTAGTAGCAGCTTCATACTAGGACTGTACCAATCTCAATCCCAAGTATATACTTGCATCATACTAGCAAAAATAAGCTTTGGACCCCAATACCAGTACCAGGGTAGTATGGAATTTAAATCTAGAATAGGATAGAATCCAATACCAGTACCAGCTCATATGTTCAAAAGTCAATACCTGCCCAACAACAATGGTTAAAACACAAAAGTTGCACCCCGCTCATGTGATGAAATTCTTGATCAAAGTGAGATTCAAGAAGACCAAGTTCTTTGGAACGCAGCATAGCACAAGGTCAAAGTGTAGTGTTCAGCTTATGAAATGTAGTATAATGTCCTATTGAAGCATTGATGACTGGCCATTCAAAATTCAACTACATGGGTCTCATCACTAATATTGCATATAACATGTGTTTTAGCTTTCGAGGCCACGTTGAGTACTTGTCATGCTATTATTGTTGTTGCCTCAGATAACTGGCACTTGTGATCAGCTGTTCTACATTTGTTTCTCACCCTATGAGTGTTGTGGTGGCAATTTACTAAGGGAAACAGTGAAGGTGAAACCTCAAAGTTCTTCCCTCCAATTGCTGTCTTTATTGTTTTCAAATGGCCTGTCACCAGGTTGATATGGTACAGCTGATTTGCAAATGAATGTCAAACAGAAGAGGCTTTGGTTTCAGATTTTGAAGTCCAGGCCCTTGCCCAAAAAGAATACAATTGCCTGCATGCAATCGATGACTAAGAGATGTTCCTTGCTGCAAGTTCATTGAGTACCTTAGTATCGTGGATACCAGAACATGCCCTTGATGCCCTCTGGATCTGCTTCAAACCCCAATCCTCTGTAGAAGTCCACCACTGCATCAATACACCCATCCACCCTGGAGTCAGAGCAGTGTCAACTTACAACCTTCTCTCATTGTGATTAATGGTGAAGGAAACATTGTCATCTTCCTCAGAAGCTTATACCAGACATGTGACCTTCAACCAGCACAACCCTAGTTATTCCCCATAAACTCCCTTACAATGCTTCATCACAGTGAATTGAAGGCATCCTGCTGAGCCAAAAGCAATGGAATAAGACCTTGAGCATCTGCAAAGAGGGTAATATTGCCAATATCTCTTCTCAGCAATGCCCGTACCATCTGCTCTACTAATGCCTTTCCTAGTCCTTGTCCCTGCATCAAATGATTTCAATCATTTCAAGTTAGAACTACTCAGATGACTAGTATCTGCATTTACACAAAGCATGATCAAATGCACATTGTTGGGTGCATGATCTCAAATGCTGTCGTTCAGTTGAGTACCACTTCAGGCTCATTTTGTCTAACAGGCGTATACTGTAATATCTACATGACTTGCAAAAGGACTTTCACTCTCTAAGGATACCTCCAATCTGAACCCTGGTGAAAAAGGTTGACACAATTACCTGGTATAGAGGATCAACAAGTACATCCCAGATGGTGGCATTGAATGCGTGGTCAGATGTTGCACGGGCCATGCCTATCAGTTCACGCTTTTCTAGTGCAGGGATGTCTCCATCTGTTCCTCATTGAACACACCTAGTCCAAGTTATCCATCAAACACAAAGAGCAAGCACCTGTCACAGTGTTGATGCATCCAGAGGAGCAGGGATGACAGCAAATTTCTCTCATAAGAAAAGACAAAAAGTGTTGCAAAACAATGGATTGCCTGCAGAGGGTGGTTGCCTATACAGGTGCAAAGATGCCACCATGTAACTGTTTCTCAGAGCTGCTGCAACCTTTGATGGTGGCCTCCTTGGCCAACCTACCTGCCCCACCCTCCACACTTGAAGACATGGCACAAGACACGGAAGATGGAAAAAGGTTTTGAAACTGGAATTTCTTGCAATGTGATCCCAAAATCCACATGAAAAGCAAAGAAGGCCAATGGCAAATGTGATGCTAGTCAAATTACCTTATCACAAAGGAGCTCAAGCTCATACACATCAACCTCTGCTCCAGAGGCAAAGACAATCTTCTCAACAGTGCCATCAGTTTGCACCTTCTCCACCAATACAACCTCACCCTCCACCAAATCAAACTCATCCTCTTTTCTCTCTGGCTCTGTCACTGATGTTGGACTTGTCTTCAACAAGCTGCACAAGCATGCATGATACCTTTCAGTCCAACAAACACTCCATGAGCTGCATGTGAAAGATAACTACATCAGCAGGAGCAGTATGACCTGATTAAAAGTTTCTCCTGATCTGGGCTTATTTTCACTTGATTTGAAGTAACTCTGGTGACTGTAGAGAGTTGGCATACACAAAGAGGAGGCATGTGTATATACTGGACAAGCCAATACTAAGAACATGGATGCAAAGGGGAAAAACTGGGGAGAACAGAAAAGCAAGACCTGCAAAGAATGTAGAAATAGTTGGGTGAGTGTGATGACACTCACCCGGATCTAATGGAGTCCCACAGGCCTGCTTTGGTTCTTAGATCTCGTTTATCCAGTGCATCTGCATTTGGAGCATTTGGAAAAGTAAGCACTCCTAAATGAAGCTGCATTATGTCTGGTGCTGCATATGCCCTGGGCAAAACTTGGTACTGCAATGATTTCATAAATCTTCCTCCCTCTGTACTACTTAACTCTGATGCCCATAGAGCAAGATGGGTAGACCTGATGTAAGAGGGTGGCGATGTCTTTGCTGATGACTGGAGGTCAATATGGACACAATATTTCTTGATGCTGGACAGTATGCATGCGACCTGCACAATGCCAGCATCAGATCAATTCCTCAACTAGGGCATGGGCATGCATCCTTAACCTCAGAGACAGCTCTGCCAAGATGACAGCTGCTAGAACCGAAAGACAATCTGTAGCGCTACCATTAGAGTCCAGCCTCCAATAGATCAAAATGAGCTACCAAAACTCTCAAGAAGCTTCTTCAATGCATGTATGTATCTTGGCAATGACAGCTTTCCAATCAGGAAGTTTCAATTTTGGGGAAGACTGGAACTCTGGCAATGGAAGAGAAGGGAAATTGAGTGATGAAATTCCAATCAGCTTCAGTGAAAACCAGAGCTCCCCCAGAAATTGCTTCTCTTCTGCTTGCTGACAGACAGATTGCTAGTAAGCAACACCTCATCCTCCCATGGGACGGGGGATTTGGTAGCTTGCAATGCTCGAAAAAATGCCAGTGTGTGTTCTAGCACACTTGCAGTTTCAGCAGATAACCTAACAATATAAAGAGGACGATGACACAAGCAGAGCAGCGCGCAAGGACAACTCCAAGAAGAGCGACAGGCTCGTCCTGAAAGCTCCATTACTAATGGAGTCGCCAACTGAGGCAGGCAAGGCAATTCGGCGTAATCCTGTTAAGAGCGGTTTCTATCTAGTGCGATGTTCCTGAATTCTAACTTCATGAACTCACGCAAGTCGAAGCATCGCCGCGACGACGACATAAATCATCTTGCTGGTGGTACCTAATAACTGTCTTTTCAGCGATCCCGATTCCAACAGAAGAACTGAAGACAATCCCTCTCTAAAAGCTCTTACTTCTCAATGCTCCTCGAGACAGAACAAATGCAAGAACCGGAACCCCGTGCTCATAACCCCATTCGTTCTTTTCGACTACCGCTGCTGGATTAGAGAAAAAGAGATGCACACACCAGAAACAAAAGAAAACAAAAGAAATAAAAAATAACAGAGTCAGAGAAGTACGAGGACGCGACAGAGCAGCAGGAGGAGGAGCAGGCGACGTTGCACGAGGGTCGACCGGAGCAGTGAGGAGGGAGCACCAAGAAAGAAACGGTCGAGCATACCATCGCCATAGCCGCAAGCGCTCTCTTCCGTCTTCTCTAATCTTCTTTTCCTTCAAACTCTCCACCTTTTTCCTTCTTCTTCTTGTTGCGTCCTCAAATCCCACCCCACCCTTGCTGTCTCTGCGTCGCTCACATAGTCAAAATTCGCATTTGATCTCACCACAGACCCTCTCTCAAATCATGCACCTACTACGCAAAGAATCTCTTCTCTGTGTACCTATCTATCTCAAGAGTATGAAAACAGCTACAACAAAAACGCATCAGGCCATGGTTTCCATCTTCTCTCTCTATCTTCTTTTCTCCCACACACTCATAAAATCATCCGTACGCAGAGGAACCTTTAGGCTCTTGGACCACCACCCCGGGTGCCGGCCGGTTCTCAAGAAAACACGCCAAGAAAGAGACAAACACAGGACGAAGCCGAAGAAGATTAGAGCGCCTCCGTCTGATCCATCTTGCAAAGACGAGAGGCTGTTCGCGGATTTTGAGGAGACGAGACGAGGTTTGCGGATTTTGAGGAGACGAGACGAGGTTTGCGGATTTTGAGAAGACGAGACGAGGTTTGCGGATTTTGAGAAGACGAGACGAGGTTTGGGGGTTTTCAGAAGGCGAGGTTTTTTGGGAACCAATTCTGTCAGTGCAACAAAGCTTCTTCTACGAGTGCGACAAATCTTTGTGTGTCCCGACGAGCTATGACTTGTGACAATGGCAGCAAGAAAGTCAAGAAGAATTCTCTGGATCTGTTTCCGAGCTTGACTCCGCGATGAGATTTCGGTTCCGATGCAGACCAACTCTTACTACTGTGATGCAATTGTCGTGATGCGTTGTTCATATCTTAGCTTCGTACCTTCCATCCCTAAAGCAGTCTCATTATTGTGCAAATCCTTGTTACTGACTATAAGCGATTGAGGGTCTTGCAAGCGCATGAGACCGGCAGCTGTGGGAGATCACAGACAGCTACTAGCTACAACGTCCTTGTTGAAATTCTTTTGGAGGTTTGTACTGAATTGAAGCTGAATCTTCTTTACTTTGTTGCGGTGATTCAAAAGCAAATTTGCTGTTACAATAATAACCTTGGAGAAATAGGAGTACTAAGGAGATTTCCTGTAACAGTTGCAGACTATGGACTTGGTATCTGAAGTTATGGAATTGTGTATGTATGTATCCATTTGCCTATCCAATGTTCCATGCAACACAACCTAGTACCTCTGAGATGAAGATCCTCAAGGTTGCTTGCATATACTTTACTTTAGGTGTTTGGAACTTTGATCCTGTTTTGAGTGAACATAGAACATGTCCAAGTGATCAAGCAATTCTAATGTGCGGTTCTTCTCTTGATCAGGCCAAGCAATTATTGAACCATTGATTTTGGCTCAGAGCTGTTAGGGGTTCCTCAAGTTCATGTGATCCAAAAGCCAAGTTCTGTGAATGGATTGAGACAGGATCATAGTTACAGCAATGAGCATCTTATTTGAAACTTGGACACTTTACAGCTCAATTCCCCATAGAGGTAGGTGGCTTTGATCTTTATTGATACACTGGAGTCTTTCTTGTAAATCTGGCCTAAGAATCCCCTAAATCTTTCCAAGCTGTGAATGCAATTGAAGATCCCAACACGAATTTCACAGGTGTACATTGCAGGAAATATCTCATGTTTGATTGTCGGATGGTGAATCTTGCAGATGTCAAACCAGAGGAATGAAAAACTTGGGACACTAGAAAGATCAAGGAGGAGTCTGATGGAGATGTTGACTGCATGCTGGATATTCGGCTACAACAACAGTTGGGTATGGTTCTGTCCTCTGAGTTTTTTGTCTTGCCCATACCAGTACACTGCACACTTCCATTGCATCTCCAGGGATCCTGTCATTGTAAATAAGACTTTCTAATCTTCCACAGGGTGGATGGTCCTACACATTTGCAGTGCAAGAATATAATGTATGGTGAAAGCTTTCGAGATGAGAGTTTGTGGCAATGTACCAGAATTCTCCACACTTCATACCAAAGAGTATGTTTGCTGCCTTCACATCTTCATGGTGTACTAGGTCACAACATTCATGCATGAAGTGCAAACCCTAGAGAAAACTGTTTGCATGTTGACCAATCAAGTGCTGGCTTACCATGTATGTTTTCTGTTGAAAAAGTGACACATGAGTTCTCAGTACTCTCTTGCAAAAGAAATGGTAGAAGTAACTGGAAAGGTCCACAAATTTTCTTTCAAAATAGATCTGTCTCTTGTTATCAAGAAATAGTTGGGTTTGACTCTTAACAGTAATGGCACAAATGCACAATATACGACTGACAAGATCATATTTTTCAACATTGAGAATTACATGCCTCGATGATCACTGCAGTCAGTTACCACATGATGTTGGTTGCTTCAGTGTTGAATTGGGAAGAATTCATAACTGGGAGGGAGACAATGACACTTGGCTTTCAGTATATGCACAAAACCTGCATCCAAGAAAGCCCACGTGAACAAATTTATTTGTTAGCTTGATTACCACCTTGCCATTTTAAAGCCATTTTGTCACAAGAGAGTGTTTGTCAACTGAAGTGTAAAGCTCTATGTGTGAGACTCAGGATCATCATCTCAAAGAATTATGCACAAGGAAGTAGCATAGATAACCTGGGTTCCTCTTTAACTGGTCTGTAAGCTAAAGCTGTTTGTAGAGGAACTTTTGACTCAAGACTCTGTCAAGCAGTAAGGATCGGACCAGTAATCAGGAGCTTGCTGGTTGCTGGGTTTGTGATCAAATGGGGAAGGCATTGTACCATTGACAAAGAATGTCAAACAAGGATTGTGTTGATTGCTGTGGTGTTGTTGGCACAGTACAGTTCTTGGGCAATGTGGAGATGGCAAACATTGTACAGCAATTGAGAATGGTGACATCTGAAGTTAAGAGCATTATTGTTTTAAAGCCAAGCAAACAATATTGCATTTGAGCTCGTGTGAGGAGAAACTCGAAGTCATGGAAGAGTACCATTTCACTTCCACAACTCTCTTGTTCTCACATTCCCTGGTCAAGGGCCACAATCAGTGCAACACTTTTTTAATCTTGTCAAGCAAAGCCTTTGAAAGAATTTCCTAGTGTATTAGGAGCCATGCCTTTCAAATAAGTTGTGTGATGTTGCTCGAGTGGCAATCATCCAAGGGTATATTTCGCCAAATTTGGCAATATGAAAAATATGAAAGTAGAAAATCTTAAGTGCCCTTTCTTATCGTAAATTGTGGTGATTTTTGGCAATTCTTTTTAACAATTAAACCCTAGACCCTTTTTTCATCAATTCTCTTCTCAAATCTTAACTTGGTGATTATTCCAACTTCTTGGATCCATCTTTGCTGCCTTGCATTTCATCCCTTGTTTTTTCATGCACTTTTTCATTTTTAAATGGTCTTCATTGTTACCATCATTTCCTGAATTTAATTGTTTTTGAAATTTTCCTCTTTCTCAACGTTCATTTCATGGACTAATTTTTAATATTTTCACCAGTTCCAATCCATACACCATCCAATATACAACTTTCCTAGATATTCTTTTTCTTGGCATTCATTTCATACTTTTTTTCCCTTAGATTTTCCATCTCTGTGGTCTTATTCACTTTATACAAGCTTGTTTCTTAGTTACTAATGGTTGTCCCTTCTTTCCAACCCATATCTCCAAAAAGTAATGACTAATGATATTAAGTGTTGGCCCAACAAGAATGTTACCTGGCTTTTTTGCTTTGCATTACACAATAATGGTCTTGTTTTGCAACTTTTGTGAAAACCAAACTACGTAGTTGATTGGATTCTTTTTTATTGCTTGGATTACTACAACAAGAACTCTTAGCACATACTTGTTACCTCGTTGAAATGTGATGATTTTTGTCAATGCTTCCTATTGACCATTTGCTTTGACAATCAAGTATTTCGAATGAGGAACATAATGATCCTTCTCAATTCCCTTGGAGTAATTTGCTACTACTTCATCATATCCTTCCTTACCTCCTGCAACAAGTCTTGTGTTGGGAAGCTACAAGATTCAAGCAATTCCTTTTGTTCTTAAATTGATTTGTCGTTTCTGCAATTGCATGAATCAATATCAGAGCGGAAATTGCAAATCAACTCTTTCACTAGTGGTTCATCCTCTTGTGTCCAATCAAACTTCCTCATTTGTGCCAAGCTTGCTTTCCTTGCCCATTTGACATCCTTTTTTCTTTATATCCTAAATATTTCCATGCATGCATTTTATAAAGTTAATGATCATCAAGTCTTTTGGAAATGACATGTTGTTTAACTCTTTGATTTATCATTATTGAGAATATTAGTCATATTAACACCCTCTATCTTTTGTTTTATCTCGTTGATTATTTTTGAAATTTGTTCCTCATAAAGATTAAACTTTTGATTCAAAGCAAACACAATGTACTTTGGATATGAAGGTAATGGAGGTTCTTTCGACAAATTATCCTACAAGGAAGTAATCAAATCCCAAATGCAAAGTTGCAATGTTTAATAGTTTGTATTTCAAAGTTGTGAAAGGAACAAACCATCTTTTTTGTTTTGTTTCTTGGTATTTGCACCCTTGGTAAATTCATCTCCCAAAAATGATCATAGTCATCCTAGTCATTCTCTTGGAACACTATAAGACTTTCCTTCAATATTATTACCTCCATATGATTCAATTTTTCTCTTTTATCATTGATATTCAAATGTACATGTGATTGAAACTCTCTACATCATCAACATCAAAATTTACAGGCATTGTTGTAATTGTAATACTATTATTTCCTTCCTCTTCTATTGATTTTCCTCAATTATTTCTTCTACTATTTATTTCATGTTCATATATTGTTTTGTGATTGTTTAATGTTGTAGAGTGAAACACATGCCTCCTTGCATATGCATATGGAGAAACCTTGTTGTTAAATTTTCTTAAAATTGGTTTGAACCAAGAATCATTTAGCACTCCTTTTTTCATTGCTATTCTTTTACTTCTAATATTTCTTTTATCCTTTTTTCTTGCTTTCACATTCCACTTTACTATGTAATCATTGTTTGTTCCAAAAAAAAATTTCACAACCAATATTTGTGTTGAATGACTTTCAATTCCTCCAATTCTTCTAGACTCAAGAAATGTTATAAGGTCATAATGGTTGACATGCATTCATGGGCATGTTGAGATGTACATTAGTAGCAACGTGTGGTCTTTTCCTTTTTTTTTGTGTGTCAATTATTCTATTATAGGAGCATCCTAGAACCTCTCTATTAATTAATTCTTTGTCCACATATTTGGAAGCATATAATGAGTTCATTTTTCCCATCATTACTTGCACTTTCCATTGGTCAACCATCCTTACTGCAAATGGAGTGGGTTGAAGCTTCCTCATGGAACCAAGTTTCTTCTTTAAACTCTTTGAGATAATGTTCACATTGGATCCCCCATCCAATAACACATTACTCACTCCAAACTTGCCAATTCAAACTTGAATTATTAGCATAGCTAGATCAAAATCTTCAATTTTTGCTATGGTGATTTTGTAAAAATTTGGTGTTCCTTGCATTTTAATAATGTTTTCTCCATCATCTTTCTTAATTGTGAGCATAACTTTAAAAGTTGTCCCAACTTCACTTCTAATTTTAAGTTCATCATCAACTCTTGTAATTCATCAAGATTCTTTATTGAACAACTAACTTTCTTGTTTTTTAAAATTGTTATGTTATCATGTCTTATGTGTTATCATTTCGGTTCTCTTGTTTGATTATGTTGGTTTTTCCATAATTGTCAATTTGGTAAAATTAAATAACTCCCCAATCATATTGACTATTCTTGTCAACTTGTCATGTTCCACCAATATTTTGACATCATTTTTTGACATAACAGCTTTTGTTACCATGTTGACTTTCCTTGTTTTTTTCTACCATGTTAACTTTTCTTATCAATTTGTTTTCTTTTGTTATTTTGACACATCCTATCAATTTACCATCACCTATTGGTTTGATAACATTTGTGGCATGCCAAAATTCACCAATTCAACATGATTTTTTGGCTAGTTGTTCTCCACATTCATTTCAGCTAACGTGTTACCACTTGATGGGCATCTACCACTAACCACTTTACGTGGACAATGATTGGTAACATGGTTGTCACTTTTACAATTTAACAAAATTTCTTAAAAATTTTACATTTTTTTCTATAGTGACCTCCATTATAACAACTTTGATAATACATGTTGTTTTGATATGTGTCAAAATGCACTTTCATCTTTTGTCCTTTTGGTTTATGTTGTTGATTTTCTTCATCAAAATCATATGATTCATCACTATTAGATTCTTGGTGATATTTCATAATGCATTTCTTTTTCTATCATTATTATTGATTTTGCCACTTCTGTTAGAATTTTTTGTGACATAACAATATATAATAGCCATCTTTATTCTAGTTTGTTGACATGTTCTAAAATTTTCTTTAATACAAATATCATCAGGTTGTTGTGGAAAACTGGCACATAATCATAGGAATTTGTCATAATAATTTTCTATTGATTCATATTTTTTCTACATTGCATAGTGCAAAATTGCATTTGTTTATCTTTCATTTTTGGCTTCACTAAATCTTGATAAAAAAGTTTATTGGACCTCATCCAAGTAACAAGTTGCTCCTGGGTGCATTGTTTCATATTTGGCGAACTAATCCATGGTTCTTGCTTTCAAAGAATTTTCAAAGAATACTATAACTTAAATGATCA
>Ga0209611_10009527_pt1 | contig 14676 bp, 13 predicted proteins | sample S1TSphgellanicum_3_FD_187693 | JGI IMG/M metagenome (GOLD analysis project Ga0209611, IMG submission 187693) | Host-associated microbial communities from peat moss isolated from Minnesota, USA - S1T2_Fc - Sphagnum magellanicum MG (SPAdes) (version 2) | ecosystem: Host-associated > Plants > Peat... | reverse complement strand
GTCTGTGTCTGTGTCTCTCTCACATATCTCTCTCTCTTTGAAACCAAGTCTTTAGGCTATGGCTATGAGAAAAATACAGGATTGGGTTTTGTAACTAGAAATTCATTCTTGCAAGGAAGCTCCCGGGCAAAAAGAAAAAGAAGGGGGAAAAAAAAACCCCACATACCCGAAGAAGAAGAAGAAGAAGAAGAAAAGAGTGAATCTCTCTGCTGATGCGTTCAATCTGTTGTCTACTTGCTTGCTTGATCGCTTGCTGCTCCCCCAACAAAAAAACCCACCACTTGCTTGTCTCTCTCTCTTCTCTTCTGCCACAACAAACCCACCTTCTCTTCTTCCTCAATTCCTCTCTCTCTGTGTATGTATTCTTTCTGTCTCTGTCTCTTGTCTCTTCTTGTCTCTATCTCACAATTTGAAGAAATTCGAGGAACCCAAGTTGCGAATTCCAAGTCCTTATCGTCTGCAATCCCGCGTTGCGACGTTTTCTCGACGAGTGCAAAGATCCGCTCCGCTGCACTCTAGTCTAGTATGTTGCTCAGAAACTACTGCCCCTTGGACTCCTGGCATGCACTGCCCACAGATTCTCTCCACGTGGCACCGCCCCCCCCCCACCCCCCATCTCTGAGGTCCAGGTCCATCCATATATCCATCCATCTCATCATTTCATCCATTCATTCATGGATGATTTATTGAATGGATGGATGAAATTGACGGATGGATGTGAATGGACGGATGAATGAATGAAATATCCTTCTTCCATTTTCATTGTTCCATTGAGGAAAAAAAATAACACTAAAACCAAATTCAAAAATATAGAAATAATTATATATATATTTGAAATTAGCCCCAAAGGGAAGGGTGGGGGGGGGAGGGGGAGGGGGAAAAAAAACCCTAAGAAAAACCCTAAGAAAAAACCCCCCAAAATGTATGATATATGGGTGCACAATAACACACCCTCTTTTTTTTCATTTTCCTCACTTTTCGACTTTTATTATTATTTTTAAGCCTTGAAATGTTCATCATTTAATATTTTACAATTGGATTATTTAAAATTTTATGAAATTATAATTATAATTATAATTATTATTAGGGTTTGTGCTCTCTTTCTCTCTCTCTCTAACTCTCTCTTTTTTTTTCTTTTTTTTCTTTTTTAAGGAAAAGGAAATTTAGAGACCCAATTTTATCCCTTCAAGTAAGGTCTCGTCTTGAGCCATGGAAAAAATAAGGTCTAAAATATCTTTGAACACGGAAACTTAGAAACATTTTCATACTTATATATAACTCCCGAGTTTGCGCGGGGGGGGGGGATTAGGCTAGCCTTGTACCACCACCCCGTACCACCACCCGTGTTGTGACAATTTGTTTTCAAGAGTTCCGAGTAGGTCGTTCATTACACCGCAACCCCACATACGTCCTTTTTCTTGCAATCATCGTCTACATTTCCATGCATTTTCAATGCATTTTCTTGGGGCCTAAGTCACCGCTTTATTAAATTAAGTTTCCTTGGGGCATACGGTAATGACTATTTTAAGCCGGGGGCCCAAAAAAAAATCAACCCAATCGGAAAACAAGTGCTTTCTTATTGGTCGTAAGCTCAAAATTGGCCCTATTGATTTCACACTAGAGCCCATTAGGCAATTGGGCCCAAAAAAATCAACCCAACCGGAAAAAAGTGCTTTCTTATTGGTCACGAGCTCAAAATTGGCCCCGTTGATTTCACACTAGAGCCCATTAGGTGAGGGGGCCCAATAAATCAACCCAGCCAGGAAACAAGTGCTTTCTTATTGGTCGTAAGCTCAAAATTGGCCCCATTGATTTCACACTAGAGCCCATTAGGTGAGGTGGCCCAAAGAAATCAACCCCATTGGAAGACAAAAGCTTTCTTATTGGTCATAAGCTCAAAATTGGCCCCATTGATTTCACTCTAGAGTCTAGAGCCCAAGCCCAAAAACCCAAGAATGTGGCCGGCCAATTACATGTGCCTTTCATTTGTTGCCTTTGAATTATTGGGCTTTGGCTCATGGAAAGGTGGCCCTATCCATTGTGTGATCACAAAAAAAAAAGACCCAAATTTCTTGGCCTTCTTACCCAAGAACTCTATCATTAATTTCCTTTGTATGAATTTCATGATTAATTAATTAATTAATTAATTAACTATTCCAAAAAGGTAAATTCCTTTATATAAATTTGAAAATTATTATTTTTCCATGATTTCCTATAATATTGTCATATGAGGAGTGAAAACATTAAAACCCTAAACCAAACTTTAAAAACCCTAAACCTTAAACCCTAAACCAAACTTTTAAAACCCTAAAAACCTTAAACCCTAAGCCAAACTTTCACAATTTGATACAACAAGCCTAGTTTGGTTTGGAATTTGTTGTATATGTGCAAATGGGTTTTTGGGTCTGTTACTAGAAATACTACTCAAAGGATGGATGGATGGATGGATGATGGATGGTATTGCAAAGTTTAAATAGGAAATCACTTGTAAAAACATTATGAAACCCCAAACCCTAACCCTAACTTTTATCTTCTGTATATATATTTTTCAAAATTTTCAAATAAAAACTCATGGAAAGCACCAACAACCAAAAAAAAAAAAAAAAAAAAAAAAAAACTCTTTGTAGGAAAATGGAAGTTGGTTTCAAAGCAAACTTAGGATTCCATAGAAATAACGGCCCGCAAGCATTTTCCGGCTTCCAGCAACTTGAAGGCCTCATTGATTTTCTCGAGCGGAAACTTGTGTGTAATATACTCATCCACCTTAATCTCCTGTAAAATCACCAAACACTTCCGTAAGCTATTAAATATCATCCACCACCCACCGATCGGATGAATGAATTTGACGGAACCAAACACAAATACCGAATTACATAACCATAACCCTGGTCCTCATAATCAGCACTTTTTTTCCTCTGAAATAATTAATTAATTAATTAATTAAAATAGAAACAGGTTCAATTGTTTTTTTTTTCTTTCTAAAAAAGATTCTGAAATTTTTGGCAATTTTAAAGAGTTAAAAAAGAAAATTATGAGTTAAATAATTTTTTTTTACATAAAAACACTGAAATTTGATAACTAATAATAAAGTGATTTTCAAAAATTGATTCAGTGGTCAAGTGATTAATATTTATTTATTTACTTAATTCATTTTACACAAGTGGGGGTATGACGGATGTGATGCGCGCACCTGCTTCAAATATTCATCCACTAATTTGGGAACATCTGTTCGGCTTTTGTACCCACCAAATGCCGTCCCCTTCCACACCCGGCCCGTCACCAATTGAAAGGGGCGGGTCGATATCTCCTCTCCTGATGCGGCCACTCCGACGATCACCGATGTACCCCAACCCTAAACCCCAAGATTAGGGTTAAACCATGCACCCAAAGTAGTGTGATTTTAACAAACCCAAAAAACAAATGCAGGCAAAGAGAGGAGAGTAAAATGACCAAAAAAGAAAGCAACAAAGACAAGCTAAGCGAATGGTCCTTTAGGTAGGTAAGTAAGTAGGTAGGTAGGTAGGTGGATAGGTACAATAATAGGTGGTTATTAGGTAAGTAGGTAGGTAGGTGGATAGGTAGGATAATAGGTGATTATTAGGTAGGTAGGTAGGTGGGTAGGTAGGATAATAGGTGATTATTTTAGATATGTAGGTAGTAGGATGAGTGGAGTTTTTAGAGTCTTAAAAGAAAAAAGAGTCTATTTTTTTAAAATTAAAAAATTAAAAATTTCTACTTTTTCGCGTTCACACCTTGTGACAAGCCTCCAAGGCAGCTCGCATGATTTGCACCTTGCCAATGCACTCAAAGCTGTAATCAACTCCCCCATCCGTCATCTCGATTAGCACCTGGCAAAGTTCAAATTGTCATCCATCCAAAAAAGCATGTCAAAAAGGCAACTCCGAATCCGTGATTGACTTAGTAGTGTTTTTTTCCTCTTAAACCCATTCAAAGGTCTCGGATTTAGGGTTTAGGGTTTAGGGTTTAGTCTTCTAAATCACAGAGAATTATACAAAAGGAAAGAATGAAGAAGAGAATGGAGCAAAAAAATTTGTGTACACCGCAACTTTGCCCATTTTGCAAAAATGGTTCCAAATTTTGCTGAACCCTAAACCCTAAAACCCTAAGCCCTAAACCACCACCCATTTTTTACCTCTTGGATAGGCTTGTTAAAGTCTTTTGGATTCACAAATTCAGTAGCTCCAAACTTCTTAGCTGCAGCACTCCGCACCCCCCGCACCCAAATCACAAACTTTTAAAAAATCAGATTGTTTGCAAATCAATAAAATTATGACCCATCATCAACTCACAACTACAACAAGGATGACTCCCTTGTATACCTCTAATGGCAAACTATAACCTCAGAGCTTGTGTATGTTTCCCGGATGTACAGTGTTTAGCCACCAACTGTGAGATGACACAAGTACAAGAAATGTGTTGAAACCATAAAACCCTAAACCCTAAACTTCATGAAACCTTAAACCCTAAACTTCACACAGAAAAAAAATATTACTCTGTTTTTAAGGGGCACAGTACATCATACCCAGCTCAAATTTCGAAGGATCGGTGTCAATTCCAATCACTCTCTTAGCTCCCGCCTTCTTTGCGCCCTCACAAACCTGAGGAAGGGGAAAAAAAAATCCAAAATATAAAATAAAAGTCCAGCATTTCAATGTAAGAATGTGCTGATCTCAAGTATGATCCAGTTGAAGGAAATTTCATTCAAGGGCACAGTGAAATGTATTTTTCCTCCTTATCAAAACTTTCCTTTTCTTCTCTTCTCAATCTCTGAATGTTTTGAAGATAATGGGGGGAAGAGTAAATTGCAAGTACAACAGAGTTCCAAGTCCAAAGACCCAAATACTATTTTGAACATTAATGGGGGAGACTAGTATACCATACCGCAAGTCCAACAGTTCCAAGTCCAAAAACTGCCACATTTGAGTTGGGTTCAACTTTTGCGGTATTCAACACAGCCCCTAATCCTGAACCCACAAAAGTGATCACAAAACTGTAAGTAAAGCATGCCCCAACATTTGCTTATGGTGCTTGGGTGGCTTCTTAGAAGGCTAGAATAGTATCAGAAGGTATAGTTGATAGATGGATGAAAACAATAGCACAAAAGAACTGGCATTGCAAAAACAAAAACACGACACATTGTACCTGTTGGGATGCCACACCCAAGAAGGCAAACTTTGTCAAGGGGTGCTGAGGGATTAATCTTGGCGACAGACACATCGTGCACAACCGTATATTGACTAAATGTTGATGTTCCCATGAAATGGAAGATGGGTTTTCCAGAAACCGTGAATCGAGAATGGCCATCATTGAGCATCACACCCTTGCCTGTTGCAGGCCTCACTTTTCCACACAAGTTTGTCTTTCCAGATTTGCAGAATTTGCATTCTCGACACTCTGCTTGATAGCACGGAATCACATGGTCACCCACCTTCACCTCTGTCACTCCTGGTCCAATACTCTCCACTATTCTGCCACCATAAAAACACAGAAGCTCCCACTCAGTTTCAATCTCAGATCTGGTATCCATGTCAAGCTCTGGCAGAAGCAGATCTTTTGTACCTGTTTGTAGAGAGTGGAAACCCATCTGTCTCTGAGGTCCACAAAGAGCAAAAGTCCACACTGTTTTTGAGCACTGAGAGGCACAGAGACTCATGGATGTGAAAACTCATTGTAGAGTGTCAAGCTCAATGACAAGCACAACGGAGGTAGTTTCCATCACTGCAAAGACCAGGCTAAGAAGAAACAACAAAAACAAATCAGGTTTGAGAATTTTGTCTTACCCTGCAGCTTCATGGCCCAATATACATGGGAATAGTCCTTCTGGATCCTGCAAAGTACAGCATCAATGTGCTATTTCCATTCAAGACAGATCCTAGAATTCCCTCAATACATACTCTATCATATTCTACCCATATCTCAGCAAGCAACTGAAACCCAATTGCAACAAAGATTTTCTCATACACTATCTCACAAAACTGCTATAAGAGCATCCCCAGCGGGACTCAGTATGTGACCCTGGAAATTAAAATTGGATGAAGAAAAGTTTGGCTCAGCAAACTGGTTTAAGCCTGGCATTTTTACACAATTTGCTGAGGCTGGTAAAAGGCACAGCAAAGCTGAACACCTGCCCCTGAAGAAGAGTGTAATAAATATGATATGACTGCTGCTCCCTGTTTCTGATTGGCCAATCATAATGATTTGTCCAGGTAGTTTGCTATTAATAGTCTCCTACCTATTTGCAGTCTCAGTTCTAGTATTATTATGGGTGGGGTTTGCACAAAAAGTAAAAAACTAAACTTGGATCTGAGAAATGTTTTTGCAGGGTCACGTACTGAGCACCATCAGGGATGGCTCTAAGTATTTGCACTACAGTAGTGTGCTGGTGAACCAAACTTCAGATACACTATGAAAGATTTTACAAGGTTTTATGCAAAGATTTAATTACCTTCCCACTGAGGGTATAAAAATCAGTGTGACACAGTGCAGTATGTGTGATTTTGATTCGCACTTCACCTGCCTGCAGCACAATTGATCATCAATGTGAAGTTTTGCAATATTCAGTCAGACCCACAAAAAACAAAACAAAACAACAGGATAGACAAGAAAGAAGAAGCAGAACATGTTTGAAACAAAATGTTTGTTGAATGTGTTGGAAAACACAACACATTTAATGGTGCATCTCGACATCATTGAAAAATCTTCCAAAGTTGAATTCGAATGAATCTCTGATCTTCCAGTCCAAGCACTGGCATACCTTCCTGTCAGGTGAAAAGACAAAAAAATTAGGGTTACCTGGGGTGGTGCAACTTCCACATCCTCAAGGACAAGAGGCTTATTTGGTTCATATGCCACCGCCGCTGCATTGATCACATACATGAACATCAGAAATTTATCACACTCATGCTTTTGTTTCTTCTTCTTCTTTTTCTTTATGGTGCCATTGCAATTCATCAGAAAATCTCTCTGAAATTCTGGGAGCCAAAAAATGGGTGACAAGAAGATACCCACTAATCTAAGAAACAGCCAGTTGAAAGAAGGAAAAAATAAAATGGTGCACAAAAATGCAAACAAGCTGCTGGTGTTACATGAGTACTGTCAAGTGATTCAAGCTATGTGGGGAAAAAAAGAAAAAAGCAAGGAAAGAGTTTCTCTCTGTCTTTCTTTCTTACCTTTGCAGATGATGGGCTTCCCTTCTGTTGCTGACCCCATAGATCTGACCCAAAATCCTCCTCCAAGCAATCTTCTAATCCCACAGCTAGCCACTGGGGCTTGTAGCTTTGAGTTCCAGGAGCTGGACACAAGCTGAGGAGCAGTACTGGAATTAGTAGTAGTACTAGAAGAAGTTGTAGAGCTGGTTGGGAAGGTGAGGTGGGTATGGAGAAGAGTGGAGAATAGTGATGAAGAGCATAGTGGGTAAAAAGGAGGAGGAGCAGGAAGATTGCGAAGCAGGCGCTTGAGAGACGATGAGGAAGCCATGCGAGCTTCACAAATGCATGAGCGGCTTCACTCCACAAAGTGCCAAGTGTGGTTCTAGGGTCACTTTGCTTTTCTGCCGCCAAGTGTGGATGCAAAAACCCATCCCTCTCTCGTCCCCACACTCACATTCTTTTGCAATTTTGGTCTGGTCCCACAAAAAATTCCCCAATCTCTATTTTCTCTCTTTCTCTCTCAAAATGAGAGCCATCTCCTCAAGCAGGCAGGCAGGATGAGAGTGAACGGGTGTTTGGCGGTTCTTTGACTTTTTAAATAACCTTCGGTTCTCATTCTTTCAGCAATGCCGAAGAACCATCGGTTCTGGTTCTCTCAGCAATTCCAGGATCACAGAACCGTCGGTTCTGGTTCTTTCAGCAATTCCAGGATCAAAGAACCGTCGGTTCTGGTTCTTTCAGCAATTCCAGGATCAAAGAACCGTCGGTTCTGGTCCTTTGAAGAAAATCCGGAATCAAGGAACTGCCAGTTCTGATTCTTTGGAAGAAAATTTGGAATGAGGGAGTGGTTCTGGTCCTTCGAAAAACCTCAAAGAACCTGCGGTTTTCATGAAAGAACTGGCCGAAGAAGGAACGGTTCTTTAGCCGGTTCTTTGACTCATTGTGGAGTTTGGAACCGTGGTTAACATACCAAAACTGTCATATACCCGGTTGATCATCAAGGAGTATCTCTGTACCAGCTTCTAATAACCGCCCAACATTGACTAGCACCCACCAGGGCACGATGAACGAAAGATGGATGATAAGTTTTTGTCATCTGGTTTGGATATCAACATCCTTTCAAGTTACTTCATTTTCAATTTACATATTTGTGCCTCATGATGCACTTTAGTTTTTAAAATTGTGAAATATTTGAATTAATGTTAGTTAAAATATCCACATTTGCATGTGATGCTCACCTCGAAAGTCGTGAAGATAACATCTGCATGGGATGATGACGTTAAGCATGTGATACTAGGGAAGGTAACATATGCATGCATGCAAATGCTAATTTCTTATCTAGAAATATGATGCAAGAACTCTGAGAATGGATTATAAAAATTTACTAATTTGAACCCCGTGCCTAATCCACAGGTGTGTGTGTATTTGACGATACATTACGTATGTGTCAAAAAAGTATATTGTGTAGTGACGGCTAAATGTCGTAGGTGACATGCAGCAGCTTATCGGACAACACAAAATGTTTTCCCATATTTTTGGTCGAACAAATCACAAAATTTGTTTTTAAAAAATCACTAAATACGAGTATGCCAAAAAAGTCATGTAGCATTAATTTTTCTAATGTTTGGAAAACATTATTTGAACTATAGAAAACTGGCAAAAACAAAAAAAAATTGTCCCAAACACTAAAACCTATGTCCAAATGTGACAAAGTATTTTTTCTTACCAAAAAAAAAAGATGCATTTCTCAAAAAATTGTAATTTTTTTCTTTGAAAAAAGGAAATTTGTGAAGACAAATCCTCTTTTATTTTTTTGAGAGTTTTAACTCATAATTTTGAGAGAATTCACCATGAAACAAATTGATCAGATTCTGGGTTGGGTGGATTATTTTATTTTATTTTATTTCTAATTTGATGACATTCGCTAAAAATATTATTAATTTTCAATTCAGTGTGTGTGTGTGTGTGTGTGTGTGTGTGTTCCACTCTTCCTCCACCCCGTCGGAATAAACAGACCATGACGAGACAGATGGATGACCAGATGGATGTGAAGCATCATTTCATCCATTTGTCCCATTAGTGCAGGGCTTTGGCATGTGTGCCATCTCTTCCTATTGCTTTCTTCGCCGCGTAGCATTTGTATTCCACTCTTTCTTTGCCCCATCGGAATATACAGACCATGACAGGATAGATGGATGATTGGACGGATGGACAAATGGTGACAGGACAGATGGATTAGGGTTCGGCAATTATTAGCAACTCCACCAAGCCTTCGTTGGGTATCAAGGCAGTTTTTAAGGACGATGACCATAATTCTCAAAAAATCAAATACTTGGTTCCAATATATAACCACAATTATCACAAAGTAAAATACCCAGTTTTGATATCGAACCATGATTCTCAATTTTTAGGGTTCTGGGTTAGGGGTTTTAGGTTTTGGAAATTGGACAACAAAATGTACTTGAGGAAAAAGTTCCGAAAGTTATAATGTCATTTTGTAATGTGTCACCATCCTCATCTTCTACAACCGAACATGAAACATTATACTCATGATATCATAAAGAATTGATCTTCTTCTAGAAGTCCCAAGTACCTCCCTTGGATGTCATCATCAACAACATTGGCATTTCTACAGACAAAGAAGGTGTTGAAAGCAGCAGGTGGTGGTCTAGGTCTGGAATTGCTGGAATATGACCATGTTTTTCAGAACTTTTATCATTGTGAGATGCAAGTAACTTAGCATTGAGAGTGACCACATCTTTAGCCATTGCCTCCCTTAAACCTTCCCTTGCTACTTGTAAAACACATAGCAATAGAGGCACAGAAAAAATGTTTTTCATAGAAAAGGTTTGACCAAACCATAAAGGAAGATGGCACCATTGACAAAACATCATATCACAATAAAATAATAATGCCAGACACAATTGAAACCCAAAATGGGTTTAGGGTTTATGTCTCTTTTTCATTTTCTCTTTTTCTATTTCTTATGTCGGCTGGCTCACATTGAAGAAAAGTGCTATTTGGTCCACGATTGCAAATGGTGCACATTGAAAAGCTAGATTATCCACTGTTTGTATCACATGAAAGCCACCCAAAATTAGACCCACACACACATCATAGCAATGCTTTAAATTCCAACAAAGAACTAAAGAAAGGGAGAGACAATCACACATTTGTTCTTGGAGGTTCAAAAAACAACACTTCTACAAGGCTTCTTTTTTTGGGTGTATTTGTTGCCTTGCTTGTTAGCTAAACTGCTTGTTTTCTTCTGCTTCAAACTCACCCTGTTAGGATCAGTCTCCCTTTTGTTTACACAAAACAATCCTCGTGGTGTGACCATAGAAAGTGGGTCAAATTTATCCAAATATCTCTCCACTAACAGCCTCATCCTAGTTCACATTAGAAGGAAAATAATGTTCTTTGGGAAGTAGTGTAAATACCACACACACTCTCGTTGCAAATAGAGCTTGTAAGAAGCTCTAGTTTTTGCATTGGGCAGGATTCAGACTTGCACTAAAAAGTTGACAATGTTTTTATGTTATTGATTAATTCTCTTGTTCCTTGGATTTATCCAAAGTATGGTTTCAAGTGGTATATATATATATACTACAAACTTGTAGTATGATGATATTAAACGAACCATGATGGGACGAATGGACGGATGGATGACGGGACAAATGGATGAAATGATGCTTCACGTCACAACGTCCTTTAATATATGTAATAACAACTTATGTGATCCTAAAGCAAGTTGGGTGTCAAGTTCTTCATAATAGTTCTATGTTTTTTCTCATCTCTATTATCTTATTGTTCTATTCTCAAACTAAGTCCTCTTGTGGATGAAAGTCACTCCACCTACCTACCTACCTACCTACCTCACAAAATTCAAAAAGACAAGTCCTGGAATGGGGGAGAAATAGAGAAGTAGATGATGTCTAGCCATATTTTGAGTTTAGGCCCACTCGGATGAGAATCAATAGAGGGTCCAAAATTTGTAGGAACCAAGTTGGACTCATTTGAAGCAAATTGAATCCTTGAGTTGGACCATGGCTTAAACACTAGCTTACCTCTTTGTTCTTCAAATCATGAGCTCTCCTTTTTTTTAAAAAAAATTGGCTTTTTTTTCTTTTGATCGAACCAATTGATTTTGCTTCCCAAATGGTGCCATGTAGGTTTAACCTTGATTTGCCACTTTTTGGTCTTCAACCTTCATATAAAGGCCATGGGTTCAATTTATGACTCTTAACCAATAGGATTGCACTATTTCATTGGACCCTGGACCTTGGACCTTTGTGATGAAAAGGGAAGGGAAGATGGAAACCTAAATCGATGAAACAACGGCATCAATTGTCGAGAGTTATATGTAACAAAGCTCTAGCAATTGATGGTTATGGGTGGTGTTGTAACTTCTAGTTTTGTTTGTTTTTGTTGTTGGTAGTTTTCGTTCTTCGCCTTAATTCTCTTAGGGTTTGTTGGGCCTTGAGACTATTGCATTTGATCCAACTTTTGGAAGTTTTACCTTATTAAAATTGGTTTCACACTAGGTGAACTAGTTTTTTTGGTGAAAGTGTTTAGACTATTTAGATTAAAATAGATTTTTTGGGTGTTCAGAGTGTGGACATAGTAGGTAGATGTACAACATCTTATCTATTGGCAGGGCAAGCGTGTTTGTGATGCCTTGTTGTTAAGGAGAGAGTACCCACATGAATGGGAGCTCCGAAGTGATGATTTGTTTGGAAAGTAATTTAATTGTTCATGGGGGCAAATATGTTGGAAAATGTCTTGGAATTGTGCATCATTTTTGTCAACTTCCTAAATCAACTTGTTTTGTGACCTATCTCCAAATTGTCTGTGGTGTGGGTATATGTCATCTATAGATATGGGGATTATTTTAAAGGAAGTGTTTAGAATTGTATAACCTTCATTAATGTTGTTTTTATGTATTGTTGCACAAGGAATGTACTATGTATGTTCAAATGATGCAAGTTCATTAGAACTTGGGATGGGTTGTGTCACAATTGGATCTACCATAAAAAGTGATTATTTGAGCTCATGAATGTGAAATCGTAATGGTTTCATCTTTGAAAACTCGTGGGTTAATTAAATTTAGTGATTAGTTACGGACATCTTTAATGCAAATGTCTTATAACATGTAGCTATATGCCTTATAATTTGTGCAATTGAAGGAATATGTGTTACACTTAATCTAAAGTGGCCCTAAGTACTGAAACTCAGGCCATAGTGAACTATCGACCATTAGCACACAATGCCATGAAGGATGGATGATGAGTGGACACAAAACACTTTTCCATTGGGTTGTGGTTCCCTAGTTAAATATTTTGGTTAATTGAGTTTGTATTTTTTATTAACTAAATCTAAAGAGGCCCTTCCAAGTTTCGATTGGTTGGTGCATTGGTGGCTATTGGTTCAATTTGATAGATATTCATACTATAAAATCGATTTTGGTGAAGTGGAGGGGAAGGGTCAAACTTTCAATCTTGTGTCTTCAAATGAACATTAAGACAAGGTTGGTGGGTTTGGTCCTTTTGTAGACTCATTTCGCTCATTGTGTGGCTACCTAAAAACATTTTGAAAGCAATTGTAACTAGTGTTTTTATCATGTAAAAGGATTCATAACTATTTATTTTTGGAAAATTTTAAAATATATTTTTTTAATTAAAAAATTTCAAAAATATGTTTGATTAAAAGCAATGACCTAAGGGGGTGAGTGTTTGCACTTAGTCATTTTCTAATGTACTCAAAAGCTCCATACTAGAATTCTATGGGTGTATTGTTTACTTGGATATACTTTTCGGATATGGATAATATATATAATATATTCCATTTTATTTTTAAAAATTAGTATACGTTAATGAAATGCATACCCAAAAATAATTTAAAAATATACACCTTGTTCATAACCTTAGACATATGTTAAAAAAATTCATACTCATAACCAAATGTGTTTTGTTGTTTGGGTTTTTTTAAATAGGGTTACACCTAAACTAGTGTTGGATGGTTTTCACTTTTATTTGATATTTGACTAGTTTCGATTCTTACATGATGTTATGAGAATATGATCGATTTTTTAATATATACATATTTTTTAGTTGATGAAAACTGACTTGGGTATCAAGATTCTTATTTTTTTCAAATTCACTTGGTTCTTAGATAGGACAATTTTGCATACAATAATAATCAATTTTCATAGTCGATTTTCACAATTTGGTTATTAAGTTTTTCATTAATTAAAATCAAATTTAATAATTAATTAATTAATTATGTACTTCACCATGCAAGAAAAGTAATAGCAAGGGGAGAAAAACAATAACACCATGTGAGAAAAGAAGAGAAATCACAAAATATCTGTTTTTAAAGAAAAAATTCACCATATTTAGAGATGCATTGAAAGGATTTCATCATTTTGTGATGAAGTTTTCTATTTTGAAGGAGCATTTCATCACAATTGGACAATTTTGAAAACAATATTGCTAATTAATGCAAGATCTTCCTTGGAATGCTCACAACTAATGCTAAATCATAAAACTGAAAAATAAAAAAACATTATAAAAAGTTGCAAATATTAGTGCAACAACACAAATGGGCACATGGATTTTGAGAACTAGATGTAAATTTTATGAGAACACCAGTCCAATTTTCTCAATATGTATATAAACCCTAAACTAGTTCTTACAATTGATTCTCATTTGTGTGAGCATTTGAAGTTGATTCTCCAATGTTAAAGAGTCAATTGATTTTCATTGTGAAAAGTGAGCTAGCAACCAAGTTAATTAAAATTGAGTGGACATTTGAGAACCACCCAACACTAACCTAAACGTTAACTATGTTACATGTTGATGACAAGTTAATTAGAATTGAGTGCGCATTTGAGAACCACCCAACACTAACCTAAACGTTAACTATGTTACATGTTGATGACAAGTTAATTAGAATTGAGTGGACATTTGAAAACCGCCCAACACTAAGCTAAACATTAACTACGTTAAATGTTGATTATTATCATATGTATGCTCGTAGCTTTTGCTTTTGTTTGTGTGATTGTTGTCAAGAACCCTTACATTCAAACTGATTATGTTCAAATGTTCAAAGTTTTTTTTAATCGAAGAATTGTTTGAAAATATTGTATCTGTAGGTACTCTACAAAATATATTAATCTAGCTCCTAGGGACACTTAACTTGATTAGCTATAGTTTGAAGATGGTGAAGGTGAACTAGAATATTCAAAATCAAATTTATAACTTCATATCAAAACATAAGTTTGATACCCACATTTACACAAATAATAATTATCCATAATTAAAGATATATTCACCATTTCTTTTTTAGGTTGCCAGATTGAATAAAATTTGGATTTTAAAAGAACTAACATATGAAAAATAAATCATGATATACGCGTGGGTGCTTGTTCAATTTCACTTTCATAATGTGGGCAAAAATTACATCTATGTATGTAGAATGCACAATGAGAGTGTATTTTTCTTTGGGG
>Ga0209611_10009526_pt1 | contig 14677 bp, 9 predicted proteins | sample S1TSphgellanicum_3_FD_187693 | JGI IMG/M metagenome (GOLD analysis project Ga0209611, IMG submission 187693) | Host-associated microbial communities from peat moss isolated from Minnesota, USA - S1T2_Fc - Sphagnum magellanicum MG (SPAdes) (version 2) | ecosystem: Host-associated > Plants > Peat... | reverse complement strand
CATCCCGGGGGATCGGGGACGTATTGCTCTGCGGGCGAGGCCGGAAACGGATTCACCGCCGGCGGCACGGACCGCGGCCGCTTGACGATCCCCATGGCCAGCAGGTTGTCCATGCTGTCGTAGTGAATGCGAATGACCTCGTTTGGTTGAGCCTGCATCCTCGAGAATTCCGTGCGGTTCACGTATGACACTTCGCGCTCGCCATGGCCGGTGCCGAGCTTCGGCGCAAGCGGGGCAATCGGCTGTGCCGACGCCAAGGATGGCACCGAAGCAGCCGCCCCCGCCATCGATTCGCGGCGCGCGGCCAAGTCCGTTGCGTTCCGCCCGGCAGAATCCGCCGCGCTTGGCCATGCCGGCGGCGCGTTGGGCGCTGCCGGCGGCGCGTTGGGCCCGGGCGGCGGCACGTACGCTGCCTCCGCCTGACGCTCACGGAAGAGCGCGACGCCAATGACGCCTACATTGGCCGGCCTGCCGGTGCGTTCCGCGTAGGAATTCCCGGAGTCCGTGAATGTGAACGCGGCGACTTCGGCATCGGACTTGCGCCAACCGGTGATTTGGTAGCGCTCGCCGGGGCCGAATACATAGCCGGTTTGGTCCCAACCGGCGGTGGCGCCCGAGAGGACGTTGACGCCGTCGACCGAAGTCACCGCCAACAATCGCTCCCCGAGACGGTTGCGAATCTCGATCGAGTAGCGGGCGCCGGGTCTGCCGGCCACCCAATACTCGCCGCGGTAATAATGCGGACTCAAGCTGGTTCCGCTGTCGCGGTCGACGATCGCAACGTCGGCGAGGCCGCCGGTTACCTGCGATTGGGCGGCCGCCGCCAATCCCAGAATGAGCACCAAGCAAGCTATCGGGTTCATTTTGAGCTCCAGATTTGAAACACTCGCAGACTGAAGCGACCGACGCCGAACTTTGGGGTTAACCCGTGCCGAACATTCCAGCCAACACCCGAAATCCCGCGGTCCTATCCGCAGATCTTGCCGGGCTATTTCCAACCGGCGTGGTCGTGGCGGAGTTGCGGCGGGCCGGCGACCCTGAGTTGTTATTGCGGGCAGAAGCCGCGTTCATGACCAAGGCCGTTCCGAAGCGAGTTCGCGAGTTCGCTGCCGGGCGATTGTGCGCCCGGCGCGCGCTGGAAGAATTCGGCGTGACAGGTTTCCCCGTGTGCGTAGCAGAAGACCGGCAGCCGATATGGCCCGATCGGCTGGTCGGCAGCATCACGCACACCGCGGGTTTTTGCGCCGCCGCCGTGGCTGAGCGCAGCCACTGCATGGCGGTCGGCATGGACAGCGAGACGGTCGGAGACGTCACCCGGGACATCTGGCCGACGATCTGCGGCGCGAGCGAGGCCGGCTGGATTCGCTCGCTCCCCGCGGCCGCGCAGGATGCGGCGATTACGCTGATTTTTTCGGCCAAGGAGGCGTTCTACAAATGCCAGTATCCGCTCACCCGCGAGTGGCTGAATTTTCACGATTTGATCGTGGCGCCATTGGACATGAACTGCGCGGAGGCGGAGGTGTCGGTGCGGGCCACGCGGCGGATCGCGTTCGAAGAGCACTCGCGGCTGCCGCTGGCGGGCCGGTATCGTCTCCACGAGCGCCTCGTCAGCGTGGGATTCGGTCTGCCTCAGTAAGCCTTGTCGTCGCGAAACACTTTCACGACCGTCAGCAGGATGATTTTGATGTCGAGCATCGGCGTCCAGTGCCTGAGGTAATTCAAGTCGAAGTTCACGCGCGCTTCCATGTCCTCGAGCCGTGCAGTCTCGCCGCGGCAGCCGTTCACTTGCGCGAGGCCGGTGATGCCGGGCAACACCTTGTGACGCACCATGTAACCCTTGATGAGTTTGCGGTACTCCTCGTTGTGGGCCACCGCATGCGGGCGGGGTCCCACCAGGCTCATGCGCCCCTGCAGGACATTGATCAGCTGGGGCAGTTCGTCGAGCGAGGTGCGCCTGAGCACCCCGCCGATGCGGGTTATCCGGCTGTCGGACTTGGAGGCCTGACGAATCTGCGCGCCGTCCTCGGTCACTCGCATGGTCCTGAACTTGTACACCGCGATCTCACGCCCATCGAGGCCGTAGCGGCGCTGCTTGAAGATGATCGGTCCGGGGGACGACACCTTGACCATGACTGCGATCACCAGCAAGAGCGGCAGCAGCAACAGCAGCACCACGATCGACAGACATATATCGGTAAGGCGCTTGGTGACGCCGCGGTATCCGTAGAAAGGCGTTTCGCACATCGCAACCACGGGAATCCCATGGATCTCGCCCGAGCGCGCCTGGATCAGGTCAAAGACAAAGATGTCGGGCACGTAGTAGATGGAGGCGGTGGTATCGCGCAAATCATCGAGCAGATTCATCACGCGTTTCACGTGCCGGATGGGCAGCGCGATGAAAATGACGTCGGTGCCGTGTTCCTTCACGTATTGGCCGAGATCGCTCAAGCTGCCGACGAGCCTGGCGTCCGATTCCATGCCGAGCCGCTCGCTGCTGCGGTCATCGAAGAAGCCCGTGACTTCGAGGCGCATGGCCGGATTGGCTTTGAGCCGCCGCGCCAGCTCCAGGCTGCTGGTGTTGTAGCCGGCAATAATCGCGCTGCGATTGTCGAACGCACTCATCAAGAAGCGGTGCATGAGTTCCTGCATGGCGAGCGTGACGACGATGAGCTCGAGCGGCGTGACGAAGGCCCAGGTGAGAAACACGCGCCGCGGATAGGCCACCGCGAGCGACTTCGTCACGTAGCCGACCGCGAGCAATACCGCGAGCAGCAGGAACCAGCGGAAAATCACGTCGGTGACGGCCGATACGCGCGCCGAGGTCAGTTGGGTGCTGACCTCGCGCGGCGGCTGGATCAGTATCAAGCACAGCACCGCCATGATGACGATGGGTTCGGAGGTACGGTCCCATATGTCGCCGAAGAAGGTGATGGTCGCGTAGAGAGAGGCCACGGCGACCACCGCGGGCACCACCGCTTGCACGCCCGCCAATATCGCGATGAGGAAACTCTGCTTGAATAGTACCGGCTGGGTCATCTGCTGTCCGTTGCGCCACGCGCGCCTTTCGCGATGCAGGGGCGGGTGGCTTCAGTATCAAAAATCAACGCGCATTATGGTTGAATTTCGATCGGGCAAGCGTGACCTATTTCCAGAATAAGTTGTGTTAAGTTAAATCGGTTAAGTTAAGTGGCGACGGGCCTGCAGGCCGAGGCGAGTCACCCGCAATGTTATTGTAGGATCCCATGACAAACGTTCCATTGCTCGATCTTAAGGCGCAGTTCGCACAGATTCGCGCCGAAGTGATGCCGATCATCGACCAGGTCTGTGCCAGCCAGTACTTCATACTGGGAGAGCAAGTGCAGCGCTTCGAGGAAGAAGTGGCGCGCTATTGCAAAGCCTCCGACGGCATCGGCGTATCTTCCGGGACCGACGCCCTGTTGCTGGCGCTGATGGCGCTAGGCGTAGGTCCGGGCGATGAGGTCATCACCTCGCCGTTCACTTTCTTTGCCACCGCCGGAGCCATCGCACGCCTGGGCGCGAGGCCGATATTTTGCGATATCGATCCCGTGACCTTCAATTTGTCGCCTGCTGCGGTGCAGACGTTCATCGATGGGCATTGTGCGGTGGAAGGAGGAAGCCTTATCCACCGCGCGACGGGTGGGCGAATCAAGGCGCTGATGCCCGTGCACCTGTACGGCCAGGCCGCCGACATGGATCCCTTGATGGCCATTGCCCGGCGACACGAATTGAAGGTGATCGAGGATGCGGCGCAGGCTATCGGGACCGAATACAGGGGAGTGCGAGTCGGCTCGATCGGCGACGTTGGCTGCTTTTCCTTCTTTCCGAGCAAGAATCTCGGCGCGTTCGGCGACGCAGGATTGTGCACCACGGGCGCCGCGGAGCTCGCCGAAAGCATGCGGGTATTGCGGGTGCATGGCGGCAAACCCAAATACTTTCATGCCGTCATCGGCGGCAATTTTCGCATCGATGAACTGCAGGCCGCGGTGCTGCGCGTGAAACTTAAATACCTGGACGGTTGGACGGAAGCCCGCCAGCGCCACGCCGCGTACTACACGGAGGCCCTAGCCCGCGCGGAGTTGGGCACCCGGCTCCGCACGCCGCTCGCCTCCCAGGGTTCCCGGCATATATTCAATCAATACGTGGTCAGAGCCCAAAGCCGCGACGCACTCAAAAAGTTCATGGCCGACCGCAGTATCGGCACCGAAATCTATTACCCCGTCCCCCTGCACCTGCAGACCTGCTTCGCCTACCTAGGCCACCGCCCCGGCGACTTCCCCGAATCCGAGCGCGCCGCCGCCGAAACCCTCGCCCTCCCGGTCTACCCCGAACTGCAACCCGAGCAACTCGAACACGTCGTGGCCGTCATCCAGGATTTCTATTCAAATGCCGGCGCCTAAGCCACCGTTCGGTCCGGTGTGCACGGCCGGCCACGCACACCCACCGCTCAGTGGTTTCGAACGTCGGCATCTGAATAGCTACTACCAGCGTGTGCATGGCCCGGTCCACAGGGCCTGACGGGAGGGGTAGCCTGCGGACAACTGCTGCCTTACCGTTGTCCGCAGGCTACGCCTCCCGCCAGGCCCGGCGGCCCCGCCAGACGCCCGCTGTCAGTTAGCTCTTCTTGAAGTCGTCTGGCAGCAGCTGGTGACGCGACAGCAGCTTGTAGAAATCCGTGCGGTTGCGCTTGGCGAGCCGCGCCGCCTGGCTCACGTTGCCGGCCGTGATCTGCAAAATTTGCGACAGGTAATTGCGGGTGAACTCGTCCCGCGCTTCGTCGAAGGAAGGCAGGCGCGTCGGGCTGCCGCCCAATGATTGCTGCACGAGCTCGGCGGTGATGATCGCACCGTGCGACAGCGCCACGTTTTGCCGGACCACGTTGTACAACTGCCGAACATTGCCCGGCCACTCCGCGGTCGCCAGGAGCTCCACGGCCTCGGGTGCATAAATCTTGCGCTGGCCGCTCTCCTTGGCAATCTGTTCGAGGAAATGCGCGACCAGCAGGGGGATGTCCTCCCGTCGCCGGCCGAGCGAGGGCATCTCGATGTGCACCACATTCAGGCGGTAATACAGATCTTCGCGAAATTGGCCGCCGACCATCAGCTCGTGTAAATCGCGGTGCGTCGCGGAGATGATGCGTACGTTGGTCGGCACGGGTTCGGCACTGCCGACCGGGCGGATCTGATTTTCCTGCAGCACGCGCAGCAACTTCACCTGCAGCCGCATCGGCATGTCGCCGACCTCATCGAGCAGCAACGTGCCGCCGTCCGCGGTCTCGAACAAGCCCTTCTGCGAGCGCGTCGCGCCCGCGAAGGCCCCCTTCTCGTGGCCGAACAATTCGGATTCGAGCAGGTTTTCCGCCATCGCGCTGCAGTTGATCGTGACGAACGGCTTGTTGCGCCGCGGACTGGCTTCGTGGATCGCCCGTGCGAGCAGTTCCTTGCCGGTTCCGCTCTCGCCGGTCAGCAGCACGCGCGCATCGGTGCCGGCCACCATGTTGGCCTGCGCAAGCTTGTCTTCCATCAGTTGATTGCGCGTGATGATGCTCGAACGCCAATCCTCGTCCACGTGCGCGAAACCGGACACCTTGAGGGCCTTCTGCACATGATCGAGCAGATCCTGCTTGTCGACCGGCTTGGTCAGAAAACCGAAGGCACCGCTTTGCGTGGCGTGCACGGCGTCCGGAATGGTGCCATGCGCCGTCAGAATGATGACCCGCAGTCCCGGCCAGCGGCTCTGCAGTTCCTTCAGCAGACCGATGCCGTCCATCTGATCCATGCGCAGGTCCGTGATCACGAGGTCGGGACGAAATCGCACGCAGGCGGCCAGCGCCGCGGCGGCGCTCTCGACGGCTTCGACCTCATAGTTCTCGGCGCGCAGGCGGATGGTCAACAGGCGCAGCAGCCCGGGATCATCATCCACCACCAGGATGCGGGCCTTGCGCTTTTGCGGCGGCAATGACTCGCGGGTGCCGGGATGCAGGCCGAAGGAAAGAGGTGTCGTTGCGGGGATCGAGTAGGCGTTCAATGCGGTCTCTCCGGTGGCTGTTTACGGCGTATGCGTTCCGCTCGTTCCGCGATCGTTGATCGACCGCTCGATGTGCGTGACCGCCTCGAGCTTCGCTCGAGCTTCGTCCAAGGCTTTGCGCAATCTCGCATTCTCGTCCGATTCTGCCGCCAGGCGACGGTTGGTCGCGAGCAGCTTCTCATGTGAGTCATCATGCGGTGCTTCGTCGCGCATGCGCTTGTTTTCCGCTTGAAGAATCAGCCTCTGTTCGACCTCTTTGAGCTCCACCAGGGCCAATAACCTTTCTACAGGCAGCAGAGTTTCAGGCCTCGCCAGCAGTTCCGACAACTGTCGCTGGGCTGCGACGGGGTCGGTTCCAGCATAACCCGGTGTGGCGAGCGCCAGCGCGTACCTGAGTTTATTGCTGGTGGTGGGGGTCAAGTCCGCGGCATCTTTCACCGCTTGGAAGGTTTCCGCCTGGCGTGCGGGATCGCCTTGCGGCAGCGTGCTCATCATTTCCAGCAACGGCGCAATCGGACCCAAGTCCTGCTGCGAACCATCCGGCGTGGTGGGGGCGGGTTCCTTGGGGTGCATGAATCCCGCGCCCAGGCTGCAGCCGCCGGCGCACAGGACGGCGAGGGCGCACGCCGCGATCAGCCGAAACCTAGGCCGCATGGGCCTTTTCACGCGACGGCGCCGGCGTCTGCCGCAACGGCAAGCGCACGCGGAAATGGGCGCCGCCGAGCTTCGATTCGAGGATCTCGATGGCGCCCCCATGGGCATTGACGAACTCCGTCACCACCGAAAGCCCGATTCCGGTCCCTTTCACGTGGCCTCCTTGCGGGGTCTTTCCCTGATAAAACGCCTCGAAGATCCGATTGCGTTCCTCCGGCGGGATTCCCGGCCCGCTGTCCATGACATCGAGCACGAGTTGATCGCGCTCGCCGCGCGCATGAATCGAGATGGTGCCGCCGCGCGGAGTGAACTTGATCGCATTCGACAGCAGATTGTCGAGGATCAGGCGCACCTTGCCGCGATCGGCCACGGGGGTGAGATCCTCGATGTGCACGTCGAGGCGCACGCGTTGCGCCACCAAGGTCAACTGCTGATTTTCCAACACGCTCTTCACCAAGGGCCGCAGCTTGAATTCGGAGATCTCCATACCGACGCTCTTGGCCTGCCAGGCGCTGAACGAGAGGAGATTTTCGATGAGCCGTTGTAATTTCATGCCGTTCTCGCGCAAGATCGCCGTGACCTCCCGTTGGCTGCTTTTCAGCTCACCGACCGCGCCATCCATCAGGAGTTCGGTTCCCTCGCGAATGTTGGCGAGGGGCGTCTTCAGTTCATGCGACATATGTCGCAGAAATCGGTTCTTCTCCTGCGCGAGGTCCAGCAACCGGCCGCGCAGCCACTCCAATTGTGCGGCCAGCCGCTCGAGGTCGGCCGGCCCGCGGATGGCGATGGGCCGGGAAAACGTGCCGCGTCCGAGCTCGCTGATGGCGCGATCGATGGCTCGGATCGGCCTGCCGAACAAATATGTGAACACGCCGACCACCACGAGCGTCATCGGCACGAGCAGCAGGGTCTGCAGGAACAGCTTTTGCTGGGCGCGCTCGGAGGCGAGCTGCAGGGCCGCCAACTGCCGGTCGATCTGGGCACTCACCCGGTCCGTCACCTTGGAGGCGAGTTCCGACAGGTGCGGAAAGCCGTCGATCAGCTCCGCCATGCGGGTCGAGTTCGGCGCCGCCTCCTTGAGTCCGGCGTGCAGGCGTTCGGCTTCGGCTTGCAGCGCATGTGTGTCTTGCTCCGATTGAGCGTCCAACGGCAGCGTCAACAGATCGTTGACGGTGGTGATCAGCCGCTGGTGACTGCGCGCGTAGACCTCGAGCAGATCCGCATTGCCGATGATCTGATACAGCCGCGCGGTGCGCTCGAGCGCACCGATCTCTTCGAACAGCCGTTGGTTGTTGCGGGTGCCTTGGACACCTTGCACGAGCAGCATTTCGCTGCGTGTCGACAGGCGATTCATCTGCACCGCCGCGTTGACGATGGCGAACAGCAGCGGCGCGGCCACCATGGTGAAGCCGATCAACATCAGGCCGCTCAAAGATTTGGGTCGGGGCAATCGCATGGCCCGCATTCTAGCAGCGTGATTCGCCCTTTAAGGAGCGATCGCGTCGGACCTGTAGAATCCGCCGCATGAGCAGCCATGCACCTTATTCCGAGTTGTCCCCCGAGAGCGTGCTGGACGCGATCGAGGCGGCGGGCCATCGCTCTGATGGCAGGGTCCTCGCGCTCAACAGCTATGAGAATCGCGTCTACCAAATCGGGATCGAGGACGGCGAACCCCTCGTCGCCAAATTCTATCGGCCGCAGCGCTGGACCGATGCCGCGATTCGCGAGGAACACGCATTCGCGGGCGAACTGGCGGCGCAAGAAATTCCGGTGGTGGCGCCGCTGGTGCAAGACGGTGTCTCGCTGCATGTGCACCGCGGATTCCGCTACGCCATCTTTCCGCGCCGCGGGGGGCGCTGGCCGGAATTGGGTACAGCGGATGAGCGTGAATGGGTGGGGCGATTTCTCGGCCGCATTCACGCGGTGGGACGAGCCGCGCGCTTTGCCGAACGGACGCGCCTCAGCATGGAGGATCTGGGGCGCAAGTCGCGCGATTTCATACTCGACGGCGAGTGGATGCCGGACTACCTGGCCGACAAGTACGCGGAGCTCACCGATGAGCTGCTCGACGAGGTGGAGGCGCGCGCCGACGGTTGGTGCGGGGCTCTGCAGGGGCGGATTCTCGGCGACTGCCACCGCGGCAATATTTTATGGACGGACGCCGGGCCGCATTTCGTCGATCTCGATGACTGCCTCACCGGACCGGCCGTGCAGGACCTTTGGATGCTGCTCTCGGGCGGCAACGAGGACATGCGCCGGGACTTGACCGATATACTCAAAGGCTACGAGCAGTTCCTGCCGTTCGACCGGCGTGAGATCGCGTTGATCGAACCGCTGCGCAGCTTGCGCATGATTCACTATTCGGCGTGGCTCGCACGCCGCTGGGATGACCCGGCGTTTCCCAAGGCATTTCCCTGGTTTGCCGAACCCCGCTATTGGGAAGAGCACTACCGCGCCCTCGAGGATCAACTCGCCGCGGTGATCGGTCCGCCGCTGGAGTTGTGACTCGCGCGATATGTGAAACCGCCGATAGTTGTGGTCGGTGAGGGATTTGAGGATCATACGCGGATGAAGTACGCGCCCGTGCCGATGCTCGTTTGCGTGGCAGCGCTCTGCGCCTGTCACGGGGACGGAGGGACGCCCGCGACGCCCAACGCAGCACCGTCGACGCAGGTCAAAACCGCTCCGCCCGTGAAGAAAGGTCCGTCGGCCGCAGACCAGACGGCGGGAATGGTGGAGGCGGCGAGCCAGGGCAAATCGACGGTGCCGGTGGAGCTCAAATTCGATCTTCCGCAAAAACCGCAGCTCGGCAAGGCGCTGCAGGTCGACATTGCGGTCATGCCGCAAATTGCGGCGAGCCCCGCGGCCATTCAAATCACCGGCGCGGAGGGCTTAGAGGTTGCCTCCGATACGAGCAAAATCGAGATCCCGAACGTCGAAGGCGGCGAGGTCTATCGTCAAAGCCTCAAGGTGACCCCGACCGTGGATGGGGTGCTATTGCTCGGTTTGACGGTGTCGCTCAAACACGATGAGATAATCGAATCACGGGGGTTTTCCATCCCCCTGATCGTCGATCGGTGACGCGCCGGCGCTGAAACCGCGGCGCGAGCCTCACGAAGGCTCTACAATGGGCGGTTTCCCTGTAGGGCCGCACCGTGACTCAAAAACTTCGCAACATCGCCATCATCGCGCACGTGGATCATGGCAAGACCACCCTCGTCGATCAGCTCTTGCGGCAGTCCGGCACTCTCGATGCGCGCAAGGACCTGCAGGAGCGGGTCATGGATTCGAACGATCTGGAGCGCGAGCGCGGCATCACGATTCTCGCCAAGAACACCGCGATCACCTGGGGCGACTTCCGCATCAACATCGTCGACACGCCCGGGCATGCCGATTTCGGCGGCGAAGTCGAGCGCGTATTGGCCATGGTCGATTGCGTGCTGCTGTTGGTCGACGCGGTGGATGGGCCGATGCCGCAGACGCGGTTCGTGACGCAAAAGGCGTTCAAGCACGGATTGCGGCCGATCGTGGTCATCAACAAGATCGATCGCGACGAGGCGCGGCCGGGCTGGGTGCTCGATCAAACCTTCGATTTGTTCGACCGGCTCGGGGCCACCGATGCGCAGCTGGATTTCCCGGTCGTCTACGCGTCCGCGTTGCGCGGCTTTGCCGGGCTCGATCCCACGGTACGCGACGGCGACATGCAGCCGCTGTTCAAGACCATCGTCGAGCATTGTCCGCCTCCCGATGTCGACGCGGACGGCCCCTTGCAACTGCAGGTCACGTTGCTCGATTACTCGAGCTACGTCGGAGCGATCGGCATCGGGCGCATCAAGCGCGGTACGTTGAAGCGCGGCATGACGGTGACCGTGATCAACCGCGAGGGCAAGCAGCGCCCGGAGAAGATCACGCAGATATTGGGGTTCCATGGGTTGACCCGCGTGGAAGTGGAGTCGGCGAGCGCCGGCGACATCGTCGCCTTCGCGGGAATCCCGGAACCCAAGGTCTCCGATACGCTCTGCGATCCGGCGACGGTCGAACCGTTGCCGAGCCTCACGGTGGATGAGCCGACCATCAGCATGACCTTCGAGGTGAATACCTCGCCGTTCCTGGGCCGGGAGGGTAAGTTCGTCACCAGCCGCCAGATCCGCGAGCGGCTCGAGCGCGAGGCCATCCACAATGTGGCGCTGCGGGTGGAACCGAGCGCCGATCCCGACAAGTTCGTGGTATTCGGCCGCGGTGAACTGCACTTAGGGGTGCTGCTCGAGAACATGCGCCGCGAAGGCTACGAACTGGCGGTGTCCCGGCCGCGCGTGGTGATCAAGCAGATCGACGGCGCCGCGCATGAGCCCTATGAGCAAGTCACGGTGGACGCCGACGCCGATGCCCAGGGCGACGTCATGTCGGCGCTCGGCAGCCGCGGCGCGGAACTGACCGACATGCAGGCGGACGGCCGCGGCAGAATCCGGCTGGACTACATGGTGCCCTCGCGCGGCTTGATCGGCTTTCAAACGGAGTTTCGCACCATGACCCGCGGCACGGGGTTGCTGCATCACGTATTTGACCACTACGGGCCCGTGGTGCAGCGCCAACTCGGCCAGCGGCCGAACGGCGTGTTGATCTCCAACGGCCAGGGCGTGGCATTGGCGTATTCGCTGTTCAGCCTGCAGGAGCGCGGCAGGTTGTGCATCGGCCCGGGCGAAGAGGTGTACGAGGGGATGATCATCGGGCTCAACAATCGCGACAACGACCTGGTCGTGAATCCGCTCAAGGGCAAGAAGCTGACCAATATGCGCGCGGCGGGCAAGGACGAGAATGTGGTTCTGACGCCGCCGATCCGCTTCTCGCTCGAACAGGCGATGGAATTCATCGACGACGACGAACTCATCGAGGTCACCCCCGGCTCGATCCGGCTGCGCAAGCGAAATTTGCGCGAAAACGACCGCAAGCGCTCGGAACGCGAAACCGCCGATACTTAACGGAATATTGGCCGAACCGAGACGCGCGTCACGCCGCCATCGCCGGATCGCCCTAACATCTGGATTACTCCGAGGCGCCCTTGAGGCCGCCGTCGATTCCAGTGCGGGAGATGAGGGACTTGAAACGCGACACCGCGGCCGCCATCCGAAGCGAGCCATCCCAGCCGGCGCATGACTTGAACAGCCTGCTCGAGCGCCAGATCGCGGAGGCCCGCGGGCGGGACGGCGAGCTCGATTGGGAGACGCTGCTGAAGACCGTCAGCGCGCACTACGACCGGATCGACGGCGAGCGGCGCGGCATCGTGCGCTCCATGCAGCTCATGTCGGATGAGGCGCAGGCGCTCACCCGCGAGATCCGCGAACAGACCGCGTCCCACCTGCAGGCGATCCTCGACAACGTCAAGGACGCCATCGTCACCGTCGATGAAGGCGGTCACATTGAAACCTTCAATCCGACCGGCGAGCGGATTTTCGGCTATTCGCCCGCCGAGATTCTCGGCCGCTCGCTCGACTTCCTGCTGCCCGACATCGACTCCCGCACTCCGTGCGAATTTCTCGAACGCTTCGCCACCCGGATCGACGACACGCACGTCGACCTCGCGGCGCACCAGGTCTGGGGGCGTGCCAAGGGCGGCAACCGCATCGCGGTGGAAATCGCGGTCAGCAAGGCCAAGCTCAATTGGCGCGACGGCTACATCGTGTGCATTCGCGACATCACCGAAAGACATCTGGCCGAACGATCGGTGCGCGAAAGCGAGGCGCGCTACCGCACCTTGGTCGAGCACGCGCCCGAAGTGATCGTCGTGTTCGACATCGACCGCGGGAAGTTCGTCGACGTCAACGACAATGCATGCCGATTTTTCAAGATGTCCCGGGAGGCATTGCTCGACAGCGGCCCCGACATGATCAGCCCCGCGCAGCAGCCCGACGGCACGGCATCCTTCGGTCCGCCGCGCGGCTACATCGAAGGGGCGCTCGCGGGCGAGGCCCCGGTGTTCGAGTGGGTGCACTGCGACGCGGCGGGCGCGAACATCCCCTGCGAAGTGAGGTTCGTGCGCCTGCCGAGTTCCAACCGGCGCCTGATCCGCGCGAGCATCACCGACATCACGGAACGCAAGCGCGCGGACGCGATTGCGGCCGGCGAGCGCCGGGTGTTCGAGAAGATCGCGGCCAATGCGCCGCTCACGGCCGCGCTCGAAGCGATATGCGAAGTGATCGAACGCGTGATTCCGGAGAGCCGCTGCGCGATCAGTTTGCTCGACCGTGAGCGGCGCGTGCTCAACTTCGGCGTCGCACCGAGCCTGCCGCGCGAATTCGTCGTCTCGATGGACGGTGCGCCGATCGCGATCCGCTACGGTTCGTGCGCGGCCGCCGTGTTCCTGGCGCGCCAAATCACGGTGGCCGACATCGACAGCGACGCGATGTGGGAATTTCGGCGCGCGGCGGCGAGCGAGGCCGGCCTGCGTTCCGCCTGGTCGGCGCCGATCATGGCCTCGGACGGTCAGGTGGTCGGTACCTTCGCGGTGTACCGCCGCCAGCCGGGCGTTCCGCTGCCGCGGGATCACGAGCTGATGTCGCGCATGGCCCAGATTGCCGGCATCGCCATCGAGCGCCGTAGTGCCGAGGACGCTCTGCGCGAAAGCGAATCGAAGTTCCGCGGGCTGTTCGAAAGCATGATGGAAGGGGTCTATCAGACGTCCCGCGACGGCCGCATCGTGGTCGCCAATCCGGCCTTCGTGAACCTGATGGGGTATGAGTCCGCGGCTGAATTATACGAAGTGCCGGTGCGCGCGTTGTATTGGTATCCGAGCGATCGGGACACCTTTGTGCGGCGCGTGGAGAGCGAAGGCGAACTGCGCAACGAGGAATGGGTGATGCGCCGCAAGGACGGCACCATGCTGGTGGTGATGGACTCGAGCCGGGTGGTGCGCGACAAGCAGGGCAGGGTGACCGGCTACGAGGGCACGCTCACCGACATCACGGAACGCAAGAAGGCGGAAACCGCGGTGTTCCAAGCGAAAGAGCGCGCCCAGGTCACCTTGCAGTCGATCGGCGATGCGGTCATCACCACCGATTCGGAGGGGCGGATCGATTACATGAATCCGGTCGCCGAGAGCCTGACCGGGTGGGAGAGCCGCGAGGCGCAGGGCGGACTGATCGGCGATGTGCTGACCGTGGTCGATGAGGCGACGCGGGAAGCCTCCGAAAGCCCGGTGATGCGCTGTCTGCGCGAGGGTAGGGTGCTCGGGCTCGCCGAACACACCGTGCTCGTGAATCGCCGCGGCCAGGAGCTCGCGATCCAGGATTCGGCGGCGCCGATCCGCGACCGCGCCGGCAATCTGATCGGCGCCGTCATGGTGTTTCACGACGTGAGCAAGGAGCGCCGTTTGCATCGCGCGCTGCATTACCAGGCGAGTCACGATGCGCTCACCGGCCTCATCAACCGGCGTGAATTCGAAAATCGGCTGACCGCCGCGGTCGAAAGCGCGCGCCACGCCGGGGACGCCCGGCAGGCGCTGCTGTATCTCGATCTGGATCAGTTCAAGCTGGTCAACGACACCTGCGGGCACACGGCAGGCGATCAGCTGCTCAAGCAGATCACCGGAGTACTGCAATCCCGGGTGCGCAGCGGCGACACGCTGGCGCGTCTGGGCGGCGATGAGTTCGGCATCCTGCTGCAGAGCTGCTCGTTGGACCAGGCGCTGCGCATCGCCGAAAACCTGCGCCAGGCGATCCGCGATTTTCGATTCATCTGGCAGGACGGGGCGCTCGCCGTCGGCGTCAGCATCGGCATCGTGGAGATCACCGGCGAGACGCCCACGGTCGCCAACGTGATGAGCGCCGCCGATGTCGCGTGTTATTCCGCCAAGGACCAGGGACGCAATCGCGTCCAGCTCTACAAGCCCGACGATGTGCCGGAACGGCATCGCGAAATGCACTGGGTGTCGAAGTTGACGCGGGCCTGCGATGAGAGCCGATTCGAGCTGTTCTACCAGCCG
>Ga0209611_10009524_pt1 | contig 14679 bp, 12 predicted proteins | sample S1TSphgellanicum_3_FD_187693 | JGI IMG/M metagenome (GOLD analysis project Ga0209611, IMG submission 187693) | Host-associated microbial communities from peat moss isolated from Minnesota, USA - S1T2_Fc - Sphagnum magellanicum MG (SPAdes) (version 2) | ecosystem: Host-associated > Plants > Peat... | reverse complement strand
CCTTGGATGAAGTTAGGGAACAATTTTGTTCGACCCTACCCCTCACTCACATGAGCACTCTTGTTGAACACTTCACCTTGGATGAAGTTAGGGAACGCTTTTGTTCGACCCTACCCCTCACTCACATGAGCACTCTTGCTGAACTCATGTAGACTATGAACACGGTCGCCCTGGCCAAATTTGTGGCATGCAGTCAGTACCAAAGGACAATCTGTCCTCCATGATCTACCTTTCGTCTAATGGACTCTTTGATCCCAAAGGGACGTAATATTGTAAACAATAAACAGATGAATCTTTTGTTACATATTGAAAAAGAAAAAGCAAGTGTTTAAAAAAAACTTTTTTGGCTAAATTCCTCACTTGCAGTGACAAAAAAGAAATCCAGTGTACATACAAACATACAAAGGGATTTTTATTGTTTGTTGCCCAAAACAAAATCTACAAAAAAAAAAAAGAGAGTCAGAAGTCACCATATTTAGACAACGAGTTTCTGGAGGGGATTCTAAAAAAAAAAATTAATTTTTTTTCCCTACTACTTTCTTGTCAGAACTCTAGCCAAGAATTTTGGCTCATTCATTCATTCATTCATTCGGTGTTTGTGCATGATCATCATCATCTCCTCAAGTCTCCCACCTAGTACTCGACAAAACTGAAAAAACAAAGCCCAAAAAAAAAACACCCTCGTGAAAGATCAGCAAAGGATAAATGATTGATCATGACTGTTTTGCTGATCATCTTGAATCAATCACAGTTGGCGTTGAATTGAATTTTGCTGCCATCTTCGATCAAGCCCAAAATCTATCTATCGATCTATCTATCTGCGACACTAAGTGCACGCGCTTCTCATGCATTTGTCGGAATGTGGCAGGCTCAGACAAGAAATGGAAAGAAGGGATTCAGACAAAAAACAAGGATTCATCTCTAGCATGATCCGCATGATTCACATTGCAATATCTGTAGACGACACTCACTCACTCCTCACTCACTCACTCACTCACTCACTTGCTCTCTTCTCTTGCAGTTGAGAAAACAAAGCTTCCTTATCATTCATTCATTCATTCGTCTGTCTGTCTGTCTGTCTGGAGGAAAGCAAAAAGCATCATGGAGAGTGGGAGACCTTAAGTAACCCTCTTCCTTTTGAGAGCCTCATTTTGTCTGACGCCCTTTTCGTGGCTTTGTCTTTTTGTGGGCCTTGCAGAGTTCTGCGGTTGACTCATGCTGCATGGTTCTGCGTTGAATCGTGATGTATGGTTTCTTTATGTTTTGCATGTTCTGTAAAAAAAAACACACACACACACATAATTTATTGTGTCCTGCTGCATCAGGCCGTCCATGGAGAGTCACCTGTGCTGTGCATAGCGTGACAAACAATTTTACTGCACCACCGTCCATGCCGTGACAAACAAGAGAAGCAGCAGCAGCACCGTCTGTAGGATCATCAATAATTCCATTTGCAGTAGTCCGTCCACTCTGCTCAGGAGCCATTGGGGATAATAATTGGATAATCCTAATGAGTTGTGGATGAGAGAATTTGAACTTTTGTACTTGTAATTCTTACGTAAAAGATTTTGTACCATGACCTCGACTCGCAGCTCCTCTCCAGTCAGTAGAGAAATCGACATCCTGAGCACGATTGAGCAACATTCGTAATCCCGCGAACTGGTGATCAATGGCCCTGTTGCAGTTCAATTTCCCATTCAAGATAGGAAGCGCGGCAGCTTCGACTTTGTTGCTTGGATCTCGTCGTGATGGCGTTCTGGTAAGGAAAGGTAGGTCGATGCCCAGGCGGTTGCAAGTCAAGGGTGTCACCACAAGCGCCCGGGGTGCAGGATGGTTACAGTCGGGGGAGTCGTCCAAGATCGGCAGAGTGGTCGCTCGGAGCTATAATGCCGATGAGAAGCTCCGCGGTCAGGCTAGCGCAGATCGCTCTACAGAAGTCGTGAGGTACAAGGGGACCGCCGTGCTAATGAAGAAGCTGAAGATGGATGGCGTCGCGGACGATACGGTAAGCGAAGATGTACTTCTTCTTCTTCGGGAGAAGAAAGTGGTCATGACTGTGCAACTCATGAGCAACGAGATCGACCCAGCAGCAGCAGCAGCTGGTGAAGCTTTGCTGAGCAGTGAGGTGAGCATTGAAGGTTTGGTCAGTATCTTTGAACCATCGACCGCCGAGAACCAGCTTAGCTCCTTCTCCCTGGAATTCGCGGTGCCCAAGACATTTGGAGCTCCCGGGGCCATTCTCGTGAGAAGTAACTCCCCGATCGAGTTGCTGCTGCTGTCGTTCACTCTCGAGCTACCTGACAAGAGCTGCAAATCCCTGCATTACATCACCAACTCATGGGTATACAGCACACAAAACTCAGAGCCGCGCATTTTCTTCCGCAACAAGGTACATGGGCCGCAGCTGCATTCCAAGAATCTCTCGGGCCCACCCACGTATTGATCCAAGACCTGTGTTGTCACATGCGAGGGAGCTGATCAGTCAGTGTCATCTGCGAGCGTGATATTCTCTAGTATATTCATATATGTTGTTGTTGTTGTTGCCGTGCTTTACACACAGGCGTACTTGCCAAAGGACATCCCTGGAGCGCTCAAGGAGCTGCGTGAGAAGGAGCTTCAAGAGCTGCGAGGCGATGGCACAGGCGAACGGAAAGAGAGCGACCGCATCTACGACTATGCCACTTACAATGACTTAGGAAAACCTGACGAGGACCCGAAGCTGGCACGACCTCCCTTGGGTGGTAGTGCGGAGTTTCCTTTCCCTCGCAGAATGCGAACAGGCCGACCACCCTCAAAGACCAGTAAGTCCTCGAGACTCCGGACCTCTCGCTCGGACATGATCAGGATCCATGCATGCGGCAGCGAGCTCTCGTTAATCTCATGTGTCTTCTAGCTAGATCTTTGCAACTACTCATGATACTACAATATTGTTTTCTTGTAGGCCCGGAGACGGAGAGCCGGACTCCTGGGGTGCAATCCTTCTACGTCCCTAGTGACGAGCGCTTCGATTACATAAAATCGAGTGATAACAAGGCGAACGCGGCGCGAGCCAATGGCCATGCCGTCGAAGCAGCATCGAAGATCATCGCAGCTAAAGATGAGAGCGACAACAAAAGTTCCAGCAGTTTCCAAAGCATTGAACAGGTCAAACAGTTGCTGTATGCATCATCATCATCATCGCCATCGCCTCCTCCGAAAAACAAGCATGACATTGGGGCTCTCAAAAGCACCAATGTGTCTGGGGAGGAGAACAATCAGCTCCTTTTCCCTCTTCCCCAAATCTTGCAAGGTGGGTGTTCCTCCCTCCGGTGTTCCTAAGTATTTCTTGATGAAGAACCCATCATGCATCGTGATCCATCTTGATTCACATACAGTTGGATACTGCAGGGAGATGCATGCTGTTGTTCAAGGCTTTGGGTTGCCAGGATATTCTGTGGGCCGAGTTTTCTTCGTAGCTCACTTCTTCTGATGTTGTTGTTGAGATTGGACCTATAGCTAGCTAGCTTCAGACTGAACTCCTGAAGCTGGTTGCAATGCAATGCGCGTACTTATACTGGTCAGTTATGATCTATGCACTTACAGCGGCTGATAGTTGCTTGCTTCTTGTTTATGTGTGATCTCATAGTTGACAATAAGGCATGGCAAACCAACGAAGAATTTGCTCGAGAGTATCTCGCAGGTTTCAACCCAATACAAATTGAGCTTGTCAAGGTAGGTATCATCCCAAACTTCATTCCTGGGTTGGTTCTTCACAAGGTGCTTCAAGCTCTTGCCAGATGCAGAATTCAAGAGGGATTGAAGATTGAATTCCTGGCTGCAGCGTGCCATTGTTCATGGGAAGTTGCTTTGGCAGACATCCATTTTGCAGTATTCGAGTCAATCTGAGCATGAGCTTGTATGTAGGAGGGCTGACACTAGAGTGCCAAGGTGAGCTTGTGATGTTGAAACAGGAATTTCCAATAAAGAGCTCACTCAGCCCTGCTGAGTATGGTGATCCCACTTCTGCCATTTCAGAGAAACATATTGCCGGCCACTTGGAAGGCCTCAGTATTGAGAAGGTAACATCAGGACTCCGTTCATGCTGCAATCTAGAGTTTTGCAGAGCTGATCAATTGTGACCTAGATCTGCTGCCAGAAATATATTGTGATAACAGACAGCTTTGAACAGGGCCATGATATCTGCAGCTGATCGAGTATAAAGTTCTGACCAATTTCCTTACTGCAGGCTGTGTCTGGGAAGAAGCTGTTTGTGGTGGACTACCATGATGTTTTTCTCCCATGGGTGGGAAGGATAAACGCACAAGCTGAGAATAGGACACAATACGCCAGCAGATCACTCTTCTTCTTGTCCAGTGACTGCACGCTCAAGGTGCTTGCGATTGAGTTGACTCTTCCTCCTTCTCCTGCTGGCGGCGGAAAGATATCTCGAGTGTTTACACCAACAGCTTCTTCTTCAGCAGCGCCCCACACCTCCTCCTCCTCTTCTTCCTCCAAAGAACCAGATTATCTGTTTGAGCTCGCCAAGGCTCACGCAACCAACAATGACATGACTATGCAGCAATCCATCAATCACGTGTGAGTGTATATTCTAGACTCCCTCTTTCTTGGGCCAGATCTAAACCCTAAGTCCAGATCTATTCCTAAACCCATGAAGATCTCTTGCGGGTCACATCAAACTTTCTTCCATTCAAGCTTCAACGAGCTTGCCCTTCGCAGACACATGTTGATTAGGCCAGATCTAAACCCTAAATCCAGATTATCTAAAGCTAAACCCTAAACCCTAAGTCCAGATCTGATCCTAAACCCTAATCCCATGAAGATCCCCGGTGTCAAACTTTTCTTCCATTCAAGAAGCTTTGAGCTTGCAAGCACTTTACCGATACATGTTGATTTTGTTCTGACAACAAGTTCGAACCCAATGTGACTGTTTGCTCTCTCTCTCTCTCTCTCTCTCTCTCTTACTCCCGCTTATCTCGTCCATGGATATTCCAGAGCACGGTGTCATGCAGTGACGGAAGTTGCGATCATCGCTTCCAATCGTCAGCTGAGCAAGCTGCACCCAATCTATCAGTTGATGGCGCCGCATTTCAGGTACACGCTACAAGTGAATAGCGGTGCGCGATTTGATCTTCTTTCTGCAGGGGGTGCAATCGAGCAAATCTACACACCTGGTGAGTACGTCTTTGCCATGGCTTCTGCGTACTACCGAGATTATTGGACATTCGCGTCCAATGCATTGCCCAACGACCTCATCAAAAGGCAAGTACGCTGAATCCACTACTTAGCTCAGTGAGTGAATTAGTGAGTGTGGCTCACACTCCAGAGTCCATGGAAAATTACTTCCAAAATATTTTATTACTTCATACCATATTTTAAAATATCTCTTTTAAATCAGGTGTTTCATTAAATAATTTTTAAAATGAAAAATGAAAAAATGAAAAAAACTTCCTTGAGCTCATATACTTATGTCTTCTTCAGAGTTCCTCACCATATTCATTCTTCATCATGAGTATGGCTATTATTATTTTAAAATATTTTTTACAATTTATTTAATTTCAAATTAGGTAGGTTCTTTAGAATTAAATTATGAGAGTATATTTAGATTTTTTTAATAAATATTTTATTATTTCATACTATATTAAGAAATATCTCTTTATCACAAGTGTTTCATAAAATAAAGATATCCGTAAAGTCAGGAAAAGACAAGGGTCAGTACCTCGAGTTTCGTCATACACAGGGTGAGATTAAAAAAAGACCTGCAAAAGAGTACATTAGCATTCAAGGGGGACGCGGGGGGAAGGTTTGGAACTCAGGAAACCATCATTTTTGATGGTTTCCTGAGTTTCACCCTGTCTTTCTTTTTTCCTTAGCGCCTTCCACTGCTGCTACATAGATTTTCAGTGCTCCTACCTGTACAGCTACTATAATTCCTCTCTCGAAACTTGTGCATTAAATGCTGAGTGAGTTTCACCATTTCATACTGAGATTTAATAAAATTTCCTTACTTTGCGGATAATTTTATGTAGCAGCAGTAATGAATTTTTTTATTAAATCTCAGTATGAAATGCTGAAACTCAGCGTCTAATGCACAGGGTTCGAGACTAATTATAGTAGTTGTACAGGTAGGAGCAGTGAAAAATATATGTAGCAGCAGTGGAGGGGTCTCAGGAAAAGGGGGAAGACAGGATGAAACTCAGTTTATCTATCACCAAGATTGATGGTTTCCTGAGTTTTTCACCCCCCACCCTTGAATGTTAATGTACTTTTTTTAGCAGGTTTTGTAAAAAAATCTCACCCTGTGTATGTATGACCAAACTCGAGGTACTACTGACCCTGTCTTTTCCTTTCTTTACCGATAAGTCTATTATGTCTTGTGTCTTCTTCTTCTCCTTCTAAGTGCTTCTGGTGGCTTTGATTTTGAATCATCAGAGGAATGGCAGAACTGGACTCGAATGCCAAACATGGCGTCAAGCTTGTGGTGAAAGACTATCCTTATGCGGTTGATGGGCTTGAGGTTTGGGATGCCATGAAAGCATGGAACACAGACTACATCGACATCTTTTACAACGACGATAGCGAGATACAAAAGGATACAGAGCTTCAGGCATGGTACAAAGAATATCAAACCATCGGCCATGGTGACAAGAAGCAGGATGTTGGCGCACCCGGGGGATCATGGCCAGAGCTGAACTCAAAGACAAGCCTTGCATTTGTTTTGACGACAATGCAATGGATTGCAACGGCCATGCACGCACCCATCAACTATGGGCTCTATGATTACGCGGGATTCATGCCCTACCGTCCCGCCATCACCCGTCGCCTGATTCCAGACCATGGCACCCAAGAATGGGAAGAGTTCCAAGGCGACCCGGAGAAGTTTTTCTTGTCCGTCATCTCCGACACGGACACCACCACCACGGCTATGTCCGTGTTTGAACAAGTGTCCGCACATGCCCCCAATGAGGAGTACATCGACGAGCGTTCCCCCTTTTGGACCGACGACGAAAAGGTGCATACTTTTAACCTTAGGGTCAGTTTCACCATTCAATGGTTGTCAAAGAACCGTTGGGTCCCGGGTATTTCAAAACCCTCAAAGAACTCGTCATTTTCATGAAAAGAACCGGCGGTTCTTTTGCCAGTTGTTTGATTTTTTTCATTTTTTATTTTCAATTTTTGAGAACTACTGTGGTTATATACCAAAACCAGGCCTTTGATTTATTTTTATAGAATCACGGTTATGAATCTTAAGAACTGCCCTGATAACCGTTGGCAGGTTCTGTTCCCGTTTCTAGTAACTGCCCAAGACTCATAATCTCAAGTGAAGTTATTATCATTGAAAAAATAGTGTTGAATTTTTAGTGTTTGATTTTTTTTAAAAATATTTTTCAATTTTGTGATTTATTTGTTTCATATTTTTCAATTTAGCGATTGATTTGTTTCGTATTTTTCAATTTAATGATTGATTTGTTGTGTATTTTTCAATTTAATGATTTTTTTAAATTAAAAATTTTTTGGCTTGTAGGCCCAGGCAGCTTTCAAGCGCTACTGCGACAAATTGAAAGATATCGACCAATTAATTCAGGCGCGTAATGCAGACAAGGATTTGAAGAATCGTTGCGGCGTTGCGCAATTGCCATTTCAGCTGCTGCGACCACATTCGACACCCGGAGTGACGGCAATGGGCATCCCCAACAGCATCACAGCTTAGGTTAGGTCACACAAATCTTCCTTCTTCTAGAGATACCGTGTTAAGAGTACAAAAGTTCAACATTTTGGAGTCGAAGAATTAGTTTGTTGTTGCCTGAAGATTTCATGTTGAAAATGGAATATTCCACAATGTTCCAAAAAGATTCTCCATTTTTCCTCACAAAAGTTTTTTCTTTGGAAAAAAAAAATTTCATGAAAATTTCAAAAAATTTCTGAAAAATTTTATATATATATATATATATATATATATGTATTTGTGTCAAAGTTGCCAAGGTACTAGTGTATAAGACAAGCATTCACCCACAAAGAATGGTCTTGGTAAGGTTAGTGGTTCAAGTCTTGAAGATCGTTGCAATTGTTCACTCTAGCTGCACATTTCCCCTTCCTTGAATTACTTGAGAAGAATTTACAAAAAATTAATAAAATTAGAGAGTCTTGACTCTTTTGTTCTTTCATTGTGGTGGTCACAATTTTCAATCCTAATTAATAGCAATTTTATTTTATTTTTTTAATTTAGTTGATTTCACTATATAAACACTACCTATATATACACGTTATATATATATGAACACAAACATTCACACCAATATATATGTTTCTTATTGTCCTTCATTTGTTCATGTGTTTCCATAGTCTAACTGTAAGCCATTTAGTCTTATCAAATTTTTCTACCAAATCAAAATTTGAATACAAATTTGGTTGATACCTATATGCTTTTACCTATCATGGCATGGCAATGTACTAGGCCTATGACAACAATGAATGAACTTTCAACCTTTCAACCAACGAATGCCACTCCTTTATGAAGGAAGTTATAAAGATGGCACATGTTGTTTAGCCATTTTTTAATGGTCAAAAATAGCCAAAAGGTGACATTGATTGTGATTGTGCAACATGCCCACTCAAAAATTAGGGCCTTAAATTTTGCATTATTGCCTAATCCTCCTAACACCAAGTGGCGCCATTATCACCACCCAAAAACCCTAGCAAATAGGTCCTACCACTCTCAATAAACCCTAGAACTTGCATTTTCCCAAAAACATTGATAAAAAGTCTTCTAATGTGCAACTTCACTTGTCACTAGGCTTTCTAGTGTACAACTTGATCAACAAGCAATTGAAGGCCATCTACTTATCACCAACACTGTTATTTACGTTGTGATACTTTTTTTTAATTTTTAATTTGCATTGTTTGGATTTTTTTGTTTATCAAAGTGGTGGCTCCTAGATTGTAAAATCAAAATTTCATAAATCCTTGGATGATCCATTGGTGGTTGCATGGATTTTGAAACCTTATGGTTGATTTGTGAGGAATTATGGTGTACATGCAATTAACGTTGAATAATGAAGATATCATTTTAAAAGTCGTTGATGAAGGAACACTTGCAAGGAGTTTCATTGTGAAGTATGATGATTTTAAGTTTGTTAAGATTTGTATTGTGCAATGCCAAAGTCCAAGACTCTGACTATGCTTCCAACTTTTTTTTTGTACTCTTTTAGGTTTGTTTGCACTTGGTAGTTGTGCAAGTTGCATTGTGAAAATTTCCAAGTTTAGGTCATTAATCTTTAGGACATGAAATGAAAGGGTATTTTTTATTTTGTTATGAAATAATGGCATATTTTAGATATTTAAAATATAATAAATATATTTAAAATATATTTTCATAATGAACTATAGAAACCATATGTATATTTAAATAATTATAAATTATTATTTTTCAATAAAATGCACCTTATATGTTTTTGCACATTGTTTAGAACTTCCCCATGAGCTTAGAGCTTCCAAAATGCAACTTCCCAAGGTTCAAGCTCCTAGTTCTTGATCATGGTTTGTTGTTTCCTTGATCCTTCCTTATAGTTTGGTAATTCCATCATCTAGATTTTAGCTTCTAATTTTTAACAACCTCAAATTTCATATTAACCTAATTTTAAAGACCTTCAAAAATCAAAGCTTCTTGCTACTTGATCCTAATCCTCATTGTAATGTACATCTATTCAATGATGCATGGTGTTATAGGGTGTAGCATCTAATTTATAATGGTCTCACCTTTCTAACATTTATACCTAATTCTTTAGAACTTTTAAAATCCAAGCTCTTGATTTTTGAGTCCTTGCTTTTGATTGTATGTGTTGTAAATTTCTAATATTGAATATTGATCCTATGAATGAAATAAAATCCAAATTCTATAGGTACAAAAGGACCATGCTAATTCCATTTGCATTTGGACTTGTTAGTTGTAATTTGTTATAAATTTTCAAGTTTTAAAATCTAGATTCTGACTTCCAAGCTCTTGAGTGCTTGTTTTTAATTCTAGATTTATTGTAAATTCTAAATTGCATGTTCCTTAGATTTTTATTAAAATTCTAAAAGACCTTTTAGAATCCAAGTTCCTTGCTTTTAATCCTCATTGTTCAATGTTCATGTTGCATGGTGTTCTAACATCTAATTTTGAAAGGCTTCATTTTGTTAATATCTATACTTAAATTCCTTAGAGCTTCTATAATCCAAGCTCTTGGCTTTTGAATCCTTATTCTTGAATGTCATGTGTTACATAAATTTCTAGAATTCAAATCCTATGGGTAAAATTGAATCCAAATCATATAGGTACAAAAGCACCATGTTGATTATACTTGGATCGAGCTTGTAAATTATATTGTGTTGTAAATTTCTAGGTTCTAGAATTTAGAATGCAATTTTTATGCTCTTATGTCCTTGAACTTAATTTTAAAAAAATTATGCACCTAGTTTTTGAGAGGTTTCAAAATCCAAATATTGAAGCTTTCAAATCATTACTTTTGATTTTGGATTTGTGGCAAAAAAAATTTTGATCTTCATTTGTTCATTATTGATGTTTATTGCTTGCATCTTCACAAAGCAAATATGGATGATTTTGCAAAAATCTCTTTTCTATACCTAATTCCTAAAAAATTTAGATTCTAGAATTTAAACTTTTAAGTCTTGAGGGGTGCATTCTCTTTCTTAGGAACCAAGTTTTAGTAATGACTATTTAAATTTATAGGTTTTATGGCTTCAAAATTTTCTCATTGATACAATTTTGTAAAACTTCTACATAGGTCCTTTCATTATGTATCATATGTTAAAATCCAAAATAAAAGATGATGAAAACAAAAATATGGGATGCAAAAGCATGCCATTTGGTGTATGTAACCGACGCTTTTGTTGTTTAAAGAAATTTTAAAAAGCCTTGAATTTATTTGAAAATGACATTTATGAGAATTTTTTTCTATACACCTTTACATAATAATATAATACAACATCCTTTTGGGTCATAATAATTTTTAAAATATTTTTGGTGACTTCTAAATCATGCTTTTAGAACTATTCTCCCCATATGACCAATAATGTTATGCCACATCAACTTGACAAGCTAATCCATTCTTTATGATGATTTTATCTTTTGGGTGTTTTTGGCTCCTCATAACATGAATGCACCTTGAATCCTTACTATTTAATTGTCATTTGTTATAATATCATGTATCCTCTCAATTGTTGAACCTTTGTGTTCATTGCTTATATTTTATTCTAACAAATATGGATTCTTGACTTTGGGTATTTTTATTTTTTGAAGGCTTGACCTTCCTATAGCTACTTCCTTACAATTTCAAGAATTAGAATGCAAGTTGTTTTAAGTATTGACATCATTTTTTTTTGTTTATTTGGTAATCATTTGTTATTACTTGAAAGACTTGCTTCTATCATCTAAGGGCCTCAACTTTCATAATATGACTTGATGACTTCTCCATATTTTATTGAAATATACATCCATTATGACCCTTTTGCAAATTCCCAAGAATTTCAAGTTTAAAGCCAATTTACATTCCTCATTGCTTCAAGATGAGGATAATCCATCTTCTTCATCACAATGCACTTTTATTTCTCCTATTGGGATTTCACCAACAATAGTGTTTGATGAAATTTGTGAACACATGTCTAGAGGTAAAATCCACAAAGAAAAGGAAATTATAAGAAAGGTCTAAAAAAATTTAGGATGTTTGAACATTTCATTCACCATGGGTTAAATTTGATAAGAAAACTGCAATGCATCAAATGAGATGTAAACTTTGCATGTCTATTGAAGTTTAAAAAAAACTTTGGGCTTCAAAGTTAAACAACTTGTTGAAATTGTTGGATGTAAAAAATGTATAGTGTCCATGCCTAATGTCCATGCCATTTCATATTATTTCAACAAGGGCTCAGTGCATTCTAAAAATTAACATGTTTACACTACTTGTTTTGCCCTAGGTTCTATCTTGGACCAACTTTATATTGATGTCCCTTTTATAAAAAAGAACAATACGTGTAGTTTATTATAAATTTTCCCGTTTTCATCGATAAATAACCTATGATTATTATGAAGGTTTTCAAGCCTTGTTCCAAATGCTTAAAATAAAAAATGTATTTAAAAAACATTGGTTTAATGGTTCACACTTGTCTCTACCACACTTGATAATAATTTTGTTATGATGGTTAAATTTTTACTTAACTTTAATGGTTAAACAAAGTTAAACAAAGTTGAATTAAAAAAGTTATAAAAAAAGTCTTTATGTCATTCAAAAGTCCTTAATTTAGTCATTTTTGGTTGGATTTTTTCTTTTTTTGGGTAATATGTGTTAAAAAGTTGTTTAAGTGTGTGAATCTTTCAAGTGATCAAATTTGTCCAATTTTCATTACATAATTCACATTTAACCAACCTTAACATTAAAAAATAGACTAATATGGAATGTTTTATCTACCAAAGGTGATTCACTTTAACTTGCAATTATTTGTAATTCTATGTTTGATTCTTTCCATCCATATGCAAGAGTTGAAATGTGATTTTTTTAAATACAAGAATTTGAATCATTGTATCTAAATGATTTTTTACTTTTTAATTGATACCTTCCATTCATGTATTCAAGTTCAAATTTGTGTTTTCTATTTGAAAGTAAGAATTTGAATTAGTGTATCTAAGTGAGGTAATGTTACAATTAATTCCTTCCAAGCATATACAACTTGGAAGTTTGAAATGTGTTTTGTCATTGTAGCAAAAAATTGGATGTCTTGTATCTAAGTGAAGTAATATATTCAAAGTTTCAACTTGTAAGTTGTGACTCTAAGTACTGAGACTAATTAAAGTTGAAGCTTGCACATTTGCTTCTATTAACAACTAATCGATGTTCTAGGTAGTCAAATCTACTTTCTTTGCAAGCACCTTGTAGCCAAATGCACTCCCCTACCAACACAGATGTCGTCAATATTTTGTATCATGCTTATTATGGTTGTAGCCAATCTACAAACATTTGCAAATGACAACTTGCCAACATAACCACTCTACAAGTTGATAGTTGTAACTTTTGATGCAAAGTTACATTTAATTTTAATGCAAGTTGGTAGTTGGATATCTTGGCAACTTCAATCTCTAAATTTCAATTTTCCCATGTTAGCTAGCATCTATGTAAATGAGTGTATTAGATATAAAGTTTTAAGAGGTCATGGATATTTCACTAAACATACATAAGGTTAAAGTTACAATGTGACTTTGCATCAAAATCAGCTAAAACAAAAAGGGGAAAAGAGAGAAAAAAAACAACACCAAAATTCTGATGTAGAATGATGATTTTGGCACCCAAATCTTCAAGAAAAAACATAAAATAGTATTTGAAACCAAAATATTGGAACATTGAAATTTTGAGAAGAAAAAGTTTGGCATTGAAATATTATCAAAAAGAAAGATGGAGTAACTTTTTTTTCAAATAGAAGTTTTAAAAAATGAAATCATAAGAACAAAAAGAATTTAAGTAACAAATTGCAAACCCAAAGAAACTTGGGGAGCAAAACAAACAACTTGTCGCATAATGACTTTGCCCATTTACCCAAGGGAGAGGTCCAAACTAGAACTTCCATTTGAATGGATTTAAAACTTCTTATATGCATGCATGCATGCATGCACTTCTATGGGACACCTATAAATGGCCATGCTATCATATGCATAGTTGTCACCTGCACATTGGTTCAAGATGGAGCCAAAATCTTATCCCCAATCTGGCACTGATGCATAGTCTCTTCCCCATGGGCAAAGCCAATAAATGGAAAGACCAACCTCCTGCATGAACCAATATACAAGTACCTAATACCCAATGCACCACTCTTGATTCCAATCCCACCCTCTTCCATATGCTCATGCTATCCTAGTACTTGCCCCATGCCATGGCATAAGCTCTTTCCATTATACCTTTCCCCATGCATAGCTTGCATGCATGCATGTCCTCTTTCCATGTGCTCCACTGCTTGCTTCTGTGTGTGTGATTTGTGCTTTTCCCATGAGGTTTCAAGCCAAGTTGGTGCCCTCCGAAGTCAAAACAGAAGTACCCATTTGCCACTAGGTACAGAATGTTATGGATTCTCTTTATGATTCTAGTAGTGTTGGCTGGTTTGATATTTGTGCAACAGGAGCTGCTGATCTACTGCTTGCAATTCAGGCTGGTACTGTACTGCCTGCCATTGGAGGTTCTATTCTTTGTCAATTCTTTAGCAAACATCTCATGATCTTATGAAAGCAGACTCAATTTTAACTTAATCCCAGTGTTGGCAAAATTGCAGCTGCAATGTATGTATGTGGCTTGCACAAACTGATTCCTTTTGTGATAGTAAAAATCAAGTTGTTTTCGTTTGAAGCCAAGAAAGTGATTGAATTCCATGAATATACCCACACAGATGTTACATCTTTTTGCACCTCGTACAGTTGCCACAATTATGCTATGTTTATGGATCCACAAGCATTGCTAGAATTTCTAACCTGATGTACACCCCCCATGTCAGGAGTGCTTTCTTGCTACTGGGTGGCAAATGTGGAAGGCCACAATGTGCTTGATTGCAGTACTTTTTGAGTGGATTTTGGTATGAATGCTGCAAAAGAGCAAGTGAAGTGGATTTGTCTTGTGGTGTGTTTGAAAGTAGAGGACAACTTGAGGC
>Ga0209611_10009523_pt1 | contig 14680 bp, 17 predicted proteins | sample S1TSphgellanicum_3_FD_187693 | JGI IMG/M metagenome (GOLD analysis project Ga0209611, IMG submission 187693) | Host-associated microbial communities from peat moss isolated from Minnesota, USA - S1T2_Fc - Sphagnum magellanicum MG (SPAdes) (version 2) | ecosystem: Host-associated > Plants > Peat... | reverse complement strand
GTTTAATTCGAGTCCTTTGAGGGGAATCGAAAAGGATGGTTTCTGGTGGAACGATGTTTCAGAACAAATTGAGGAAGAGGACAACTTGCTTGACCCTACAACGCTCGATTTCTTGTTGCCTTATTAGTGTCTGATACGCTCAGAGAAGCTAATGTAGGCTGCTTCGCTTCCTCCTGCCCGGCAAAAGCCTCATCCGAATCACCCACCGTAAACGCCAAGCCTTCGGTGCTTCGCAGCGTTGACAGCGGGTCCCTTGATTCGGATTTTCCGGCAGTGCCGCAGGGGATGCGCTGCGCAGCCCCTCTTGCCTAAGGGGAAACTGGCTGGTAATGCTCTTTTTGTTTCCTTTTAATGCTGTTTGCGCAATTACTGACACTATAGGTGGTGACGTCAGCTTCAATTTGTCACTCAGTCCTGGTGCTAATGCATCCGCTGTCCTGTTTATAGGCTTGGGCATTGACGAACCCGGCTTATTGTGTTAAGCTTAACTTATATGTTAAGTGAGGAGTAAATGCCAATCCCATCTTTTGATTTGGATGGAGTGCTTCCGCCAGGAGATCATGAAGTTACGTTAGAGGAGATCAGCCAGTCCGTACTAATTGGAGGGCCAGCGACAGCAGTGCCGGGTTGGGACAAAGAATGGCGACAGCACCTTACAGATAATTTGGGCATTATCGTGAAACAGCTTTGGACCATAGGAATTTTTGGGATTTATGTTGACGGCTCATACGCTGAAGATAGGCTCCATCCGAACGATGTCGATGTTTACTTCGAGTGTGATCGAAAGTACCTCATATCTGGACAGTTGGAGAACGATCTCAACCGAATCGATCCATATAAGTGCTGGACGTGGGACCCGTCGCGAAGAATAAGGGACCAAGCGACTGGCAAGGGACAGCTTCCAATGTGGTGGGAATACAGAGTTGAGGCATGGCCACACTATGGTCAAGGCAGTGGAGTGATTCATCCAGAAACTTTGGAAGAACTGACCCATGCGGAGCTCTTTCGAATATCTAGAGAAGGGGCAAAACCAAAAGGAATTATCAAACTGATACGAAGTTGAGATGAGGTTTGAACATGATACGAACTGACAAAGAGTATGAGGAAATGAAGCTTCGCTTGTCTAAAGCTGATGAACTCCTTTCTAAGCAAAGGAAGTCGTTGGAAGCGGAAGGTCTTTCGTGTGGTGAAATCGAGAGAGCGATGGCTCCAACAATTTCGTTCAATCTGCAACTGAAAGAAGAACTCGAGTTTTATAAGGATTTGAAGTCAGGAAAATTACCGGCCGTAAGTAGTTTTGCCACCATTGGGCAAGTGCTTATAGCACTGCGTATAGCAAAGGGGCTCACACAACGTGCCCTCGCCGAGCGGCTAAATGTCACAGAAGCGCAAGTATCGCGTGACGAGAGAAACGAATACCACGGAGTGACCACTGATAGAGTACAACGTATTCTTGATGCACTCGAGACAAAAGCTGAAATTAGACTTCTTGCCACTGCGTAGCTATACCCAGTGCTGACTATTGGCCCACGTTCTTCAACACCGAGTTGCTCTAACAGCCGAAAAAGACTCTTTTCGGCTAATAGCGACCAAGGATGGCATGAGCAAGGACTGCTCAGTGCACCACATTTGGTTCTATTTGTGAGTCAAAGAATCACACCGTTCTTCCAGGAACCCGAGCGCTTGCATCAAAACTGCTTCAGCCGATTTTCCATCCGTCCAAGGGAAATCAACCCAGCTCACCCATATTATCAAGTCTTCTGGCTTCCGCTGGTGCCTGCCATGGGACTGCGGATATGTGGGCTGCACACTCACATGTTCTTGTAGGTATGCGCGCGTGGTATATCGTCCGTTTATTTCATCTCTTAGCGCTTCGAGCCTTGCTGTCGTCGATTCACCGTTCCGATTTACAACGACTTCCAGCGTTTTCTCAATGCTGTAAAACTCTGAACAATAATCATGCGATTCGTTGTTATACATTTGTGTTCTCCGATAGATAGCCTCAAGCGTTTTGACTCTCGCATCCATCACGTCAAGTCGCTCGGGCGTCGTTTTGCCGCCTTCAAAACCTTTTCGCAATAAGGCATTTATTGTGTGTGATTTCGTGCCTGGATCGAGCTGATCCAGTTTCTGTTTTACGTCTGCATCCGCGTAAAAGGTGACTTTGCTGTTTTCGTCTCTGGCCATTTGGACCCCCTCCTTTTTATCAACTTCATAATACCAGCAATTACCAGCAATAGCCAGCATCCTTTGCCAAAAGGTCACCGTTGCCTGAAAACCACTACCTAAATCGGAGTAGACTAAAGCTGGTTCAACCAATCTCGATAAAACGCCGAAAGCTCTTTTCGGCGTTTTTATTTTGGACAGTTATTGATCGTATCCGTCCGGTGAACCCCATCTCGACCTCGCTTTAAAAGTGCGGCATGATCTTGAGCGATCGAAAAAGGGGATCGAGACATGCACGCACGATGTGCGCACTGCAGCGCAAAAAGCAAGTTGATAAAGGCGGCACCGCCGACCAGGGAGTTGCTGACTCGCAGAGAGGCGGCTGCGTATATTGGAGTTTCGGAGCAGACATTGGCAATCTGGAAGTGTTCGTCTCGCTACGACTTGCCTGTGATTAAGGTTGGGCGATTGGTGAAGTATCGACGGTCTGAATTGGATGCTTTCCTCAGGAGGCACACCTGGAATTCGGGCATGGAAATGGATGGTGGCGGTCGTGCTAAATGAACGTGGTGGCAGCAATGTCCGGGAATACTGGCGTGAAAAGAAACGCAAGTTCGAAGCAAGCGAGTTGTCACGGCGGGAGTTCTGTGCAAAAGAGGGCATCAGCCTAAGCGCGTTTGATTACTATCGCAGTGTTTTCAAACGTGAGGAGAAAACGTCGAATGGTGGCACATCCAGGCCAAAAAAGAAAGCTGAACGGGTCAATGCGTTAGTGCCAGTTGTGCTGGCCGATCAAGTGGAGCCCGTGCAGGCAATTGAGATACGGACCGCCCATGGGCATGTGGTTTCAATTCCGATAACTGTTTGTCCGAGCGTGATCCAGCAGGTATTTAAAGCATTGGGCGGGTTGTGATGTTCTCGCTTCCGCAATCGATGCAGATCTATTTTTGCGTGGTGCCAATCGACATGCGCCGTTCATTCGATACTTTGGCGGAGGTGGTGCGCAGCTCGCTTGGTCACGAGCCTCGGTCGGGTCATCTGTTTGTGTTCAGGAACAAGGCGGAGGATTGTCTCAAAGTTTTATATTGGGACAAGGATGGTTACGCTATTTGGTACAAGCGGCTTGAGAAGGGGAAGTTCACGTTGCCCTCATCGAGTGGTGCGAGTGTGGAGATGAATTCGGCTAGTTTTTCGATGCTTTTGAATGGATTTGACTTGAAGAAAATGGATCGACAAAAAAGATATACAGCGGGGGTAGTGAGTGTCTGATCACTTTAAAAATTATGTTTCCTTTTTGAATGCCATTTTCTGGGCTTTTCGGGGTTTTTGATGGAAAAATCTTAGTTTTGGGGTAGGCAAAAGGGCTCGAAACCGCCATACCGCTTGAGGTACAATAGTGCCACCACAAGTGGTACTGAATCGGCATGGGCAAAACGAATTTAAAGCCAGAAGATATACCGGATGATCTGGGTCCGTGGAAAGAGACTTTACTTAGGTTAGCTGGTCGGGTTGAAGATCTTGAGCAGCAATTACAAAGTCTCTTGAAATTAAAGTACGGACCAAAGTCAGAGAGCATCTCACCGAATCAATTGAGGCTATTCGAAGGTGCTGAAGAAGCAGCACCGGTTGAAGAGCGAGTTGAGGAGCCAGCGCCGTCGGTTATGCAAACGACGAAGAGATCGCAAAGAAAGCCTGGCAAAGAATTGCCGCGCCGTCGCATCATGCATGAGCCAAGCGAAGCGGAGTTAAAATGTTCTTGTGGTGAGGAGAAGGTACGCATTGGTGAAGAGTCAACGGAGCGCCTGGACTATGTGCCATCATCGGTGTTTGTAAATGAGCATGTGCGAGGCAAGTATGCGTGCAAGAAGTGCCAGGGCGAAGTTGTAATCGGGCCAAAGCCGGCACAGATTATTGAGAAGGGTTTTGTAGAAGCTGGAATGCTCGCCTATATTGCCACGAGTAAATACGCAGATCACATTCCGCTGCACAGATTGGAAGGCATTTTCAAACGACAGGGTGCGAGCATTTCCCGTTCGACAATGTGCGATTGGTTAATTGCAGCTGGAAAAGCATTGTCGGGACTGCACCAACAAATGGTGAAGCGAGTATTGAGTTCGCGAGTGATCTGGACCGATGACACGCCAGTGAAGATGCAAGATCGAGAGCTGGAGAAGAAGCTGCGTGAGACCAGGCTTTGGACCTATCTTGGAGATGGAGAGAATCCATATGTGGTATTTGATTTCACGAAATCTCGCAAACGCGATGGACCGGCTAATTTTCTGAATGGGTACAAAGGATATCTGCAAGCGGATGCTTTTGCAGGATACGACTGCATCTTTGCTGGTGGAGAAGTAACGGAAGTTGCGTGCATGGCTCACGTGCGTCGCAAGTTTTTCGAAGCTTTGACGAGCAGTAAGGAAGCGCAACATGGGTTGGCAATAATTCAGGAAATGTATTTGATCGAAAAAGAAGCAAAAGATTTGGAAGTCGAGGAAAGAATGGCAGTCCGACAGCTCAAATCTATTCCATTGCTTAAAGAGTTCAAAGCCTGGTTGGACAGCGAACGACTAATCGCCTTACCAAAGAGTCCGATTGGCAAAGCTGTAATGTACACGTTGAATAATTGGCAAGCGCTGAATCGTTTTGTGGAAGATGGAAATCTCACCATCGACAACAATCGTGCTGAAAACGCTTTGCGCAAAATTGCAGTCGGTCGAAAGAATTGGCTTTTCCTAGGCAGCGAAACTGGTGGCAAGACGGCATCGATATTCGCTAGTATCGTTGCGAGTTGCAATCGGCATGGAATCGATCCGTTTGCTTACTTAAAGGATGTTTTCTCGCAATTGGCTGCTGATTCGCAAGTTGATTTGGAAAACCTCCTGCCGGACAAATGGCAAAAGGAACGCGCCGATTTAGCTGCTTAATGCACTTCGGCGGACGGATACTATTGATCTTTTGCTAGTTTCCTTAAAGGAAAAGAAGTCTGCCCAGGCATTATTTTCGGCGGTCTAGAAAAGACTTGTCCTTTATATCTCGAATCCGAATCTTGCCTCAAATACCGGAAAAGACTTTCTACAACGCTGAAATACTTGGCTTTGCATTCGCTCCAAATAGTCCAAGTCCGTTTTCATCATTTTTCGAATGGATACCCATTTCTTGTATTGAGTCTTTAATTTTGGAATCTCTGTAGCATCGAAGGGCCAGAGAAAATCTCTCTTGGAACGAACAGCAAAAGGCCATTCTAAGATCCCTTTTGAGTCTGGGATCATAGGAGGCTGCCAGGAATGCGTCAGACAGTTGCGGACGTTTATGATGTCATCCAAATGTCCCTCGATAAGCCAATATTTGTACTGAGAGAAATTAGTATCGTTCCATTTTTTCTGTATGTTTCCCCAATCGACGAAGCGGCGCTGACGCACTGTGGTAGTTATTGCAACCGTACTTCGCCCGCCTCTTGTAGGAGGGAAACGTCTAAGATTATTTTTGTGGTTTGCAGTGTGGCTGTTAGGATCGCAGAGAATATAAATAATGCGAGCAAGGTTGTCTAAAAAACAACCAGCATGAAAATAAAACTCCTTCACGTTTTGCTTGAACTTGGCCCGATCCGCCTCCGCTGCGCTTTCCCAGGAAGTAGCCATATAGGAGAGGGAGCAAATTACTTCGTGGTGGGACTTGCCAATTTCTAGATAGGCTTCCTCGACATCTTCAGCATTTGAACTGCGGCCTCCAGTCCAGCGCATAACCGAGGTGTTGGTACCAGTGTTAATTGCGTAGCGAAATTTTTGCCAGTTGAGAATATCGAGGCCGAGGTCATCGCGAGCTTTCGCTTCACTTGGAGAGAGCCTTCCGTTTTGAAATTGTATGTACGCGGGATGCGGCGAATGGTAGCTCCTCCATTTAACTGCTTTCGGTTAATTTAGAATCCTTCCGATTTCCCTAAACAAACTTTCGGTTATTTGCATATGCGCTTTATCATAGGCGCCATCGCAGAATACTTCGTAATCGAAGAAGATGTCGTTGAACACCCTATTTTCCATTGAAAAACTTGTGCTGATATAGCAAATCCACTGTTTAGAACCTACGTGCACAAATTGATCCGCTGTACCTAATAACAATCGGGATTCTTGAAAAGGATCTTCATCGTGGAAGTTATAGGGCGGTGGAGTACCCGTGTATGCTGGCGGCATCAAATAAATTGAACCAGGTGCGAAAGTATTTGATCGGTAAAAGCGAACCGCTGGATATTTTGCTATCGCTCGTCCGCAATTCTCCAAAGCAAATTGGATTTGGAATGGTTCGCCGTGTAAAGGCTGAACATGCCAAGTAAGTTTGAGCTTCGGTTGTGGGCGTCGCCCAAACATATCGCTTAGCTGCGAATGAGATAGATCCGCGTTCATAGCGCCGTTGCGAACGAAATATTTATGGATGCCTTCTGCAACAGCTTTAACTGGATCGCCTTGAGTCGCAGGCACGGAAATGACCAAACACCCACTGTCAGAACCTTGCGTTTGTTCAACTATCTCATAGCTAATGTTCAGTAATCCACCTGCCGTGATTTGAGGAATCACTGAAAGAAGTGTTGTGTGGAGCGCTTTTAAATTACCTATTGGGACAACTTGTTGGGCTACGTCTTTCCCATCAATCCCCTTTCTGGCCTCTACGCCTAATACGATAACGCCTCCTGAATTGTTTGCAAAAGCGCTAATCAGGGTTGAGATATTTTGTCGGTCCTGTTTGTGAAGCGGAAAAGATGCCCCCGTAAGTTGTTTGAAATCAAGAATTTCGTTCTCTTCTTGAACACCTATCAAAGACTGGATATAGGCAAATCCGCCCTTTTGAAATGCATGGAAAAGTTCTTCACTTCGATCCAAAGACGAAACTCCTTGCTGCTCTACCAGACTGGAGGACCATGCCTGGTTTTCTGAGATCCATAGTTTAATACTTAAGCAAATTTATGGCCTCTCTTGTATCCGCCGGATCAACCGCAAGATATTCTTGCAGTTGAGAGAGACTTGCGTGCCCGGAAATTTCTTGAATTGTTCGAAGCGGAACTCCCGATCGGCTCATGTTTGTAAGACATGTGCGTCGCATGGAATGAGTAGATGCACCTTCTAAACGAAATTTGTCGAAAGCAGTTTTTAGGATTAGATGTGCCTGAATGCGGCTCAAATGCCCTTCTACAGATTCATCTGAAGGAAATAGCCATCCGAATCCCCAGCCAAATTCGGATTGTTTGTCGTAATAGCTTTGGAGCAAGTCTCGAAGCTTGGGATGAGTTGGGATGTTGCTGTAAACCGTGTTTTTCTTTTTCGAACGGACAACCTTGAGTGTATTCCGTATGCCACCATCTTTGGTGTACACCTGTTCGGGTTTAAGGCGAATGATTTCACCGATGCGCATGCCGGTGTAGACGCCAAGTCCAAAGATCAGTTTATTGCGTTTGGACTTCAATATCGAAAAGATATCTTTAATTTCTCTTGGCGACAGGATTTTTGCTTGTCCGGGCATGGTAAACGAAACATTCTCCTAGAAAGTATTGTTAAGTGTAGCACCCCGAAAGTTGATCTTGGCGATGGAAAGGCTGAACTGGTGGGAAATCTATGGTAAACAAAACAACCCTTTTGTTTATCATTTGGAAACTGCACGCATTCCGGCTGTCAAGCTGCTGCTTCCAGCAAGGTGCAATACGCTGGATTTTTGTATTCTAGTGAAAATAGCTTGGCAAAGAGGAATGCAGTCTTCTCATTTCAAGCCAAACGAATCGCTAGTGTTGAATCGGTATCTCATTAGAAAGGAGAGAACCGCTCATGCCCTACAACAAAGCCAATTACCATGCCTATTTTCGGGATAGAGTAAAAGAACTGACGACCATAAACCATTCAATTTGGGGGTTCGTAGGAGCCGCTGCGCTGCTGGAATACATAACTCAGCTTGTTAATAGTGGAACAAGCAATCCGCAAAAATACAAAGATTTCTTCAAGACGAAATATATGAATCCAAATTACACCGCCTTCGTTTATGCAAACGGTGCGCAAGATCTTCCGGTCCATATCTACCATACGTACCGTTGTGGATTGCTTCATGGTTTTAGCCTAGTAGCAGAAACCAGAGCCAGAAGTTACGGAGCCCGTGATCGGTCTATTGTGTTTAGCTCATTGAAAGACACACCAGGGCTCACCGCAGCTGCAAACTGCAAACCATATACGAATCATGGATTTGATGCTTGCCACTTAATTTTGGAGCCACTTGTACAGGATATAGGGACGGCGATTGACAAAATATTCGCAGATTCCTTACTCGTTCAAAGCATTGAAGATAGCGCCACGATCCATCCACCCTTCTACTATTATTCCTAACTAAATGCCATGGCGAAGATAAACAAACCCAGGAAGCGCGGAAGCAAGGTATTCACGCGTGGCGAACAATTGCTCATAGAGTATCTGGATCGATTTTCAATTAAGCACGAAAGGTGGCAGCGTGGAGAGGGCAAACAGCCGGATCGCGTTATACACGCACCCATAGGTAAAATCATTTGCGAAAATAAAGACATTGAGTGGGGTGCGATGGAGGACGAAATAGTTGATGTCACACTTTCTCACGGAGGAGTTTATGCCGATGCTGGTGCGCCACCACTTGCAAAATCACAAAAGCGAATACAAGATGCACTTGATAAGCTTGCCGCTTTGGAAAGCGATCAATTTTTCGTACCGGTGTTGCACAATAAAACGTTGTTGCCTCATACAAATGGCCCCGTTATACAGCAAGCTCTTTACGGACCAACAGCAATAAAGCAATGGGTTGGCGCGGAAGGTGCGCTATCAGACGCGTGGCTTGCTCCTTTGGAAGATCTGCATTCTCAATCTGATTATCGGGAAGGATTTTTCGGCAGGACACTGTCCATACCTGTTAGTGCTGTTGGAATAATTTGGGAGCACAAACCAAATGAAGAAGCGTGGCACGACTTTAGTTATTCGACCTTCTGTGAGGTACTTGCCCGGAAAGATCGGACTGACCAAATGTTGATGGATGCCATCAATGCAAAGCAGGAGGAATTCGAAGCAACTCAAGGACCGAAAGACCTCATTGTTCCGTGCCTTGCGGTTTATCACAACCCATTTGCTGGTGAGCCGCTGCCAAAGGAAGCTTTCTCGTTCGATCCAGGTTGCTACCAAATGTGGTTCGATCGAACAGTAAACCGATTTGTCCACCGGGGTTCAGAACCGGCTTCTTGGTGAAAAAAGAGTCTCAACGAGGGTACTAACACCGCCATTCTTAATCTTCCCCGCCAAGTGCTAGACCCTTTTGTTGAAATGCGGCTAGTAACTCACCAATGGTAACGTCGCTGCAATTGGTGCCGTAAAAATTAGACGACCAGGTTGTAGCGCTGGACAAAAATATACTTTCCTCGCAATTTGTTCTTCGCAAATAGGTTTCTCTGCGTCCCAATTCCAGCGATGGATTCTTGCGCGAACTTCTTTGAAAAAGTTCGGATGCAGAACAACTTTCCAAGTAAGGTTATTGAAGAGGCTTACCAATGAAGCGGCTTCGTTCTTTCTAGTTGATGGATTCCTTTCTACGGAGAACGTTACCAAATGCCCTCTGGTACGCCTGCGGGTGATTGTGTCGCCGGTTAAGATAGGGGACCGATTAAATGTTACCGCTGCCCAGGGAGGAGTGTCGCCATATCGTATGAACCTCCTAATGGGATCAAATTCCAAACTTCTAGCAAGTGTTGGTTGGTCTTGGGTTATATAGCAAAAGTAATTAAATGCGATTTTTGCAAGTGCGCGCATTTCAATGGGGCCGTAGTCGATTATCACATCAGATATATACTCTTGGTTTCCTAGGTCTCCCGTAATTCTCAGACCTGGCCATACAGCGCAAATCTCCGCGAAGAATTCTTCTCCTTCTGATTTAGGTCCCAGAATCTTGAAATCTGACAAGTCTACTTCAGGATTTTTTGCTATAAATTCTTGAAAGTCACACCTTTGAACGACTTCCCATTCACCCGTCTTAAGTTTGATGCAGAGCTGAGTGGCGAATTGCTGCTTCACCTCTCCTTCATGATGAGTGAGATCCACCTTTGCTTTACGAATTGAAGGATCGTCTGCTTTGTCCAGACTGATTCTGAGTTTCTTTCGAGAAAGCTCTTTGATTTTGCATGCATCTTTTTGTTTTTCAACGAAGCGTCCCAGTGCTTCGCCGCTACCCCTTGCTAAAGACTGATCAAGAGTCTTCCCAAAGTAATCATTGCAAGACCTGCAAACTATGCCAATCAATGTGGGTGAATTCTCTACTTTTGCAAAGGACTCCGGGACTACGTGTTCACTGTTAAATGCACCGTGCCTTTCGCCGCGTACAAAATCCTTCTCCTCAGAACAATAAACGCAGACTACTAACAATATTCATCTCCCAACCTTAAAAGGAAACATACGGTTAATTCTCGGCGCACCACCCCTGGTTTGTTGGAGGTGGACCAATTCCCCCTTTTGTCTACCTTGCCTTGACTAATCAATGAGTCCGCCTGACAACGTTGCCTCTACCAATTCGGACTTTGCTTAAAAGTAATGATCGATTTTGTCTGGGAATTCTAAAATTCGCGCGGAATAGGGATTTTGCTCAATTGCTTTATATGGCCATTTTTTCGAGAGCTATTCGAGAATTCTATCGTTTACGAACCAGTCCCTTCGGGAAAGCCAGGTACACGGGGTAATTTGCCCATTAGAAGTAATAGCCACATACCTAACACGAAAGCAAAATAAAAAATTACCGCGATCCCTCGTAGCAGCTCGATAGCCTTTTGTTTAGTCACTTTTGCGGACCCGAGCGAATTTTTCTAAGCACTTACGCAATTTTATGATATAGGCAATCCTTCTTTGGAAAATGAGTGCGTCCTTGTGCTGAAAAAAACGCTGCTTATTTAATAGGCAAGTGGGTGCACCGCAGACTGTAACTGCTCCCAGCTCTCATGAGGTGAACGAAAACCCCCTATTGTTTAGTCAAGCGATGGCTCCTCAAAAACCGCTTTGATTGCCGCTTTAATATCTCACTTCGCCCTGAATCGTATGATCGAAATCTGATGTCACAGCTCTAGTGCGGTGCAATGAAAAGATGTTCATTACAGTAGACGACCTTTGGTTTACCAAAATAAGAACCTACGCCGGACTTGTTAGTGCCTCCGCTGATCAGTTTTTTGGGCACGTTGATAGTGTCATCCCTCCGACTATAGGCGACCGCGAAGGCATTCTGTCGCAGTTCCACCCTATGCTTCTACTGTTATGGCGGATTCATTTCGAACTCGATAAAGCGACTCAGTGTATCAATGATGTATTGGCGAATTTGAAAGATGCCTCCGGACAACCATCTCGATTGGACTGCATGGTCGACGAACTCGCCCTTAGGCAACGAAAACTCCTTGAAGCACTACTAAATCTTATTCTGCTTAGTCATCACGCGGATGCAGAACATTTTCGACACTTGAACTTGAAGCACCAACAAAAAGAGCTGAACCGGCAGGCACAAAATCTGCAAATGTTTTACGGAACCACTTCGCAGCAATTAAATGCACGAATCGGTTCGGTGCAATCGAGGATTGCTGCGGTCGAGTCAGCTCCAGGTTTCTCAACTGCCTCTTGTCAATATTTGAATGCAGGAGGAGCCTTTAAATCAACAGAGCAAATGTTAGTCGACTCAATAGCGATTGCCTCTGAATTCGAAAAAGCCGCTTTAGGTTTTTCCTATCAAGGCATCTTTGGCTTGGCTAGCAAAGACATTCATTTTGGTGATGGGTCCCATCGAATTGCACAAGCTGAAGAACAGAAACTTACGAGCGGCTTGGAAAAATTACTCTCTCTGGCCATTTGCAACATTTTAAGAATAAACTCTCTATATGTCGCTACAAATGGTTCAGTAACCGGAGCAAATAGCACGATTGAAACGTTATTTCGAGCGCATGTTCCGCATGCCGCATTATCAGCTTTAGTCGGCAATGCCTCACCCGGGGACATTGTTCTAGTCTTAGACGAGCCGTTCAACCGCGTAGGTGAAATAACAAGGACTATCACAAGCGCGACTACCGGTTACATAGCCTACGAGTTAAAGATCCTATTTGGGGCAGTGGCAAACAGCGAAGTCGTTCCTAGTACTCAGATTGTTCTTCTAGTTCCTCGATCTGAGACCGCAGCCTTCGTTCAAAAAGCCATAGATCAAAAGATCGTTGATGAGTCAGTGATTTCGGGCGATCCCGTTGACCAACAAATTATGTACATTTTCTCTACACCTGGCGGTAATGATGCTTTCTTTGCGGCAATATCCCATCATAATCTGGATTCATCCATGTTTGCCAATGCAAGCTTGCCTTAGGAGATGGACAAAATAGATGTTTTGTCTACCTCTAATAATCCTCTGCTAACTGAGCTCAAACCGATCACGCTCCAAGAAGAATCCAGCTAAATATTGGGCTTCTGCATACGAGCCACGACGTAATCGACTTTTCTTGAGTATCGGTTGAATCTGTTTGAAAAAATTTCTTGGTTCATCGCTACTGAAATACATACGATAGAATCCTCCGCCCGCCTCGGTATCGTACTCCTTCTCACCTGGTGTTATTTGTTCGGCAAGGCGGTGGCATCGATCGCGTTCTTCCTCGGTTCCGAACCGGTCGTCACTCATTTTTATGCATAACTTAAGCTCATTTTCCGGAATGTCGCATATCGTATCTTTCAGATCTAAGCCATTCAACGGTGCCGAAGGGCTGATACCAAACCGATTCATTTCGTGTTCCAGGCTTTCATGTCTAATCTTATATTCTTTCGCTAGCCACATAAGACAGCGAGCAATACTCTCACTAAAAAACGATCGGAGCTTCTCCCGATCAGCGGTTGCTTTATCTTTCCAATCGACTGCTGCTTCAAAATGCAATCGCGACTCATGGCGTTCTTGATAGTGCACCTTGGGCCCGCCTTCTACGTCCGAGAATTGCAGAAACAATGCAAGTGTTTTAAAAGGGGCATCGTTGAGGAATTTTGAACGGCCCAATATTCCTTCAAACTCGTCTTGGATATCGGCCGAAAGAGAGTGAAGATGACTGTTATAACCACCAAACCATCGAGTTCGCTTTTCCGTAAGCTGGAATATCATGGACAAGCCTCTGGTGTGCATGGTCATTATAAATCGTCGATGTTTATCTCCTCTTACGGAGCGCCGTACTTGTATCGCTTGGCTTCTGAGGAGGTTCGATTACAGTAACTAGCACCATGCGCTTCAAGCGATACAGATATTTGATCAGCAAGTCGGTGCTGAATTTGTCTACGCTGATGCTATTCAGTTCAGCTATGCGCGGTTGTTTAACACCAAGTTTGTCTGCAGCCTCTTGCTGGGTCCAACCCTTATCTTCAATTATTGCTTTGATCTCTGCAATCAAAGCGACCCGATGCACAAGTGTTTCGGCTTCCTCCCCTCGAAATCCTTTTGCACGGATAATCTTGCGGTAGTAGTTAAAACTTTCTGCTGCTCCGTTCATAAAGAACAGTATACGTACTTACGTATACTGTCGCAAGGACTATTGATTTATACTCCGATTATGCAATTTCAGTCCAGAGAAAAGGAAAATCAATAGTTGACTGATTCTCGTTCCGTTGATTACCTCGTGATGCTTCTCAGCTCCGATTGGTTTTTTGATTACTGGGCAGCTATTGGAATTGGTCTTCCAAAAGTGACGAAAACCCGCCTGCAGAAAGGCTGCCGCTCGATAGTTAGGCAGTTACTGTTAGTCCAAGGTAAGGAGGTAAGGGAATATTATCATGTGAACTTTTCTAATGAAAGAATAGTCGCCACTCGAGCATCCTTTATGGAGCTTTTGGATAATTGCAACCTTGTCTCGCCGGAGAGCACCAACATTCTTTTTGCTATCAATAGCAAGAAAAAATATGAATCGCCTTCGACTTTGGAGTTGCTGGAGAACTGTACCGAACTGTTGGTGACAGCTCGTTGGAATGAACTAGGAATACCACTTGATGGTTCGATTGCGTTGGTTTTGACTGAGGCTGCGAAACGAAAGTCGCCGGCGGAGACAGATTTCTGCGAACTGGACTTGGACTCTTCCACTACATGGGACTTATTTGTTCGTAGCCTATCTCCCGATATTCCGACTTTCCTATCCGATTTGATTTCAGTAGACCAAAGATGCGTCTCAAAGCTCGATTACACTTGGTGTTTGGCTTGTGAGCAACTAACTAGCAAGCAACAAGAGACCCTGCTGAACTGGTATCGTGCGGTTGTTCAAAAAATCTCGGGTGAGACTTTGAAATTATCTAGCTTACGGCTGGCTGATTAAAACAGGCGTGTTTTGGGTTGTTTTGTTAAAAAGGAAAACATAAACACTATTATCGGACGCCGTTGAAAATCGACAGGAGGTTGCAAATGTAAGAGTTGCACGTTGAAGAAATAGCGAATCACAACGACCCCGAGTCATGCGTGACCAAAGTCGTAAGGCTTACACGAAGTGTTGACAGGG
>Ga0209611_10009522_pt1 | contig 14683 bp, 10 predicted proteins | sample S1TSphgellanicum_3_FD_187693 | JGI IMG/M metagenome (GOLD analysis project Ga0209611, IMG submission 187693) | Host-associated microbial communities from peat moss isolated from Minnesota, USA - S1T2_Fc - Sphagnum magellanicum MG (SPAdes) (version 2) | ecosystem: Host-associated > Plants > Peat... | reverse complement strand
TAGCATTATAACCAAAAATGTGAAGGATTCTTAAAAGTTTTTGACTTTAATACCTGGTTTTATATTCAAATTTGGCTAAATTATCTTGTGGATGGTCATGCTACAGTTTGGCTATATCACAAAATTTTAAAAAAATAAAAATAATAAACTTATTTAAAAAAAGAAAAGAAGAAAGAACGCTGTTAATAACCTATGGTTCCAAATATGGGGGATAGTGTAATCGTGGTTAAGTGAAGAGGGGAACCCTGGGTTAATGAAGTGCGGTTAAGGCAGGACCCGGGGTGCCGAGGAGGAGGAGATGAAGAAGAAGAAGCTCTTCTTTCTGGCCATGGAGGAGTCGTCGTCACCGCCGCTGCTGCTGCTGTGGTTGCTGCGTATCGTGACGGGAAGCTCCAACAATTTTACATTGGAAGCAGCAGCGGGTTACGACTTTCCTGCAACTCCTTCGTCTCCTTATCTTCGACTCCATTGAGAAAATGTCTGTTTTCATATTTGTGTCTGTTTTGTGGCCCAAAGAGGGGGAAGAGGAGGATGGGCATTGTAGGAAGAAGAAAGAAGAGAGTCGTCGTCGACGTAGATCCTTCAGGTCGTCTTCTTGTTGTTGTTCTTCTGTTGGGAGGAGAACCAACCCCTACAAGTAGATCTATCTGCAAGCGGTTGAAGTTTTGTCTGTTTTGTTTTTTTCTGGTTCGTTTCTCTATTGGACTGAAGAAGAGATCTATTCTGCCTCCTCTCGACGGCTCTCTCCTGTTGCTGCTGCTGTTGTTGTTGTGCTGCTCATTTTGTTTCTGTCTGAGAGGAAACGAACTAACTAACCGGGGGGAAGGGGAAGAAAAAATAAAATCACAGTCAAGAATGGGGCCTGTTTGTGCCTGCTAGGTCTGTAGAAAGCATTGTGAAACATCTATTCAGTCTCGATGCTTGCCTTGAACAAACCAGTTGCAATAGCAGCAGCTAGGAGGCTCAGTGCGGTGAGGTGAGGTGAGGTTCGCTTCGCTTCGCGTGGGCGGGCGGGCGGTCGGTCGTCTTCCGGGCTTTGGTTTGCACCTCGCAGGTTCGAAATCTCAAGAAACAAATTACAGAACTTGGAAGCTGCAATTTGCGGTTGATTTTGCTCTGTTTTTCTTCGTTTGTGATTCGGCTTCCTTTTAAGCAAAAAGCATGTTATGACTGACATTCTCTTCTCGTGTGAGAAAGAGAAGGAGGAGGAGGAAGAGGGCTTGTCGGTTAGGCCACAGGCCAGTTCTAATTGTTCATGTGCAATTTAGGTTTCTTTTCCAAGCTTAGGGAAAGAATTGGTGCTAGAGATTTGAGAGAGAGAGAGAGAGAAGAAGAAGAAGAAGAAGAAGAATCTGTGCTCTCTCTTTTTCTGCAGACAGATGTAATCAATCCTCTGTGTCCAGACTTATGTTCCCTCTCGGAGCAGCTCCACCCATGCTCAGTATGTGGCCCTGCCTGCAACAGTATTTCTCACATCCAAGACTAGTTATTTACTTTTTTCTGACCTCACCCATTTTAAAACTGAAACTGGGACTGCAAAAGTTAGAAGACTTACTAATAGCAACCCACTTGTACCAATCAAATAATCTAGCCAATGAACAGCAGGTAGGTGTTGGGTTTTGATGAGCCTTTTGCCAGCCTCAGCAGCATCTTGTGCAAAAATGCTGGGCCAAGACCATTTTTCGGAGCCAAACTGTGGCATGTTTTAACTTCATCTAAAATTTGCTGTACAGTGCACTGGTGGTGTTGCTCTTAGCCTTGATGATGGCCTTGACTCTAGAGGTAGTACTGGAGTCATGAAAGTCTTCTTGTGAAAGCCACTGATCTTCCTTGCTGGCTTTGGATGATGTCTGTTTCACACTTTGAACCCCATTGTAGCTGGGCTGATGGTTGTAGGTTTCGCTTACCTTGCCCCTCTATCCATGATGATCATCACTGGCAAGGTGACTGATAGCCTCACTTTTTACTGAGAGGCTCAATATTGACCTGAAGACCCATTGGGAAGGAAGGGTGGGTGGGCACATGTTGTTTCTTGGTCCCTCTGAATCCGAGCTGCAGTTAAATGGTAGGCTTTTGTAAAGAGGTTTGGCACTTAGAATGAATGCACCTGGCAGAAATCACATCTACGTGGGAGTGGCTGAGGGTTGTATGACTAGGTGGACTTCAGTCCGTCAGAGCTTGGGTTTGGAGACTTCCTGTCCAGTTAGTTTGTTTGTGGGGACATGGGGGACACAATGTTGTGTTTGCTCTTTGGCTTTCTTGCAAGTGTTCCAGAAGTTTGCTGTACTGAAATGCTGTTGAACTGGCCAGGTGGTGTAGTGTGACATGTGAGGTGGTAAGGTAAATTGTCTGCCTCATTTGACGAGATTCTTGGCTCTAAACAAAGTCAGGATGTTGGGGACATCAGAGGTCTGACCCAGAAAACAAAACATTTTGGAGATTTGGAAGGCAGTGTGTGGGCAATGCTCTGTCACAACTATGATGGCGGTGTGTGGGGCTTCATCACTTTGTGGTGGTCAATCCTCCTTTCATTATGAATGCATGGACCCTTGCCCTAGTTCATCTCCTGGGGATTTGCAGACCAGTCTTTTGTGTTGGGGCATCACCAAGCTGGAAAGTGAGGCATCATCTTGTCTGTCGGCAACAATGGGCAATTCAACTGACCCTGAGGATTCTGGGGCATCACAGCCACCACCTTGGAGTACAGGGGATGGACAGCAGATGGAGGTTGCTCCCACGTCACAACCTGAATCTTTAGAGATTACTGTACCTAGTTCAAATGATCAACAGGAATCAGGAGGTGTAAGCCAAGGGCATTTAGATACAAGTAGCAAACGGAATATGATGCAGGAGGATTCTGTCCTCCAGGTAGTTAACATAATGAAGGAAGAGGAATCAGAATACCCATCAGAGGTTCAGGTGAAGCAGGAGGAATTTACAGTAGCTAGTAAAGAAGGTGCCATTAACAGTCCAGCAAGAAAGCGGGTGCGGATGGGAAGTCCCTCCAGCTACACCTTGCAGGAAAGGTTGATGAGTCGAGAAGGTGAGGTGTCACTGTTCCGGCATTCATCACCTACCATCAGCAACAAAGGGGCCACACAGGATTTGTCGGGCAAGTGGAAGGAAACAGGTCCAAGTGTAAGCAGTCACTCAGGTGAGCAGCCAAGCAAGGGAGGGCAACAACAAGAGCTTTGGTGGCTTACACCCAGGAGTTCACCTGCCAAGGAGTTTCCAGTGCAGCCACAGTTGATGTTGAAGAAAATGAAAGGTAGGGATTTTATGGGGGATTCAGTCTTTGAGGGAGGGGGACAAAGAAGCACTTCAAAAGAAACTGATGGTCCATTCAAATCACCCAGTTACAATCCACACATGCTGAATACATTGGATAACAAGCAGGGTGTAACTGCTTCACAGACAGCTCTTTCCTCTCATGGTGGAAGTATCACTGCAGAACCAAATACATTAGAGCACCCATTTCTTTCACCACAGGAATTCACCTCTAGTAGGCTTGGGGGTAGCAATGTGGCTCCAGATGTGGAGGATTCATCCAGGGTTGCCAATCTCTTCCCTGGAAGAAGAGTTGCTGGAGGTCACGGACCTCCCAATATTCCAGGCCATGCTCGTGATGCAGTAGGGGTGAGTGATGGTGGGTATTTAGAAAGGCATCAATCCCTCACTGAAACTGCTCAACACCCCCCATTGGAAAGCACAAGTTCTGAGACAAGAGAAACAACTGGTTTGCCACTGCCCATCAACAATTCACATGGAAATGCCAACACCAACTTTTATGCACATATCCGAGGGGCTATGCCTTTGGATATAGTTTCTCCCCAGGTGTTTCCAGCAGAGAACTTCTCTCAAGCTGGAGTTCTTCCCACTTTCAATCAGGATCCTCTTAGTTCTGGTCTTTCAAACACAGAACTCTATAGCATAGGACATCCACATGCTGGGCAGGCTCCACAATTCTTGGAGAGAAATTTGCAGCAAATTAGCAAGGATATGATAGCACGTAATCTACGGGCAAATGCACAGTCAAGTATCCCTGTTCCAACTTTCATGAACTCATTGCAAACAACGGAGTCCTCACATGCAAATACACCAGACTTCAGCTCTCTAGAGTTTTTGCATGTGTTACAGAGGTCTAATCGTGGACCTCCTCAAGGAAGTGGCAGTTATGTTTCAAATTTTCGGTTTTCAAGTGCACCTGCTACATCACAGTATGGGTTGGTCCCTCCTGAGTTGAATCTGTCACTGCCAGCACAGGGAAGCCAGGCATCAGCACTGGCACATTCTGTCTCATCTCAGCAGGAGTTTCTTACTCCAGCCCAAGGCTCTTACTGTCATGTAAACCACACCCAAAGGCCAGAGGATGGTTTTTGGACAAGAGCTGGAGATGTAACTGGAAACCATGGACTTTCTAAATCCCTGCAACTAGATTTATCAGTTCCAACTTGGGCAGTACCTCCATCAGTAACAGCAGTGGTGGAAGGCCGGTCAATTGGCCAAAGGGTCTGTCTTCATGATTACAATTCCTATGAAGGCTTTGCTCAGGCCATGCGGAAAATGTTTGAAGATTGCATCTTAGAAGAGGATCTTGTTGCCATGGGGCAAGAAATACATCTGGGGAATGCTATTCCAGGTTATGTAATTGCTTATGAAGATGAAGAGGGAGACCTTCTTCTTGCTGGTGATTTGGGTTGGAGGTAAGGCACCTGCACAATTCCTTTGTTAATAATTGGCAAACTTTTCAGTTCATTTTGTCCTCAAAGGATCATGCTCTTGAAGATGTCTGTCCTCTTTCCTGGTTTTTTTTCCTTCATCTTTTCTCATTTGGTTCTTCTTTTTCTTTTTGTTTCTCATTCTGTGTTCCTCATTCTTCAGTTTCCTTGCCCTCTTTTCTTTTCAGTGTTGTTGAGCTAGCCAGCATCATGGCTGCATCTTCCTGTTACTCCTGGTATTGTAATAGAAACTAAGTATGTTGGTTGATGTATTGACATTGACCTTCACCAACTCCCAGGAGCTGATGTAGCAGTCTATGAACATGCAATGTGACTGTCACTGTCAAAACTGCTCCTCAGTTTTGTTTTTGTATTCTCTGTCCTCGTGGGATGGATTTCCTCTATTCTCCTGTTTGCTGATATGCTTTCAGATCTGAATTTTCTATAACCTTATGATCAGGTCATCTTTTCTATTCAGGCGAAAGTTGAGAGTATGGATAGCTTGTGCTGTAACTATTCCAATGGTTATTCCTGGCATTTGTTGTCTGCAACTGTATGGCATAAATCATTCTTGCTGGGGAGTTTGGTAATGCTCAAATGAAGCGTTGAACCCTCCTCACCTCTTAGAAATCTTCAAATTAGTATTTAACTGTTGTTTTGGTGAGAGGAATTGCCTGAATACTTGATGTGTATGTATCTTGCTCTTGATCTGTTAACAGGGAGTTTGTGCGGGCAGCAAAGCGGATCAGGATTGTGTCAGCTGTCAAGAGTTCCCGGCCCAATGTCTCTACAGGTGCATTAAGACTTGTGATTCATTAACCAATGCCATCTGGAGTTTCCATCCATGCACTCTTTTGTGGATATGATTATCTTTTGGGTGTGCCTTGTATTAAGAACTTGTAGGTCACTAAACCTCTGCCTCACCCACACATCCAGTTGGGCTTATAAAGAACTGTCCAACGTAATGTCTGGTCTGCTACATTGCTGGTGACAGGTCCTGAAGTCGAACTTTAATCAAATTGAATCAGGCTAGTTGGTATATTATGTGGAATGCTAAGGTGAAGATCTGGTAGGCAAACCATAAACAGTGTTTTTCTGGAGCATGATTCTGGGGTGGGCAAGGGTGGGGTGTTCTTACTCTGATTGTACTGTAAAGTGTATCTGCAGCAGACTATTATTTGCAATGGAAATGTCAATAAACCTATGGCTGCATAGTATGGATCACTGCACCTTTTCCTGGTTTCCTTCTATATGTTTTGCTTCACAGTTACAGAGATTCTTTCAAGTTAGTTCTGATGCCAAGGTTTTTTTGTTGGTCACTAATGCAGGATTGTGAAATCAACTAGAATGTTCTTCAGTCCAAGGATGCAGCAGTAGACTCTATTTTGGCACAGAGGTTTGGAGGCAGCTTCTTTAGTTCTTTTGCAGGAGAAACCTCTTGCTCCATTTTTCTGTCTCCTATGAGAGAGGAACTTGATTGAAGTAAGATATGCACACTTCACTTTTCAGATGGGGAATCCTGTTTGCACTGTTCTTTTTTTTGTCTGCCAGAGGTACTCATCAACTCCACAACTCATTTAGCAGCTTCAAACCTCTCCTGTTGTCTCTGTGAAGTTTTAGCAAGGCAAAGTTGCTCAGATGAAACTGTACTCAGTTCTGTAGGTTGAAGTGACATTGATCTTGTGGATTTGTCTATGTTGAACTATATAAGGATCTAAAAAGGAAAGGAGGATGATGAATGTACATCTCAGGTGCAGTCGGTCTTATTCAAAGAAAATATCCAGGGGTCCAATGCAATTCTGACTTGTACAGAGTGAAGAGATCAATGGAAGAGTGCAAATTCACTTCCTGTGCTCTAAAATGATGCAGGTGGAAGCAGCAAGAGGTGATTTTCATTTCTAAACTTTGCTGATGTGCAAGTCTCATTGGAAGTTAATGCGTGCTGGAACCCATGGTGATAAGTGATATTGCAGTTCTAATCGGATTTGCTTACAAGCTAGACATATGGTTTCTGCTTTAAAATGTGTTGAGAAAGTCTGCTGTCATGCTTGACTCTGAGCCTATTTGTTGAGGGAGTAGAAACTTGGGCATGCAGAGGGAAAAACACAGTCGTCATCAAAGATTCATCTGCATACCTTTGGTGGCATTACTTAGCAAGATCCATAAAAGTATGTCTGATCATCCACCTGGGACCTGTCTGTTTTCACTGTGCTAGTTCCAGACCAACAATCAGAATGGAGACACTGTTCGGAGCCTGATTCAGGCTGTAAATACAGTAAATCAAGCATACACTTCATTCATATCGATAACATGACACAGGATATGAGAATGTCTTGACAAATTTATGTATGGTGTTAGTGCAATGAAATACAAAATAAAAAAATGAACATGTACAAGTCAAGAACTGGGATAAACTGGAATAAAGTGGAATGCAGAATGACAAGGACCTGCAAAAGAGAGCATATGGTGAGAGCAGGCCAGCAGTGAATAGAGGAGGCTAGACACCCTCAGGATAAATTAATAGATTTAAAACAAAGTTGTATACACCAACCATTTGGTGTTTGCCTCTACAGAATTCTAACTTCTGAGCAAGATGACATCAACACAAATATCCTGTTTGAGGCATGCCTTTTCAACTCCTGAACTAAAACATATGTTTATCCCTAAACGGGATAGTTTTCAGGGCCAGATACCAAGAAACTCCACTTGAATGGGCATGATTTGGTGATACCATTGAAGCCCACAGGATGAAGGATGGCTGCCTAGAGAGTGAAATAAACAAGTGGGAGAAAGATAATTGTATCCTCACATTTAGGCAAACTCATCATCTGGAAGCTTGAGGCTTGGACCAGTGGTGAAATAATCATACACACCTCAGTGTGTCCTAAGATGACTTGCTCTCTGCAATTGGAACCCGGACATAAAGTTGGCCATACAGTGTCACGACGGCTGATGTTTGATGGGCATCAATTCGAGAAGGCAAGGATATAACCTGAAAACATGGTGTTTTAAAGTTAACCTTCCTCTTCCTCTTTCTATTTTCTCAGATTTTGAAGGTTGCATGTTGCATAATAGGATCTAGTTATGATGACCATGAATTTCACATCACCATTGTATCAGATGGCACTTAGATATGTAATAGGCTATGATTCTAGCCGATCTCCCAGTTGGTTTCAGATAAGAGCACTTACCTTTCTGAAAGGAGTAACCCCCCAAGGATTATCTGGATCCTCTGGCATCCCTGCAATCACAAGTCTGCCGCCTGGCTCACATTGAATTCGTACCTGCCACCAAACACTTCTCGCGTGGCTAAGAAATGCAAGTCCATCATAATTGATTATTCCATTCAACATCTCCTCTCTTTCTTTCTCATGGCTGCTTGCCCTAAGCTCATCTTTGGTTAAGGCAGTTTCAAGAAGCAGATGCAATGATCCATCATTTTAGATACACAATGGGTAATGAGAGTGTCTCAAACCTCCTCACGTGCAAGTCCAGGGACAAGGGCATAAATCTCAAAGCAATCTACCTGCAAACCACAAGAACTTGCCCTAGTCAGTGACAAAAGTATGTTTTCTTATCCAATCTATTAGAAAGGCAGTGTCATGAAAATTTGGTGTAGATTTGGTCTACTTGTTCACACAAATTCTGGGACAAAGTGCGTCTCCGTTGTAACCTGGTTGCTGAAAGAGCAGTGGGAAGATGCAACAACAAGAAAACAGAGAAACCCAAGCATGAGATGAGTCATATAGGACCTAGAGACTCACATGTTTGTGGACATTAATCTTAACCCAGTCAGCTTTAGGACCCTCATCAACTATTGGGGGTTCAAAAGCAGTCACAATCCCATCACTCTGCTTTGCCATCACTGGCCGCCTTGCAGATTCCTGCTTCAAACTTCTCTTCCCTGTGTTTGCTCCCGCTGAATTGATGGGTGGGCTTTGCTCCCTCAACCGTGGTCTCCCCTGTGCTCGTACAGCTTTCACTGCTCGTTCCAGCACAGTTGGTGTTCCTTTTCTCTTTACCCCGGTGCCTGCTGCATTCCACCCCTTGCTCCCTTGGTCAAACAATGTCATACATATCCATTTAGTTTCATAATCTAGTTTCTTACATGCTAGAGCTAAAAAACATCTTTATGAGCTCAAAGCTCTTCTAAGCCCAGAATAGTCCTACCCGTATTACTGCTGTTTTACAGTAGAAATGACAACAGTCAAACAATACAGCAGGTGCTCTCTTTGAAGAGAGGTTTACATCAACAAAGACTACACTGCTTTCCATCTCTATTGAATCTTAAAATCCTGTGAAGTTGAACTTTTAATACCGATGCTTGTCAACTTCTTCTCCTTTTTTGTATGCTTCCCACCAGAGCCTTTCTCCTGTGATACAAAAGCATTCAGACCCACAGAAAGTTGTTTGCATGACAACATAGAACCAGGCCAGCCAAGACCATTTGGATCATAACTAAACCTCAAATCAGCATCCCAGATGTGTAAATTTGAAAGGATAGTGATCAGAACAGAGTCTGACAGTGCATGGCCAGAACACCTATAAGATATTTGGCCCCATTTTCAGGCAGTAACTGAAACATGATACTGCTACAAAGATAACTAACCTAGGAATTTTCAGCTATCCTTGCCACCTAGGCAGTCTAAAACTTTCCACTTACATTTGTGTCTTTAGTTTCCCCATTGCCTGTGCGTTGGGAGTGCCAGCCCTGCATTGCACGTGCAGCTGAATCTCGTCTCGCTCGCCCTGAACCAGATAAACCCCCAGCACTTACCTGCAAACTCAGCATACAATTTACAATCAGGACCTCATTGACTTGTCAAACAGTGATGATGACAGCCCAAAGTTGATTCTCTAAAACAAGTGTAGTGACTAATACATGTGTGTTGCTGAACTGTTCGCAATCTAATGATAGAACTCAAAGGTAAAGAGAGGTGCTAGTACTTGAGCTGTAGGTGTAGTGGGAGACCCTGTTCCCTGGCTGTCCATCTGCAAAAAGGAACTATCCATATGCCCAGGTCTCTGAATATTTCCAGTTCCTGGAACCCCTGTTTTATATCTCTCATAGTCTAGAAGTGCCTGCAGTGTCAAAATTCACAAAAACAGTCATACGTAAATTAACAAGTCCCTAAGACCTATACTGAATAAAAAAATACGACATCCACTTATTTTCTTCCCATGATATTGTAAAGAAGGGCGCCACAAACACTCACAAGGGATGTGGGAATCATTCTACCTTCTCATAAAAGCCACGGAATGACCATGATATGGTTGTACATGTCCTGGAAGAAAATTCATCCAGAACAGTCAGCCTATCTTTACAAAATATTTCAACCCTGCTGGTAGATTGGAGATGGAAGGGTATGAACAGAAAATTATTGCTCATTTGCAACAAGAAAAGAAAGGATATTCATCAAATGCAGGATACCTTGTTTGTCTTTCTGCAGCCCACTTTTGAACACATCTCTTCTTCAAAGCAATATAAAAACAAGAAGGAGAGAAGGTTCTAAGTGTCAACACTGAAATTGTGAGAGACTTTAAACATAGTACTATGACATTGAAATCATTGAAATGAGATATATGAGTGCTGCTTACTTGGGTGGTTTGAATTCTTCACCAACTGTCCGCCAGAGCTTGCTGGCTGTAACCTACACAATGTGGATTGAAGTACACAGCCTGAATGAAACAAGCCACATGTATCTGCACTAAAGGTAGCCTACAAATAAACAGCAGATAGAGTTGCAGGAGTGGTTTCTATCCTTGTACCTCACTATGGGATCAGTGGGAGACCTCAGATATGCATAGCAGGTTTGCTGTGTGTTCTTAGACCAGCAAGTCATAGTGTTTCCCAGATCTCCTAGTGGACTACATGCTGTAATTCCCAGCACTACAAAACCCCTTATATGGTTCCTCCTTACCATGACAACGGAACAAAACATTATCATCAAGCACTATAGTATGGAAGCGTACATGATCATGGCCGCCAAGCCTGGTAACCACCCTCCAAAGCCTGCACCCAGCCATTCAAAGGAGCTCTCAGCAGCTAGAGATTGACAGATCAACAACTGTTACCACCCCTCTAGTTTTAGGCATCCTTTCTAACCCTGGTGGTGGGTGTCTTTCTACTTGTCAGATCATGTTTGTTGAAGTCAGGTGTCCTGTTTAATGCTACTAAAAAAGTTCAAGCTCCAAGTCAAAAGCTCTCTTTTTTGCTTCTACAGTCTTTGCAGCTCATCTAAAATTCATGATCTTAAGTACCCATACATACATTTCCTAGCATAGGTGCACTTCATGACAACTAAAGAATGTGGGCAGTAGGTATTCATCATCTCAAATTCAAAAGGGTGCAACATGCTGTATCTGCTGCCACTAAGAAATTGCTCACTTAAGCACATTCAACTCTAGTCCATAAAATTTTGGAGGCTTGTACTCCATATTCCTTTGCTTGAAGAAATGCTCCAGTTCCTCAACAAATTCCATCTGCTCTTCAAGTGTACCCTCTGCACCATCATCTTGGATTTCCTTCTGGTCCTCTTCTTGTTCCTCCTCCTCCATCTCCCCTGCTTCATTGGTCTGGACATCATCCATGCTCTCAGTCACAATCTCTTGACCCTCCTGAACATTCTCATCATCTGCTTCAATCACTTCATCAACCATCTCCTCAGCCAACTCATCAGCCAGCTCTGCTGCCATCTCATCAGCTATTTTATCTGCCATCTCATCTGCTATTCTGTCTGCTATTTCATCTGCCATCTCATCTGCCATTCTGTCTGCTACTTTATCTGCCATCTCATCCGCCATTCTGTCCACTATTTTGTCCGCCATCTCATCCACTACTCTGTCTGCTATTTCATCTGCCATCTCATCAGCCATTCTGTCTGCTACTTTATCTGCCATCTCATCCGCCATTCTGTCCGCTATTTTATCTCCCATCTCATCCACCATTATGTCTGCTATTTTATCTATTTTATCTTGATTTTTCATCTTCTCATTCTCAATCACACCGTGCTTGGTTGTCTCCTCATCCTGCAGTGGTGCTCCAACTGCTGTTTCCAACAGCATTTCAGTGCCTGATTCAACTGGAGCTTTAAGCATCGGATTGGCATCAAATTCCTCAATCATTTTGCCATCCCTTGACTCCTGTACTTTTCCCTGCTCCTCCTCTTCTCCTTGTGTCTTGTGTACATTTATGGACTCATCATTGTTGCAAGCTTTGTCAACCTTGACCATGCACATATTTTGTTCCACCACTTCACTTTCTTTCAAGTTCATCTTCTCTGTCTCCAGCTCTTTCATTTCCAGAGGAGTTTCCTCCATAAATGTGTCCCCCTCCTTATTGACCTCAATGCTCTCCTGTGGAGACACCCCTGGCTCATCATCTGCCTTTGGTTTCTGGGTATCACCTCCATTTACCACCTCTTGATCTACAGCAGCAATATTGTCAATTCCCTCCAGCAAAACAGGTTGAGAGTTGGTCTCAACCATGCCAGTCAGTTGCTCTGCTGCAGCTCCCATCTCTTCTGCCTCTCCACCTTTCATGTGGAGATTTTTTTTCCCCAAAAAGCTATCCAAAAGAGGATTTACAGAAGAACCCTGCTGCTGCACAGTCTCTACTAACCCTTCAGGTCTTCCATTGTCAAGTACAGAAGATACTGGCTGCTGCTGAGCCAGCATTGCTACTTGACTCCCATCAGCCACCTCCGTCATCCCACGTTTATCACCTTCTTCTCAAAACACTCACACGTACGTGTCCCACACCAATGTTATGTATTTATTCAATCCTTCTCTGCCACTCACAGTCACAAGATTAAGTGAAGAGACCCAAAATAAACCACTGCCAAAAAGAAAACAACAACAAAAAAAAAAAAACACATACACACATGCACACACATACATACAGACATACAGACAGCACAACCAGAAACCCTGTCAAAGAAAAAAACTGGATGCAAGCATCACATCATACAGAGATCTCAACAAGACTCTTTATCACAAAATGTGGAAGGCATTATGAAAGAAAACAAAAAGAAAGACCAGAAAAAAGTAACCATATGGCCAGAAAAAGAAAAAAGAAAAAGAAAAAAAGAAAGACCAAAGGAAGTAACCTATTTGAGAAAAGCTGTTATCTACATACAACCAAAATACTCTGTTTCTTTCTTCCTCCAGAGATCATGAGAAAGAAAACCAGAGCCACAGAGAAAGCAGCGAAGCCAGAAGCAGCAGCAGCAGCAGCAGAAGAAGAAAGAAGAAAGCCTGAAGCCTCAAAAGAAAGTAGAATTCCCGAGAGAGAAACAACAAACCTTCCCCAGCCCCTCTAATGCAAAAAAGCAGTTACGTCTCTCACAAAGAACCAACCAAACCAAAAAGAAGAGAAAAACAACGCCAAAAAAAGAGCAAAATAGCAGTGGAAAAACACACACACACACACACACATGCACACAAAGATATCCAAGAAAGGAAAGAAAAAAAGAAAGCAAGCAAGCAAAGCAAAGCAAAGCAACCGAAACAAAATACAACAACAATAACACACCTTTTTTTTCTCTTCTTCCTCTTCTCCTCTTCCTGCGTCCTCCTCCTCCTCCTCCTGCCTTTTTCGTCGCCACTACCTTCATGTGCAAAGCTTGCATGCCGAGAGTCAATCCTCCCTTCCTGCCTGCCTATTCTCGCATAGTGCAAAACGCCATCGCCAACGCTCTGCTAAGCTCGCTCCCTCTCTCTGTTCGCCTGCTGAGCGCAACTTTGGTTTTTTTTTTCCTCTGCCCATAAAATCTGCCCTTTCTTTGTTTTTCGGGGCTTTTTTTTTTTCCCGGTGGGGGACGGGGGTTTAACCCGGGCCTCTCTCTCACGCCCTGCCCGCAACCCGTGCCCCACACTCCCGAAGAACCTAAAATTATAAGACCAAAAAAGCATACATGTTTCTCTTGAGCCCGGATATACCTGTGGGTATGTAACAGGGTAACAGACTTGAAGACATACCCGACTCCACTGGTAAAGTTTTTTTGTTCTAATTACCCAAGACAGGGAGAGCAACAAATGTTTTTTTCCTCTTGCCCTACCATCTGCCCTTTTTTGTTTCTTTTTTTTTCCCCCACTTAACCCTGGCCTCTCTCTCTCTCTCTCTCGTGCTGCCCGCAACCTGTGCCCAACACTCCCCAAGCACCTCAAATTTGTTGCAACTAAATTTAATTAATTTATATAATTAATTAATTTAATGTCTTGGGTTTTCCTGTATTGGGTGGGTAAATAGTTTACCCTGATATACCCATGGGTAGACATCAGGGTAAAAGACTAAAGACATAGGTACCCTACTTGATTAGTAAAAAAACCATTTGTTACCCTTTTTTCTTATTATCCTACCTGGTTGGTAAATCTTGTAATATAACATTGGCAGCTTCAAGGCTAGTTACATTATTTTCAGAAATGTTGAATTTTTTTTTTTGAAAATATTTTTTCAACGAAAAATCGAGAATCGTTTTAATTACACTAAAATATATTTCTCTTAACATGAAATCTTTTTTTAATTAAATAATTATTCAACACTAAAATGCTGAACTTGCCATGGTACTATGGTATTTCAAACTTATCATGCCTTTTAAGGCACAATGTTTGTCATTTGCCTTTACCTAGATTGATAGTTTTGCAAAGCCTATATAGCCTTTACCCAATTTGGAATTTTTAAAAAATTCTATATATCTTTGCCTAGGTAACACATTTTTTAGAAAATATTTTTGAAATGAATCATGAATAATTAATTGTAACCCTGATTTGATTTGTCATTTTTGGTTTTCAAAATAATAATAATAATCATGTGTATTTTAGATAGGTACCCCATAGACACAACAAATAAACCATGGTTTTGGCTTTTTGTTTTTACCCCATTGTGATGTATTGCTAGGATTGTCAAGTGATATCAAGAATAAATAAAAAAATTCAAATTATCAATCTTTTAACAAAATGCAAAT
>Ga0209611_10009521_pt1 | contig 14686 bp, 18 predicted proteins | sample S1TSphgellanicum_3_FD_187693 | JGI IMG/M metagenome (GOLD analysis project Ga0209611, IMG submission 187693) | Host-associated microbial communities from peat moss isolated from Minnesota, USA - S1T2_Fc - Sphagnum magellanicum MG (SPAdes) (version 2) | ecosystem: Host-associated > Plants > Peat... | reverse complement strand
CTACCTGCTGACCTCCAAAGGGATGCTTGTCATCACCCCTATCTCTGATTATGTTTGGAATGTCCTCTGCTGCAAACTGCAGCAAGAACTCACATCTTTTCTTCACCTGTCAATTCAACATTCACAAATAAAACCAACATGAATTGTTGGCCCAGTGGGAGGCAAAAAGAAAGGAAAAAAAGAAAGGAAAAATCATCTCTCTCTGAAGGTGATCAGGCATGGCTGTGAGAAAGGACAGAGGAGTTGTTGCCTGGTGAATGATGGGAGGGTACTGCAGTTGTTGAATCTCATCCCCAGAGAAAAACACAGGCATCCTGAAGCGCTCTGGCAGCTTATGAATGTAAGGCCACCAAAAGGAGTGCTTCTTGGCTCTCTCAGCCAACAATTTCAACCCTAACTTCATTGCCCAAAGCTTCTCTGCCGCCAATGCCCGCAATCCCAATTCAATTCTTACCAAACACAATAACCCAGGAAAAAAGAAAGTCGGAACCAAAGTCTTGATGGTAACCAACAAAAAGAAGAAAGAAAAAAAGGAGAAGCAAGAAAGCAAGCAAGCAAACCTGGAACTCGCTGTGCAAGTGCAGCAAGCGCAGGCTCGTCGATGGGAAGACTTAATGGAATGTGAGGAGGCAAAGCTATTAGACTCTCCCCGCTCTGCACAGCCTCCGTTGCCACCAAACCCAAATCTCCACGCGCATTCTGGCGTTGCAGATGCACAGCCGGCAACAGCCGGCCTCCCTGTTGCCGCACCCATTGCACCAGATCCTCCGTCGGGCTCCCTTCTCGTCCGCTACTACTCCGCCGCAGCAACGCCAGTCTCGCCATTTGCATCGTCGTCGTCCCGCACACAACCACACCACCACCTTTCGCCTAGCGCCCACTCCCGCTCTTACCCCCAATATAAGATTTACCTACCTATTTGCTTTATTTTGATTTGTTTTGCAGCGACACCCATTTGGCTCCCTTATCAAATTCTTTGCCTATTCCTTGCATTTTTATTAGGTAATTTTCTTCTTCTAACACTCCTTTCTTCCCTTCTTTCAACCCCCTTAACACTCTTGTGTTTCAGGTGTTTTAGCCATTTTCTTGTTGTTCCAACACTTGTTTCTTTCCAGTAAATATTAAAGACCATGCAATTTTTTCCTAGTGCATTTGGATCGAATGTCCTACGTTGAAATTTGTTTAGAAACCCAAAGGCATTCTGTTTTATGGAGGTATCTTCGTTTTATGGGTCGGATCTGTGAGGGGTTTACGACCTAGTTCGCTCTTTTGTGACCTCTCTTGTGTGTTTGCTTTTGTGAGTGTTGTTGGTTCTTTGCACATTGGTCCTCTCTTTTTTGACCTGCCGTTCTCTATTCAGATAGGTTTTTTTCTTTTATTTATTTTGACAAGGTTTTATCATCATTAGGTCTTCTTCTTCTTGAGGTATCTTTCGTTTTTTTAAACATCTCTTTTGTTTTTACACATTTTTTGGTAGGTCTTTACATGAGGTAAGGCCCTTGTTGAGGGCATTACCAGAAGTGGGTCAATGCTCAATTATCACCTTCAATAGCCCTATCTTCTGGGAATGCCCTCAACTTGAAGGCTTTACCCTACATGTAATGAAATTTTCAAATTTAGCCTTTGTATTTTATAAATTTTCAAAATGTTCATTATGTTGGGGAAGGAACCTCATTAAAGGTCTTCTTGGATTACCTCCCACCATTGAAGAGTAGGCATAATATCCCTCCCACTCATGCGCCTCATGATCTTTGATAGGTAAATTTATCCTTGTGATCATGACAAATTTTCCCTTGTGCTTTATGTGTAGGAAAAGGGCCTAAATATAGACCCTTCTAGATTTGAGATCTCGCCCAAAGCTAGTAGGCTGAAGGTCAATGTTGGAAATCCGAAAGGGTCCATACTCAGGCCTTTCTCCTATGTAAAACACCAGAGTTGCTCTCCACCTCCCCGCCCCCCCTCTTTTTCTTATTTTCGTCAATTTTTGCCCTAAATCATATCTTTTCACACAACAAATGTAGCATTCCACGTTTTGGTACATCAATATGTCGACATCAACCATCATGAACAAAGATGCACTTGTCGTGCTTCTTTTGGTTTTGAGTTCGATACACTCCTTTCTACCTTTCTCTTTTGTGTTTGCAAATTTATATCTTTCCTCTTTACATCTTTACATTTATTTATCTATGTCTATTTTTTTCATCTTTACATTTTCATTTTTTTTGTGTTTACAAATTTATGTTTCTCCTCTTTGCATCTCTATGTCATTTTTCATCTTTATGTGTCTATTTCTTTTGTCTTTCAATTATCCTTTTTTTGTTTGCAAATTTGCATCTCTCTTTTCTATTGTTTGTTGTCTATCATCTTTGCGTGTTTGTTTTTTTCATCTTTACATCCTCCCTTTATCTTTTGTGTTTGTAAATTTGTTTCTCTCCTCTTTGTGTCTTTATGTCTACCATTTATCATATGTTGTCTTTGTGTGTCTGTTTTTTTCGTCTTTGCATATTTTGTTTGCATCTCAATTCATAGCAACATTTTTCTACAATGGCTATTCCTTTTTCCCCCCCTCATTATTGCATTGGTGTTTCCATTTCATGTTCCAATGTTGTAACTCGATGTTGTAGTTCAATATTGCGTGTGTTGTTGCAATTTTTGTTGTAGCTATCTCTACTCACAACAAAGCCTTCCTTTTTTTCCTTTTGATGTTGCATCAACACCTTCATTTCACGTTTTGACGTTGTGTTTCGATTTTGTGGGTGTTGTTGCAATTTATGTTACATCTATTCATGTTCACAATAGCACCTTAGCTTTTTCTTCTCACAACGTTACATCAACATTTTCATTTTTTTTTTCACGTTGTGTCTTGTTGTGCATGCTATTGCATTTTGTCTTGTAACTTTTGCTACATTGTGATATTTGTGTTATTATTATGTAGTGATCTCCATGGTTGTTTTTATTTCACATCTATTTTTGCATTACAATTGTTCTTACATTGCCACTATTCCTACATTATTATTGTTCTTAGTTCACAACTATTTTCAATTGCCTCTCACTTGATCCTTTGTTTTTCTTCTTTTTGTTTCTTCATTTCACTATTTTTGTTTTTGTTTTTAACTTTCCTTTTGTTTATAGGTTTGCAAGTTCCTTTGTTCTATGATTGCAACCACACAAACATGGACAGTTTCTTTTTGTTTCATGTCTTCAACAAGATGTTTACATGAGTTTCATGGTTTTTTAATTGTTTTCTTTCTTGCTTTTGCAATTTTTTTAATTTTTTGTTGTTTTGATGTGTGTAGGTTTGTGTTGTTTTGTTGTTTTGTGCAAATATTGGAATTCATTTCTTGGGTTTTTTTAAATGGCACATGTGTTTGTATGATTGCAACATTAAATTAGATTCTACATCATTTATTTATGTAAAATAACATTTCCTTTTCTTCTATTTTTTGTGTTTTTCCTTTGTTTGTCTTTTTTTTGTGTTTGTTGCAATGTAAACTATTGGTGATGTAGGGTTTCTAAAACAAATTTGTAAACCTAGTTGTAAAACTATTGACGAAATCTTGAAAAAAGTTCTTCCTACATCAAGTAATATACCATGTCAATTTGTTGGTATTGATCCTTCTTCTTCTTCTTCTTTTGGTGTTAATGATTTGTTATGGTTTATTGAAGGTCTAATTTTTTTGTACTTTATGTTGGTATTGATGAATTTGTTACTAATTCTTATGTTGATAATTGTGTTTTTAATTTTGCAAAGTTCCATCTTCCTAAAGTAGATCCCAATGTGTTTGGCCATTTTTTTGATCCCTATGTCTCTCTAAACCTTGATGATTTTGATATTTGCGTTATTCCACATTCATCTCATTATGTTGTTGATCGAAGCCAAGACTCTATGTATATTACACTAACATTTGATGTTATTTGTGTTGGTCCATCCTCACTTGCTTGTGTTGTTAAATACAACCGTGAAATTACATGTTTTGTACCAATGTTTAATGTTCTTTGTCCTTCTACTTCTATTGGTTCTATTGCATCATATTTTCATTTTGCTCCTAGTTGTGATGTTATGTTTTTTGGATTTGAAATTGGTGAAGGTATAGACCCCGAGTTTCCTAAACCAGGGAATATATGTTGTTTTTTTGCAATTGATGATAAGAAATGGAAAATGTAAATAAAGGGTTTGAAAAGTTAGCAAACATGTTAAACTCTAAACAGTGAATGGAGAATTTTTCGTGGTTTTGACACTAATCAATCAATTGTTGATATTTCATAAATTTAATATTCTATTGAAAATCTAGTGGATTTTTTTTGCAAGTTGCAAAAAAAGATGGTAGTTTATATCATTAGACCAATGAATTCACTACTTTCCAACTAGTCATCATTTATTAAGATCAATGAATTAACTCAAAATCTAGTGAATTCACTTGGCGTACGTGGACACCTTTTGTTGTAGTGAAAAAAAATCTTTTTCCCTTAAGTTCAAAGTTTACATATTTCAAAGACAAACCCCTAAAGGTTATAACTATTCAAAGCCTAACTTCTTCACATCAATTATGAAAAATCATTACAATTCATATCTCAAGAAACTAGTAACCTTTAAAATGATTGTAAATTAACTATTTTTCCTACACTCCCATTTAAATAAGTCATAATCAATCTACAATGCCTTGTTGCTTAAGTTCTTGACATAGGGTTTCATCGTAGAGATGAAGGTGTAGTAGCTCTACGAATTCTCATAGCAAGTATGCCCAAACACACCTTGGAAAAAACTATGGAACCAACAAGACGAGTAGAAGATGACATGATTAATGGTTGATTTAGGATTAGGAAAAAACATCAAAATTCCACGACATCTTCACTAATCACATCCTTTTCCTCATCTTCATTAGATGAAAAAGAAGTCAAATCACGAAAGGATAAAAATAATAAGAAAGTATGGGACAAGGGACAAGCTAAGGCAAGGAAGGAGAAGGCAATGGAAGAGGAGAAATTACTATTAGTTGAAGCATGGCTAAGATTACATGAAGAAAGTAAGGCATTAGAAGAGAAGATTTGAATGACCATAGAGTTGCCAATGTTGGATCCTTTTCAAAACTATGTCTATTGTGTGTACTATAGAAGGGAAGCACATTTGTTGGTTGATTGCAAAAATGTGAAATGAATGTGGTGCCACATATGCTAGAGGTCCAACCATAATATGAAGACTTGCCAATACAATTCCAAGACCAATTTGTCATGACGTGTAGTGTCGTAATGTATGGTGTCGTAAGGATGTAAATACGTAATAAATTCTACTAAACAAAAAGACTAAAGCCAGTCAAAGGTATAAACTAATCAACTAAAAAGATATGCATGCACACATATATATACAATGCACAAGGGAGGCTGAGAGGAAATTCTCATGTATATTGAATTACAAAGAAAGAAGGAAATGAAATGTATGTAGATGGTGGCCATGCAATGGCCGCCGTGAGCATCTAGAAATCCTAGCTTATTATGGGGAAACTCTTGACAAAGGAATTCTAGAAAAATTAAAAGGAGAAAAAAAAGGTTGGGCCTTTTATACCGCCGCCAACAAATTGAAACCCTAAGTACCAAATAGCGTACAGTCGCCTAAAACCATACGTTAACCCTAAAAGCGCACATAGGCATGCCCGTAATTGGCCATTATGTATGAGGCCATGTACGGGCATGACAGCTGTCGTGACGTGTAGTGTCGTGACGTACGGTGTCGTAAGGATGTAAATACGTAATAAATTTTACTAAACAAAAAGACTAAAGCCAGTCAAAGGTATAAACTAATAAACTAAAAAGAGATGCATGCTCACATATATATACAATGCACAAGGGAGGCTGAGAGAAAATTATCATGTATCCCCCCCCCAGACTTAAGCCGGGAAAAACATGGCATGGTCTGAGTAGGAATCAAAGTGTTGTAGGAGAACATGATGGACAATACCAATTGCCGATAAGAACTTGGGTGAGTTCCGGCTTGAGGTAGAAGAGATGGTATCCACCATTACAATTGTCGCAAAGCAGTATCTGATCAACATTGTCCGTCCTTTGACATACCTGACATGGATAATCAAGTGGAGGAATCCAAGTTGATGTGATGATGGTAGGATCCAAGTACGGCAGGTGGCAAGGCGCACAATTTTTGGAATGATCCCGAATTATGCATCCGTCAGTTCCTTGTAGCTCCAACACACCTAAAGGCCTGATCACCTTAATCCTCAAGATAGTGCGATCGGAAGAAGTGTCTAGAGTATCATTTGGTTGTCGCTGGACATATACAAAATCACCAACATCAAATTGTCTCACCTTAGGTTTGTAACTGCCACCTCGTGTGTGTGCATACCATAAGGTGTCTCGATGTTGTGCAATGGACAAGTTTTCCATGGCCATGGGCATAACCCTCTTAAATAGAGCAGCCTTTTTTGCAATGACCCTAACCCAAGTGGCTGGGGAATCCAAGTCCACAACCTGGTCCATTTGAGCAGCAATGGAAGAGGGTGGAATGGGATGTCTCCCAAAAAGTAAAAAATAAGGAGAGAAATGAGATAAAGAGGCGTGTTTAGACATCCTGTAACCCATGGCGATGTATGGGAGGGCCAAGTCCCAATCCTCTTTGTTCTTAGTGAGGTAAATCTTCCGAAGTCCCTTCTTGCACGTTTGAACCATCCTTTCTACAAGGCCATCAGCTTGGGGATGATCTCTTGAAATCCGACAATGGTCAATGAGAGCATGGTCAAGTAGGTCTTGGAATTCTCCCCTGAATTTTGATCCTTGATTAGTAAGGCACTCAGCACAAGCCCCAAACCTACTTAGAACCTGTTGTGAGAAAGCCTGGCTGGTGCTATGTGATGACTTGTCTGGTAGCGCAACAAACTCAATCCATTTTGAAAAATGCTCAATCATAATCATGATGTAAACATTACCCCTAGAGGTTTGTGGTAATTCTTCCAACTAAATCACATGACCAACGATAGAACATGCCCTAAATAAGGAGTGGAGAAAGTGTGAATTATCGAGAAGAGAAAAAAGTTCTCACTCTATCACATTGTTCACACCTAGCAATGATGTTTTGGACTTGAGCATACATACCTCTCCAATGGTAATGAAGAGCAAGAAGGCTATAAGTACGCTTAACTTCAAAGTGTCCAAGCTCTGAGTGTACCTTTTGAATAAAACCAGGTCGTTCATGTGGTGGTGGAACCACTTTGTCGCCTTGTGGTAAGCATCGGACGAGGTGATTGTCCCTCCATGAATAGCGTTTGGACCGATGTTGTATGCGATCTCGTTGACTTGATGTAACTTGGGGAGGGTATTCCCCATGTTGAAGAAACCTCAGAATGTCCAAGTCCTCCCATATATCGAGAATGGGATGCTCAACCAAGTTACATTGCAGTAATGCAAGATAACTAGATGCCTCAGATACAAGTACTGCTAGAATTTGGTCAAAATCTTGCCTAGCTTCTGAAAAATCTTCAGAGGTAATGAGGGGTCTTCGTGACATGGTATCCGCATTATGATGTGTAATACTAGGTCGGTGAATAACCTTGAACTCATACTCTTGAAGTATAAACGCCCAACGAGCTAACTTACCAGTAAGCTTATCATTGGTCATCAACCACTTGATAGGCTAGTGGTCAGTATACAAAGTGAAATTGGTGCCATAAAGGTAGGGCCTGAAATGTATGACAACCCATACAACATCAAGGCACTCCCCCTCGTATGAAGAGTAGTTGCTCTCAGCCTTGTTGTTGCTTCGAGATGCATAGGCGATAACATATTCCTTGCCTTCTTCATCAAGTTGGCCAAGAATAACTCCAATACCAAGAGCACTCCAGTCAGTGTGTAGAATGAAGACCTTGTTGAAATCAGGTATTCTCATAATGGGGAACTCTGAAAGCTTTTCTTTGAGTGTGTTGAAAGCTTCTTGAACCTCATCATTCCATGTCCAAACAACATCCTTCTTTAGCAATGCATAAAGAGGATGAGCAATAGTACTGAAGTCTTGGACATAAATTCTGTAGTAATTACATAATCCAATGAAGCTCCTCAACGTGTGAACATCAGTAGGATTGGGCATCTCCAAAATGGCTACTACTTTGGCCCAATGAGCCATAATACCATTTGGTAAAATTCTATGTCCAAGGTAGATTACTGAAGTGACAACAAACTCACACTTTTTAGGATGGATCTTCATATTGACTTCGTGGAGCCTCTTGAATAACTCCTCAAGATGAGCCAAATGCTGCAGGAGTCCTTTGCTATGCACTAGGACGTCGTCTATGTAGCACTTCAGGAAATCTGCCCCTTCAAGAACCTGGTCCATGATTCATTGAAAAAAGACAGGTGCATTCTTAAATCCAAAAGGCATCACAAGCCATTCCCATAACTTGTTGCTTCCATGGAATGTTGTTTTCTTATGATCCTTCGCAACAAGCACAATCTGGTTGAAACCTTGCTTCAGATCCACAATTGTGAAGATGTTTGAATCTCCAATGTTATCAAACAATTCCTCAGGGATGGGCATGGGGTACCTATCCTACGGTGTAACTAGGTTCAAAGGCCTATAATCCCCGCACATCCTTTTCTCAATCCATAATCCAGCTGAATCTTTCTTTGCTGGCATTACTATAACGGCTGCGAAATCAGAACTTGATGGCTGAATGAGACCGGCCTCATGGAGCTCTTTGCATCTTTCATCTACCAGTTCCCATTCATGTTTGCTCAACCTATGCTTCCTTCAATAGACAGGTGTCTCATCTGTAAGGTCTATAGAGAACTGCATGGTCTTACACTTACCTAAGTCTTTCATTGAGAATGCAAACACATTCTCATATTTAATTAACAAGTTTGTGACTTGGTCTTTCTCCTTCTTGGTGAATTGGTTCCCCATAACGAAAGGGTAGTTGAAAACACATGGAATGGAGTTGGAAAGTGTGTTTGAAGAACTTGGTGTATTGGGTTCTCCACTATCCAATTGCGTAGATTCGTAAAAGGTTGTGATTGTTTCTCTAGAAGCTGATGTACCTCCAGGTGTATTAGACACAACTTGAGTCAAATTACATGGTACCTCCTTCCCCCCAACACTGAGAGTGAAATGTAGAGTGTTGAAGATAGGCAAGTGTACTTGGTCGGGGTGCCATGTGGTTGCATCACTAGAACTACAAGTTGATTGAATCAGTGTTGGTGTTGTGTACATTTGAAAGAGTACACAAGTTACCAATAACCATGTAAGGGAGTTCAGGTCCATCCCTCTCCCTAGTAGAGCATTACGCTCCAATCTAATCACCTTAGTGTGACTAGTAGTGCCAACTTAGAACCCCATAGCCTTTTCTCTTTCTTCTGGGCTTGGTTCATCCCAAGTGGTTAAAACATGACGATACACCAGGCCTGGCCCATCTCCCTAAAAGGCGTGTGCTCCTGGGAAGGAGACAAAGGTGGGCCAAGCACCTCTTGGTTTTCCTATTGTGTTTATAGGAAACCAAGGAGGTTTTTCTTGCCTTGTAACTGGTTGGCAAGAACTTTGATCATCCAATATGTGAGAAACCTACAAGTTCGGGTCTTTGATAGTGTATTTCAGAGCTAGCTGCAGAACTGAGAGTGGTGCCAGGTTGGTCCACCAATTGCGTAGCCGGTGCGCATAGGAACCGCATTGTGTTACATCAAATAGGAGCGGCTCTCCGAGGTAATGTTTGACCAGTGTGTAGTGCTCCTGGACTTTCTCCCTCTAATCAAGCTGAGAAGGAATGTTTTCAATTACATAACCAAGTGTAGGAGAAATGGATTGAGCCCAGGTGATTAACTGTATCATGTTCATGAAAAGACCAGATCTTGTGTCACTCAAGCCTTCTCCAAATCCAGCCGCTGAAAATCCTTGACACTCCCAACCTGAAATGACGAGGTCGACAGGGCCAAGTAATTCCATATGCTTCTTCTGAATTAGTTGTATGTCAAAAGGCAAAAATGTGAAATTAGCCTTCCATGCGGTGGTTGCAAATTGTTGTGAAAATCTTGTTGTGAACTCCCTCATTTTTTATGCCACCACTTGCCTTGCAATAAGATCAATATCTACATATAAATACCTCCGAACCACCATCCCTGATTGTAGTAAGGCTTTGAGACCTGTACCAATACCACCAAAAAACTCTAGTAATGTAATCCCTTCCTTAGGTGGTGTCTAGGTGATTAACTAACGAAGTAATGGCTTAATCAGTTCGCCATGGCTCTCCATGCTCTCAAAATTAGACAAAGCTTTGACCAAGGGCTTGTGGGCTACTTTGAACCTTTATAAAACCTCTGGTCCATGTTGAATGTCAGTAGGAACCACCTTCAAGTTTTCAATAGCTTGAACGTAAGCTATCTCCTCCTCATCTCCCTCTATCCATTCATGGCTAGCTTGCTGGATGTAGGAAATGTTGTGTGCTTCCTTGAGCATACAATGGTGAGCCATAGGACTATGGTTCCCATGTAAAGCAAAGGGTATGTGTCCCAGGTGGTGGCCATTAGTCTCCCAATCCACTCGATAGTACGCATGTTCGAACCAGTTGTCAATTATGAAACCTGGTGGAAACATGGCCTCTTCCCCAATGAGCACATCATAACTTGTGGCATTGGTGACTAAACATCTGACCTATAAGCAAAGCTATTGATCTGTACCTTCATTGAACTTAAGTGTAATCAAATCCGAGCTTTCCCCAAGTACCTCCTCTACGCTCCCACTAACGGTGCGAATCTGCCACATAGATTTTCGTAGTTTGGAGTCAAGCATGCCCATCTTCTTGGCGAATTAAATTCCAAGAATCACTGGTTGGGCACCTGTGTCAAGAAGTACCACTCTGGGTGTATGTCTTCCCACTTGGATTATTGACCCAGTATTGTTGACAATGGCAACTCCGGTGGTGATGGAAGTTCTCTCACTAGGCACCACCTTCGGAAATGAGTGAGAGACTTTGTGGAAAGAATGGCTATCCACAACACCTTTGCTGAGTAACAAATCCACAAGTGAGGTGTTCTGAACTCCCTTCTAATATGTGAATGTAGAATCAGAGGTAGGAAAGCCCACTAGTTTAACCATGCTAGAACTAGTGACTAGATTACGAACGCCATCTGCAACACATGAGCTAATCGAATGTCTCTCCAAGGTGTTGGATGGGACCTCTGTAGCATGTGGATTAGGGATTGGTAGAAGACCTGATGTAGTGTTCAAGGTATCCTCTAAAATTGCAATTATGTCCTTGGTGCTGAGCTTCAAATCTTGAAAACTAAACAATGGTGTATTCATAAGCTTTTGCGCCACTTCATGCATTTGAAGTTGGCACTCCATAAGCTGATCGGTGGAAAATTGTGTGTTTTCCTGATGTACATGTACTCCTGGGACACAAGAATTTGATGCCCTAACAGCTTGTGGTGTAGTAGTCTCCTCCCCCCTTGCCAACAAGGTGCGTTCTTCTTCCATGTTGAGAAGACGAAAAGATTATGGCATGACTGCTCGAGCTCCTCTAGCCCTAGTAATAGGACTTGAATTAGATGCAAGTCCATCAGTCTGAATTACCTGCCTAGTTGCAGAAACTCTGGGTGCCACACTAGCTTCTTGTGCCACGACATAGGAAGGGCAAAAAGAAGTAGCAAATTATAGTGTGAGACTAAAATTGTGTGGAGTGGAAAGAACATACTCCCCAACCATGGCATCGTGTGGAAGGCCATTGAACGACCTAGGAGGTCCCTCTCGTGATCCTGAACCTTGTACAGGTTGGGCATGACTAGCTGGTTGGGAGGACTTGCCTTTTAGATTAACAAGTTGAGCCCTCAATGATTCGAGTTCATTTTGTAAAGTCTAAACTTGAATTGCATGGGCTTGAAACACCTCCCTCTTATTAGCATTGTGCTTCTTCTTTTTAGCATTCTTGTTGGAATTACCCTTGGTGGGCAAAGCCTGAGTGGAAGGTTGAGGTGCCTTGGCTTTTGGTTGAAGGACAGTGGAAGATGCTAGCAAATTTTGCCATTATAATCGGAGTTACTTCCGCTCTGGGAACTTGGTAAAACAGACAGATTCTTAATATCCCTCTTTCCCACAATAATCACAAAAGAGATCCTCGGAAAGAATGTTGCACTCACTAACTTTATGGGCAGGATTGCCACAGTAGTTGCAAAAAGGTAGGATGGGTGTAGCCGAGTGCACCATTTTAGTCCTTGAAGAAGAATGTGATGATCTAATTGGCACAGCTTGTGTAGGTTGAGGCCTTGAATGTGATGGAAGCCTCATAGTACTGGCCTCATAGTGTGCATGAACTAGTTCCAACTTTTCGGAAATGTTGTACACATTCAGCAAAGTGTACGAGTCTCCAAATACTGTAAAGACCCGTTGCAAAACCTGCGCGTGGAGCGTTGGAATACCTTCCAACGAACGAAGATACTGGTGGGCAACTTCCAAGTCGGTGATGCTCTGGGTATCTTCTTTGAGTTTGAAAAACCTCTTGTAGAACATCTTGAGGGTTTCATCCTTCGGCCGAGAGAAGGTGGCGAGCTGCAAATTTTTTTTAGAACTTTTGACTGGAAATTCCAGCTCAAGAATTCAAAAAAATTCCCCCACTGGATCAGCAAAAGCTGGCGCATCGGTGGTGGGAGGAATGTTTGCAATAGCAGCAATGGGTTGTTGAGGAGAAAGGTTTACTAAGGTAAGTACCGGGTCTGGATTATTCGGCACAGTCCCGTGATGTGCAATTGCAGCCTGCAATGCAGCTTGAGAGGCGATGACGATGGCTATGGCGAAAGCTGGATTGGTAATCTAGGTGACACCCAAAATCCTTGCAGAATGTTGCTCATAGACATCCAATGCCTCATAGTGCACATAACGAGCCAATTGTTTGAATGCAAATGCCTCAGTGTAATTAACGCCATACTTGAGCTCCAATTCACAAACCACAGTTGAGAAAGTTGCCTTGAACTCCCTCAAAAAAATAGTACCTTGCCTTCCGCTGAACTTCTCAATTCTCCTAGAGGAACTACTAACCTCCATGGTGTAAATGGGTGTTGAAGTCACAACTTGCAACGGAGTATACGGTGATGGTGTGAAAGTAGGTGCAACAATAGGTGTACCCCAATGATTAACCCCTCCAAATGGACTTTGATGTATTGTTGATGTAGTGTAACCTGAACCTGAATTCCTGGTAGGAGTTGTACTAGATGACAATGGTGTTGTAGACACTTGATGGTACCGTCGTGAAGATCGTGAACTTAAAGAAATCGGCTCAAAGGATTGTGTGTTACTTTGTAGTTGATACCTGGGTTCTGGCCAAGCGGTAGTGCTCTCATCATCCGAGGACATGGTGTTGTCCCATGCCCTAAAATGTTGTGATAGTACACATCACTAATTACAAAATTCTAACACAATGTACAATTTGAAGAATACAGTGCGCTATTGGGAATGACCCATGACACACAGAGATCGCACGGAAGTCAAACAAATGTTCGATGAAAAGGCAGGATGGCAAAATAATACGTAGGACGGCAAGGCGCAGGACATAGGACGACAAGACATAAGACGTAGGACGACATGGTGCATGACGGTATATGGCAGGACACAGGACGTAGGACGCAGGACCGACAGATGGAAGTCCATGGACAGAAGTCTGTGGACGGAAGTCGGACGGAAGTTGATGGACGGAAGTCCCTGGACAGAAGTCGAACGGAAGTCCTTAGACAGAAGTCGGACGGAAGTCCCTGGACGGAAGTCAGACGAAAGTCCATGGACAGAAGTCGAATGGAAGTCCATGGACGAAAATCGGACGGAAGTCCCTGGACGGAAGTCAGACGAAAGTCTGTGGATGGAAGTTCGACGAAAGTCCATGGACAGAAGTCAGACGAAAATCCATGTACGGAAGTCCGTGGACGAAAGTCAAACGGAAGTCAAACGAAAATCCATGTACGAAAGTCCGTGGACAGAAATTAGACGGAAGTCCATGGACGAAAGTCAGACAGAAGTCCATGGACGGAAGTTAGACGAAAGTCCGTGGATGGAAGTTCGACGAAAGTCCGTGGACGGAAGTCAGACAGAAATCCATGTATGGAAGTCCGTGGACGAAAGTCGGACGAATGTCCGACGAAAGTCTAACTTATGTCGAACGTGCAAAGTTCAATTGCCACTGTAGCGATGGCGAGCGGCGGTAATGCATTGCAACTCCTTGCGACACTACAGCTCTAGTCGGCAACGCTGTTACGGCGTTGCTGCGGCGTTGGTCGACAGCATTATTGCGACACTGGTCGGTAGCACTATTGCAGTTCACGGCATTGTTGCGGCACTGGTCAATAACGCGTTATAGCTCGCGACGATGTTGCAACATTGGCCAGCAACACGTTATAGCTCGTGGTGATGCTGTAGCACTGGCCAGCAACGTGTTACAGCTCGCGGCGCTACTGCGGCCTCACAGCGTTGCTGCGATGGCCGAGAACGGGCTGGACCTTGCAACGCTGCTGCGATGGCTGACAAGAGGCTGGACCTCGCAACGCTACTGCGATGGCCGACAAGAGGCTGGACCTCGCAACGCTGCTGCGATGGCCGACAAGAGGCTAGACCTCGCAGCGGTGCTACGATGGCCGGCAACGCGCTGCAGCCCTGGCCAACACTATGCTGCATCGTTTTTGTTTTTTTTTTTTTTTACTCCACAACTTCAAGAGAAAAAAA
>Ga0209611_10009520_pt1 | contig 14688 bp, 13 predicted proteins | sample S1TSphgellanicum_3_FD_187693 | JGI IMG/M metagenome (GOLD analysis project Ga0209611, IMG submission 187693) | Host-associated microbial communities from peat moss isolated from Minnesota, USA - S1T2_Fc - Sphagnum magellanicum MG (SPAdes) (version 2) | ecosystem: Host-associated > Plants > Peat... | reverse complement strand
AAAACTTAAATGTTGAAAGAAATTTCGATTTAAAAAGAAACCATTATGATCGTAATGGAGTATGAAATTAAAGATTATATGGATTATATGGCTATGAAGAGGTGCAATGACCATACACAACCATGGTTCCGGTATAAGCTTAAACACTTGCAAACATAGTGTTTGAAGATAATAATTTCACATTAAAAGTTGGCATGGAATATAATAAGTTTTTCACATGTCAAGGTGGTTGGTCAAGGAGATATTGATTCTTATCATGGGTAACATTGGTGGCCACTTACCAAAACCGTTGGCTTCGGACACATCAAAACATTGCATTTTTCCCCTACTGAAGGTTGACAGAAATCTTGTGTGTAGGTAGTGTGGCCTACAAATTTCTCCACTTTTGGTCACCATCTAACCTCTTTCACATTCCTTACACTATCTTGGACTCTCCACTTCCTATAATGATCAGGATATGTTGTATTTTCAGCAAATTTGCTATATGGTATTATTCGAGATGCCGTGTCTAGAGGCTTTGAAGGCATGGATTCCAACTTATGAGGATGGTGGGTTTGACAAAGAGAATAGGTATGTCCCCAATGTTCAGATTTTCTCCATGGTTGGACAGGCCTTGATTTATCCCAGTAATCATATGGGTAGGATGTTTTGCCTTCCAAAGCCATTGGGTTTGAATGAAACCCAGGTGGCTTAAACCCAGATCTAGGGTTTGCAGGCCAGCTCAAGTATGAATCATCATATGTCGTTCTTCCTTTAAAAGTGCAAGAATATGGGTCCAAATTGGCCTCCTTTTCAGCCTTTGCTGGGTATATGGGCTTTTCATTCTATGAACTTGAATATTCAGTATGTGTGGGTTTGTTGTATTGTGCCCCAGTTGGAACACAACCAGAAAGGGAAATCCCATCTTTTGTGATCCGATCTGCATTGGATTGTTTAGGGACGTACTCAGCAATGTATTCACATGGTCCTTGGAATTTCTTGTCTGTTTATTTTATGTCCAGGCTCTGGTATTTTGTTGTCCAGGTTGTCTCCGCACATTTGTGTTTCCCACAAGAGCATGGTGTACATGTGCATGGTTTTGCTGCGAGCCATGTTTCAAAACTCTTAATTTTTTTTAGACTCCAAGATAAAAACACCAAACCCGACCCACCCTTCACCCACAAAATTTGATGAGAGAGACCTAAGCTCCTTATGTTCCAATTCCCAAGCCAAAATTATCAAGACAAAATACTTTTGAAGTTTCCAAAATAACCCTCTAGTCTCTTTTGGTGTTTCGTAGGGTTGTGAAATGTTATCCTAACCAAATTTTCAGCTCAAAATATTTGAATCTCCAAAAAAACCCTCATAAAGAAGGATACAAGACCTAGCCTCTTTTTGTGTTTCCTAGGACTACTAAATTGTTTCCCTAACCAAAATCATCAGCTCAAAATATTTTTGAGATTTTCGAAAGAACACCCTCAGAAAAAAAGGATACAACACCTAGTCTCTTTTCGTATTTGTTGAATTGTTTCCCTAACCATGATTATCAGCTCAAAATTTTTGAAGTTTCCAAAAGGCCCTCACACACAAGGATCAAGACTTAATCTATTTTGGTGTTTCTTAGGATTGTGGAATTGTTTCCCTAACCAAAATCATCAACTCAAACTAATTTTGAAATTTCCATAATACCGTCATAAATGAGGATAGTCTCTTTTGGTGTTACCTAGGATTGTAAAATATTTCATACTTCATTATTGAAGAGTTGTCTACTTTCATTATGGGCATGTCATGTACACGGAGGAAGTGTAACCACTTCAGGAGATTGACACAAACTTCATGATTATTTTTCTCTAGAGGATACAAAACATTACTACCATTTGTATTGTGAACCCATAATGGGACCCGGATGCTATGCAATCAATTGGTGAGCACCATATGAGAATTTCAAGTAGTCTCATTAACAAATCAAACCATTATTGTTAAGTTAGTCCATGTATTGATAATTGGGATTTTCTTGAAATTGATTAATTCCCTTCTTCTTTGATATCATGTGTCTTTGGGTTTCCACCTGGCCTACTACTCTCCTTAATCACCGACAAGAATCTAATTCCCAGAATAAAGAAATGAAAGGAAAGAACCTTACAGCAACATCAGCACTGCAATCTGTTGCCATTGCTCAAGCTAAAATTTACTTGCGGAGGTATGGATTAGCTCCCCCAAATAAATTGAGTTTGATATTTTTTTGGGAGTTTATGTTGAATTCTCCAATTCAAGATTGGTGTGCAAGTTGCAAAGACCATAATTATTCACAGAATCGAAATAAAATAGGGATGACTTTTGTTGGTTTAGTCTTGCACTTGCTTGGTTACATGAATTCAAAAATCATGCCAACTTATGCATATATAACCTGTAGAGGTAGAGGATAGTCAAACATGTCATGACTTTTGGAAAAAAACAAATGCATTGTGGTCAACATGAACTATGGGTGGATTGGGTCTTCTATAATGATTGAATTAGCTTAATGACAGTTTCAAATTAGCTATTATAGGAGCTAAAGTACCAACGCCTTGTACACTCACTAGAGCATGCTTGGTAGAGAAGCGGAGTGTTTTGTAACAATGCCTTTTGGTGTTTGAACACTAGACATGGGATAATCGAATCTCCCAATTTCGACTCTCTCATTTGTCCTTTCATATCACATCTCCTTGGATCTTCATCAATGAATAGTCCCTTGCAATTTCAATGTCGTTGGTGGAGTATAAAGCATGCTTCAATACATAATACTTGAACTGAATATATTTTGATGAGATGCTTTTGGGAGTAAATTTGTTATGGGATTGTACTATTTGGGAAAATTTGTGGACTGAGGTTGTTATGGGTAGTAGGTACCAAGAGTTTTTAAATATTTATTCCAAGGTCCTTTCATTGCAATTTATTGTAATTCTCATGTCATGTGTAATTATTGTTTATGCTAGTTGTAGCAATTTATTTTGAATGACATTAATGACACATGCTTAATATGGTGGGTGCATGACACATAATAGATAGATATGGTGAGCTAATTGTATGTGAAATGAAACATATTAGGTTTTAATAATGCAATGTGATTTTGAATCAACAATGTGTTGACCGTATTTTGCCAAACCATGTGTAGTCAGCAAGGTATAAATTATTAGTTGTATGCTATTATAACAATGTTCATAGTTTAGACTATGATGAATGTTTGATTTGTATTGAATATGTTTGTGAAAATTTTAGCTCCATGTGTTGGAATATTGAAACAAATTGGAGTAGGTGTGTGAATGGATATTAGTGCAAATATAATTCAATTCAATTTTAGGTACATTTTGTGACATACAAGCAACAAGTTTATGGAGATTGTCTTGCATGAAGTCTAGAGACAAAATGAGGTATTATTATTAAGCATTTGACATAGAAAATTCATTGCTTGTTGTGGTTCCATGCTTATTTTGCATGAGTCTGAAACATTTTTGGAGGATGTTTTATAAAAAGCAAGAACTTCTAAAAGCTCAAGCACCCAAAGCTTTTTTTACATACATTCATTGTAAGTCACTTTGCAAAAACATGCCCAAATTGGTTGATGTACGAATTGATTCAAAGAAAAGCCTTCCCATAAGGTGCAAAATCTAGTGACTAATATAATGGAGGAATTTGAGGAATGAAAACTTGTGGAATCCTTGAGTGATGGTGGTGAAAAGCACTTGCAAGGTGATAAAGTTGCAAAGGAAGATCAGAAGACAAAGGTGTTGAAGGATTATGTTGAGCACATGGAAGTGAAAGTGATCATGAACATGGTGGTAATGACTTTGGAGAAGGCAAAGATTTTTGAGGACTAGTTAGCCTTAACAATCTTCACCATATGTAAGATTGCTTTGAGTTTGGTAGAATAATGAGAGTAATTGCAATTGTGTCAATAAGAGGAACTGGCAAATTTGTGGTGTCACCTGGTTGTTGGCATGAATTTGGTCTTTGTAGAGAACGATGTTGACACATGTTTGGCATCATCAACCAATTTCAAGATGACAATTCTAGATTCCAATTTTGGTGCAAACATGTGTCCAATTCTTTAATTCCAATGTTTATGTATGTCCTATCCAAAAATCAACTTTAAATTCATTGCCATGACACAAGGGTGGATTAAGTGAGGAGATTTATAAAAAAATTGCCCTTGTCAATATTTCCTCTCACTAGCATTGGTTCTTTGAATTTTGGAGTTCTTTTGTATTGTTTGTGGGGGTTGCAAATGTCCATTTCAAGTCATGGCCATGGGCAGTTGATTGATGTTTCATTTCATTTTCTTCATCTCATGTTGTCTAAAATTAAAAATTCAATGACGAGAATCATGAAAGCATAATCATTTTATGTGGATGTTTTCTATGTGCAAAGAAAAAATATGTGAGCTCTTTATGTGCAAGGTTTTCTTTCTTTTCATTGTGTGAAGTTTTTTGTGTGAACCTCTTTGTGTGCAGAACTCTATGCACGATTTTTTTGGCATCGACACAAAATGATCATTTTAAGAACAACCCAAAATTGATGAAAACAACCGAAAATTCAATCAGGCTTGAGCCTTAGACTCATTAAAAAAAGTTGTAGAACATTGTTGTAGGGACTGCCCATTTTTGGGAGGGGGTTTTGGTAGGTATGGCCTATGACTGACAATTGTGACTTCTTTGTCACAAGGGGCCCACCCTTCCCACCCTTCCCGCACCCCAAACAATGGGGATTTTCCATATCTCAACCAAACCCCCCTCTCTTTTTTTTGTCCCACTCCAGCAAGAATCCCAGTCTCAGGCTGACACATTGATCTTTTAGTCATCTGTTGTACGTTTCTCGTTTTAACAGAAAAATCTGACTTGAAGTCATCTAGGACCCTAAACTTCAAGCATCACATTTTCCCCTGAGATGAAAAGCCTGAATTCTGGCACTTCTAGGTTTTAGGGAAAGTGCTATTTGGTGCAGCTGACTGGTCAGAAATACCCAATGGTGCCATTCCAAAGTCAACACTGTGGACTGAAAAGAAAACGAAAGAGAACGGAGGTTCATGATAAAGGTTCTCACGTTCATGTCTGTTTTGTTGAAGCCTGTCAGATACTTTGAGCTGTCCATGACTCCTTTCCCATTCTGCTTTGCCGTCCAAAGCAAAGTGGAAACCATAATTCTTAGAAACAAGCCTTAGACTTTGACAAGACCACAATATAGGGGGAAATGTTGCTTGCATCCTGAGCAGTATTATCTGTAGGAAAGCACTATTATTCTCTTGGACTGAGCAAGAACAAAAACAGTTGCTAAAAGGACATGGATAGAAAATATACATCTTCATTGCTTTCCTTGGAGCTTATCCAAGGTTTGGAGCCGAGCATAACTGCCCCAGTCATCTGGCTGAGAATTCACCACAAAAAATACTCGGATTAGTAAAGATGAGATGATGAGCATGAAGTTATCCTCCAGCATGCAAAGATCACATAATCTGCCTACTCTGGGTTTAGGGTTTAGGATCTACACCACAGGATAGAAAATTATTAATATCATTTTTTCCCAAGGAAAATGAGTACAAATGTGCTGGACGTGATCAAATAGTCATTGAGCAAAGAATCCTCCAGGAATAAAAGACTTGGGGAAATCATCAGAAAAAAGAAGTCAAGGAATGTACAGCAGTCTGAGTTTTCACCAGGCTCGGGAAAGTCTTTGAGCATTCCTCACTGTTCATGGAATTCTGATTCACAAGATCCACACAAGATATTAACGTCATAAGCTGGAACCTCTCGGCATCTCCAAGTGTGCTTCTATTTTTCTTTCATACAAAACAGCTCCATGGATAGACCCAAGAGCCGGAATCCTTAAACTTAGCCAGTGTATCCGTGTTGATTGAAAATGTACAAGATGGTGAATCACATACAACTAGTTAGGTCTTAGTGAATACACATCATCTGTGGGAGAGGTAGGAGACCATTGGAACTATAACCCTGAAATTTCAAACAGAAAAAATTAGGCCTGGTATCTTCCAAAACTTTGAAGCATACCAACCAACCTGCATTTTGCCCAGAAACAACACTGCACAACGCCAACAATTGTACGGTGTCCAGAAGAGGAACAACACAGCTAGAGGCACCATGCTCAAGATGATGCCAAACCAAGCGCATTGGCAAGATAGCATCATCCATGCAACCGTTCAATCCTTCCTTCTGGAATCCTGTTTTCCACACAGCCTCAATTCCTACAAGTAAAGGCATTAGTTGATGTTTTACAACCCATGAACTTGAGCTTGAACCAACTACACGTTAAGTTGACTGATGTCTCAACAAGCTTTTGATTAATTTAATGTAAAGAGTAACCATCAAAGTCGTTGCACCAGTGGCTAGGACTCATCATGGTCCCTCGAAAGTGGTTTGGGTTGAATTCACTACAAGGTTGTGCTAAATGATGGACATGATCACATGGACATATGAAGCTCACTGGTAAACAGGTCATCAAAAAAGTACAAAAGGGTTTAGGGGATAGGGTTTGAGGGAAGAAAGAGCAAACATGATGTACCCATTATGGTGGTTTAAAAGGGTACACCTTCAAAGAGATTCCCTTAGGGTGAAGAGACAATACACCACATGTGATCTGCAAAGAGTACAATTGGCTAACCTTGCACAAGTTGACAATGGTGGGCAGTGGCCCGGTATGTGAACCACTATTGTGAAACAATAATCCTGTGTCAATCACCTGCTTGTGATCGATTTTCAAAACTGGAATAGCCCACAAAGAGGAAAGGCCATATATTCACCCATAAGCTTCAAGGAGCCACTTCAAACTTTGGGGCTTTATCAGGCAAAAAAACCCGACATGCCTTGCTCATACTGTCCTTGAGTCCTTGAAAAGTGGAGAGAGTAGGGGAGAGAGCATATTAGCCAAAGCATGATTTAAGCTGTGGCCAACAAGAATGCTTCCTGGAGTCAACAACTTCTTCACAAGCTTCTGCAATGCACAATGCAACAATAGAATGACTACTACCATGCCAGGTAAGAATAAATTCTATGTGTGTAACCATAGCATCCTGCAGCCTCTTCTCTCTCTCTTACTGCAATCTTGGTTGCTTTCATTGAATAATTTTCCATGAACAGATGCCGGGCATACCTGGGTAACAGCAACCTGTTCAAGATCTTTTAACTTTGACTTCTGTAACACTTGTGATACAATCTTCAACATTGGTGGCTGGCAGAACCAGCTGATTAATCAGCACCTGCATCCAAGCAAAGAAAACTGCATGTTTGCCTGTGATCAAAGCTAAAATGTCACATGTAGGCAGAAAGAAAAGAAAGCCATCTTCACAATATTTACTAAAGAAATGGTACCTATTTATGAGATTGAGGATAAAACTCCACAGCACTTTGAAGGTAACACAAAATTGCATAAGAAAAGTGAGTTTCCTGAATCAAATCACAATTCTTGAACCCGGCTTGCAATCACAATTAACTGCACAAATATGGACAACTTCAGTGTGATGTCTTGCACATTGCACCAACTCCCAGCCAAGTGACACAAGTCTTTCTGAATTGCTTGCCTCCTTTGCTCTTTTTAATATTTTCCACCCTGTAAAGCCATTACAAAATTTGGGATGAAGTAAGAAAAACACACAATGTATGCACTGTGGATGGGAATGCAACCTGCAGCAGACAAAAAGGGTAATTGCAAAAACAACAGAACTGGGGAGATACATAAAAACAGCTGCCATCTGTGTTCTTTTTAGCCCCATATAAGTAACTTGAACAAGAACACCTATGTAGCAAAATTGGAGGCAGGATGGTGATTCCACAATCTACATCACAAGGTGAGGTTGCAAAGCTAACTCTTCTATGTCACTGATAAAACAGAAAAAAAGAAACTGGGACAACTGTGGCCCTCCTTGCTTCCCAAGAAAAAAGTGAACAGAAACCTTGTGGTAGGAAGGAAAATTGTAGAGGTGTTGGAACAAGGGATGCACTTGTGTTAATTCCAACAGCCCCTGCACCGCTATTGGCATGTCAGCAATTCAATACACACACATCATTGATTAGATTTCACCTCTATTTCAACTAGGAAGCTGTCATCCGTCAGTCCCATGCCTATAGATTTTACTTGAACACAAAACAACAACCAGAAAATCAATGAGTAATGGTTATTTTGCTAAAGAGGAACATCTATACTTGCATGCTTGACGCACCAACCAAACTACAAAGTTCCTACTTTGTATGCTGATTTCTTTCCTTGCCTTGCTTGTTCTTTCTTTGTGTCCTAAATTGCACACACCTGTTCTGGACATTTTGGCCCTGGCTGGGTCTCACCCAACAGTTTCAAATTTTCCATGCCTCAAGCCCACTTCTGGGCCCTTTTCACCATCTGCATGCTCATCCTGGAAAAGAATAATAGGCACAGTTACAAGCCCATGGTGCAATCCAACAAAGAGTTCTTCATCGTTGTTTGCTACTTTAAGGCTTATTTTCCCTGATCTCTAAAACCCTAAAGTTGCTATTCTAAAATGTATTCTTCAAGCATCCAAGAAACTACAATCCAGCTGAACTGATTCTTCTCCCAGACTTCTTCATTTCAACCTGCCTCTTATCCAAGTCCAGGCGAATGCAAAGCCTTATTCATCCAATAACCCACAATCCTCAAGATCCACCTGACCTGATTCTTCTCCCAGACTTTCTTCAATCACAACTGCTTCTCCTGCATACATATCCAGCAATTGCAAGTCTTAAAGAACCTACAATCCTTGAGATCCAGCTGAAGTAATTCTTCTCCCAGAGTTCTGAAATAAAATCTGCTTCTTCTCTACATGCACCAATTGCAAAACCCTAATTCTGACACAGTTTCTTCAATCACTGACCCTTTTTCATAAAACAATTTGTGAGCCCGATCCAGAAGCTCTCACGGAGCCAAAGAAGTAGCAATTCAGAGAACTCAGGTCTTGCATACAACAATTTTATTGAATCAAGAACCGAAGGCAGCTGAAGGGGTTTAGGGTTTTGCGAACTTCTCACTCACATCAATGTCTTCGGGTTCAGTGAACGTCTGCACAAAGGAGGCAAGCACATCCACAGGGCGCTTGGCGGGATCATTGTCAGAATCCCCCCTCTTCCTGTTGACGCTAGCTTCCAATCTCCTTTCCGCCCTTTGGTTTTCCTCCCTCGCGGGAGCTTCACTATCTTGACCAAAATCTGTGGTTTTTTCCCCATCCGTCGCATGCACACTTATTGTTTTACCATCTTCTTCTTGTAAAACCCACCCACCCATCAAAAAAACTAACGTAAAAGCAGCAGCAGCAGCAGCAACAACCCTGCTAATGAAACCGAGAGAAGGAAGCACATGTGACTAATTTTGGTCGGATTTTGAGTTTAGCAATGGAGTTGATGGGAGTCATGTAGAACATTCCTTGTAGCTTTCTTTACTGGGAACCTTGAGGCTCCTGGTGTTGTAAAAGCTTCTGGGTGTGTGTAGGCATCAATTACGCAAGAATTCTTAGTTGTGGCCTCTCCACTTGTGGCGTTTATCCCACCTGTGTGGTGCCATGAGCTTTGGGTGATGAGACTATAATGTGCAAGTTCTTGTACTTGTAGTTTCACCTAGTGTCAAGGTATTGGTCTAGTGGTGGCACTGTATGGGCCTTGCGTACCAAGGCAAGGATTCTGTGTTTAGATTCATTCTAGAGTATAGTAGCTTAAGGGATTTTGGCCCTTAGGTAATAGGTGTATTTTTATATGAGGATTTTTGAAACATGATGTTTTGGCTGGTATCAAAATTTGAGATTAGTTATAGAATTATGTCTTGAAGGATTTTGCTTTCTTTTAGAGGATTTTTTGAAGATTATATTTTTTACATCGTTAAATATTTGAGTTTCCATAATTCTTCTTTTGCCTAGAGATACTTTTTAATGTAGAAGGCAAGGCCACAGTGTGACACACCCCTTGTTTCGTACCTGGTTTGTACATAGTAATAGGTATGAGAATGGTTTAGGTATTACCCCATTTGTCAAGTTTACAGATGATTATGGTATGAGTATATTTAAATCGGGGTGGCTATGAGGGGTGTAGAGATTTTGGGGGTAACATATGTTCAAGTTTGGGGATTGGGGTGTTGGGGTGTAGAGTTTTAGTGTAGCAGTTGAGGTGTGGAGTTCTAACTTAGGGTGCAAAAATCTCATTTGGGGTGTGGAGTCTTTTTTCTAAGGTCACTTATTTATAAAAAGTTCACATGGACCACATGTATGCCTCCCACACAAATGTGACAATGATGTGGCACTTATGTGGCACTTACATGGTAGTTAAGAACACATTGGGAACGAACATTCCTTTGTTTTGGGACTTTCAATGTTCTCAAATGGGAACATGAGGAATGTGGGGGAACCTGTGAAGAGGCAAAATGAGGGGAATGGGGGAATGTGCAAACATGAGAACGAACAGTTCAGAACATTTTGTCGACATGGGAAATGAGAACTGAACAAACTAAAACATATTGGGCACATGGGAAAGTCACATATTTATCCAACCTAGACAAACTAGGCCCATGTTCAAACCATGGTTAGTTGGGTGTAACCGCTAGTTAGTAGCTCATTAAAAATTCAAAATCAAAGAATCACCGGTTGCAGTCATTTCAAAATCCTCAAATACTCACTACTTTGCAATAAAGAATTGGCAACTTTTGTACCAGATTTTTGGCCACATTAAATGTTTTTATTGACAATCATACAAAACCAGGTCCATCATTTTTCTTCTTCTAATTCCATTTTCTAATACCTTGTCAAACGGTGGTTTAGAATTAAAGATATAGGAGAAGGGTCTGAAAATAGACCCTTCCAGATTTGAAATTTCAACCCTAAGCTAATAGGCCAAGGTAATGAGTCAAAAAGTTTGAAGGGTCTTTTTTTCAGACCTTCACCTACATAAAGGCCAGCCTGATTTAGTTTTCTCCTTCCTTTTACAAATTCAGATAATCTTTTTAAAAACGGAACAAAATGTAGATAAGTAAAAAAATAAAGGAATGAGTTTGAAAACTTACCTTCCAAAATGTGGAAGGTCCAGTACATTTCAAAAGGTACAATGCAAAATTCAGGGCAGTGATTATCCTGAAAATACAAAAGAAAAAATCAAGCTGACCAGAAAGCGATGGTTCATGGAACTTGCAGGAATAATTACAGGCAAACTTGCAAATACGTTTTAAATGATAATGCTCACGGTACAAACTATTTTTAAAAGCGATAACAATTTTCTTTTTTTCAATTTTGTGATGCCGCTCAAGTGGTGATATTCAATACATATATTTAATCAAATATGGCAATAAATTTTTTTTGAAAGTATGAAATATTAATCACCCTTTCATATTGTGGGCACTTATGGTGAATTTTGGTGATTTTTTTCTAAATGAGAGAATTTTTTATAGAATGTTTTTTGAAATTTTTTTTAGCAAGATGGCAAAAATTAACCCAAAAATATATTGGGTGGTAAGTTAGAATTTCACTAGCATGAAATTATATCTTGCAAAAACCAACTATTTTTCCCAAATAAGTATTACTTTTTGCAACTAGTGATTCACCTACCATGGCATTGAAGATTCGAAACATTCGAAATCATTTCCAACTAATCATCTAAATAGAAGCATGTGCAAAATTTTCATAACTTGAAATCATGATGAACCCACATTATAAACATCAAATTATCATCAAATTATTAAAAAAACACAAAAAGGCATTGACATTATTAAAAACTATTCATAACATCATATCACAGGTAAACATAAATTGTCATGTGACATGATCTTTGACATCACAAATTGTTGCATATCACTTTGGTGGGTATCAACTTGTTTCAACATTTTAAAATTGTAGGTTGACCACCCATCTCACAAATTATAGATTATTTTTTGATAAATTAAAATCTGGAATCTATATTAATGAAAATGGAAATGACTTCATGGAAAACCTATAGGATCATAGATTTTTTTTAATATTTTAGAATTTAAAGAACGAATGAAAATATATTAATATTTCATTCTTATATCAATTTGATAGTCATTTGTACCATACAATAATGCAAAGTTAAAATAAAATAATTTTAATGATGACAATTCATTAAAGTTACCCCATTAGATACCCTAATTTTGGCAAGACAACCTTTGATTTCATAAGTTGTGATTTTCGAGGTGATCATTTCAACTATTCCAAATTGAAATATGTTTAGCTTATTTTCAAATAAAGAAGCATAGAAAAAATCTTTTTGGCTTTGTGTTTTTTTCAACATCATGTTCATCAACAAATTTTCAGTACCTTTTCCACCAACATGCATCCCATTTTTAAACATTGAATTAAATTCAGTTTTAATCTAATTTATTGAATTGAATTAAAATTAAAACTCATTCAAACTTCAATTCAATGTATTTGAATTAATTCTTTTAGTTCATTTAATTTAAAATTTTGAGTCCAATATTCAATTCAAGTTGTATGCAATGTCATTTGATATTTTGATTCAAATGGAACTTACTTTCCACACAATCAAAATTTTAATTTATAATCAATCATCCCTGGTAAAGCACAACAACATGAAGGCCAAGTTAATAATAATGCATTTTTTGTCACATTTGTTGGCCTTGCGTACCAATGCAAGGATATTGTGTTTAAATTCACTATAGGTATAGTAGTTTAATCATCATAAGGAACAAAACTGGAGGCTTCAAAACCTAGGGTGTTTGTTGGGTGGGCAAGGAGAAAGTCGAAGGCTTTCAAGTTGGGCCCCCAATCCTTGAACATTTGAAGAAAAAAAACCCAAGGCTTGCACACCACATGTTCTTCTTGTTTTGTCGAGAAGAAGATTGGGAGTGTAAGGCCCCCGATTGCTTAAGGAAACACTCTAATTACCAAAGCTTGTAAGGAGCTTCTTACATCTAAGTTGCACTAACTAAGTTTAAGAATTTGAAAGAACGTGGCTTTTCCCCATGGAATGCTTAGTGCCTTAGTTTACTTTTAAGATATTAATTGTAAGAAATGACATTTGAAAAAGCTTGAGTGGAGTTTGAATGTTTCCTATTGATTTTGTGTCAATTTTTTCTATCTTTTTTTTATTAAGATAATACATAAATTTCAGGTTTGATGGTAATTAAATTAATTCTTAAAATGCCAAATTAAAAAGTAATTATTTCAAATGCTAAAATTTAAGCAAATTACAAAGAAAAATGGAAAATTTTGTGAAAACTTGAGAATCAATCCATCATTGTATCAATAATTAACAACATTTCTCTATCTTATGATTTGGTGGAACATTTTGTTTGCCCATATTTGCAAAAAGGAGCCATAAAAAATGTTGAAAAATGTCTTGTTATGTTAAAAGTTCAAAGTCAACTAGAAAATATGCCAAAGAAGCTAGAAAACAAAATCCTAGGGCTTAAGACCCTAAGTGCTTTTGAAAGCTTGGGAAAAGCTTTCAAAAGCTTAAAAAAAAAGTTTTCCATAGCCTAAAGAAAGCAAGAAAAGTTTTTAAAACCTCAAGAAAGTAAACAAGAAAGAAACACAAAGGTTAAAGGAAGAAGAAACTTACCTCCTCGTTAGCGTGTGCTTGGTTTGGGGAAGCCTCCTCCTACAAAATGCAAAACACATTCATTTATACATCATAAAACCCTAAAGGAGCTCATTTTGGGAACGTGTACATCACAAAACCTTAATAACAATTTTTTTTTCAAAAAGGTTTCTACACAACTTTTTTGGATGAAACGATAAGATACGGTTTGGAGATGTTCACTTCTTGGTTTCCAAGTTGTACATTTGAAGAATCAACTTTCTAATAATTAAAAACACCTCTTATGTACATGAAAAAGAAAATTTTCACCACAAACAAGAATGTAAAGAAGGTTCATATTCCAAATGCAAGTTTTAGTAGCTCATTGATGTTTCCATGCCATCTAACTCTTGCATCTCTTCAATGGTAAATAATCTTATTGTTCCTCCAATGGCTCTTCTTCATTGCCTCTACTTGGGATTTGTCCACATGAAGTTATTCCTCTTCCTCCCATGCACCTTCTAGCTTTCCTCCATGTTTTTATTGTCATGCGCATAGTCATATGACACAAAAGTCCCATAAACCCATCCTTGGCTGGTGATGTCATTAAGAACCATGTCAAATAATTCCTTAAAGAACCAAAAGTAACCAAATCATTTCTTGGGCCCTTTCCTTTAAATGTTTTCACAATTACAAAGTATATTTTTCCTCATGTTTATCCATTTCATATTTTAATATATGGCTTGAAGTTTATTTTGGAATTTAAAAAGTGGAAATTGTTGAAATTGTGTATTCCTAATAAAGATGGGCCCTGTAGGAATCAATAACCTTAGCTTCATAAATTCATAATTAAATTATACATAGTCATTGATTAATTGCCTAACAAAAAGCAAAACATAAAATGACTCCAAAATTGCCTTAGGAAAAAATCTCCCAAGAAAGTTTTCGAATCATGTTTCCACCTTGTATTCTTGACAAAAAAAATTCAAAGAAAGGAACCAATACTATGTTCCTAAAACTTGTTTTAAATGCAATGATTATGGACATTAAAATACACAGTATTTTTGATGTTATTGAAATCTTAAAATCTATGAAACCTAATAATTATACTCATTAAGAAAATCATGAAAATATTTTTTAAAGTTTTTCTTTTGATTTTAAAGTTTCAATGGATTTAAGGAAA
>Ga0209611_10009519_pt1 | contig 14688 bp, 4 predicted proteins | sample S1TSphgellanicum_3_FD_187693 | JGI IMG/M metagenome (GOLD analysis project Ga0209611, IMG submission 187693) | Host-associated microbial communities from peat moss isolated from Minnesota, USA - S1T2_Fc - Sphagnum magellanicum MG (SPAdes) (version 2) | ecosystem: Host-associated > Plants > Peat... | reverse complement strand
ACGTTTGCTTGGGAAATGGGTACTTGTTTTGAGGTGGGTAAATAAAGAAAAATATGCAAAAATAATCTAATATTTTAATAGAGATTTACGTTTGCTTGGGAAATGGGTACTTGTTTTGAGGTGGGTAAATAAAGAAAAATATGCAAAAATAATCTAATATTTTAATAGAGATTTACGTTTGCTTGGGAAATGGGTACTTGTTTTGAGGTGGGTATGAAGAGACGGCATATGAAAAATTCATGTTATACATTTGTTCACATTTGTTTGGAGGATGGGTTGTTTTGAGGTAGGTAAAAATAAGGAATATCAAAGCATGTATTTAATGTATTTAATGGATGTTTACATTTACTTGGGAAATGGGTATTTGTTTTGAGTTGGGTAAGAGAACGGTATGTATTACATATTTCTTTGTGCATTTTATTTTTTTGTAATGTGATATATGATGGATTTGTATGAAGTAAGGGAATGGGGTTTTTCTTCCTTGTTAATTTTCTCCCTTATAATGTTTACAGTGTCATGTTATCATGTGAAAGTGGTGGCAATGGCATTTGGAGCACCATAATAAGGAGTAAGGAGGTGACATCGTTATGACAAAATGTGGGGGAGATGCTTGAAGGTGTGAATTTACACATAATCTTTGATTTTTCCATCTTTTGGAATTAAGTTTCAACAATGGTTTCTTGCAACATTGAAATCTTGATTTTTTGAATGACTATTTGTCACCATTGGGTTTGGAGTTGTGATAAGACCCAATTTAAGCCACAAAATCATTTGATTCCATTGAAATACAAGTTTGGGGAACTCCAAACTTTGATTGTGCATCTTGGTTGGTTTGTTTGCAATTGTTTGACCTTATGAGTGGTGACTAATTTGTACCCTTTTTTTGGTTGAGAATTGTACCCCATGGCTTGTAAAGGTTTTTGGAATCTTCAAGGTGATTCATGAAAAAGGGACAACTAACGATGAAGGGGGACATTCCTTCAAAGAACAATTGCAACATTTTCTAACCGAAAAATTGGCATTATTCCAAACCAAAGTACATCGATTGGATAATCATTCGTTTAATGAATAAATGAAATGAACATTTTTGAAGCAAAAGTTGCATAACTTATAGGATCATGTGAACATTGCACCAAGTCCTACCATTCAATAAATGATGTTTGAAGGAGCCTATAATGTTCAAAGATAAACCTAGATCCAATATCTTATTTTGGTTAGATTCCATGAAAAGGTACATAGTAATTAACCAAAGGGATCTTGCTTTTAAAGTCCAAATTGCTAGCACATACTTTGAGCCTTACATTGCCCAACAATAGCAAGTTATTGGTTAAGAACTTGAAAACAAAGGCCAAAAAAAACATTTGAAAAGGATTTTCATGAAGTTTTGATCTAAGCTTTTGGAAATGTTCTTCCTTTACATCTGACTCAAAATAAACAAGCAAATCTTCCTCATAAAGGATTTGTTCAGACTTGCTCCATTTTTCAATTTCAACTTAAAGATTTTTGGCAAAATTCACCAAAATAAAATGGCTATATTAGAAAGGATAAGACTCATGTAAAGTCAACATCATTGAAAAATTGAAAATCTTTGGACTTTTGCAAAACAATGTTTCATCATGAACATTAATATTTTTTATGTGAGCAAAAGGGCCACCAAGTGAAAGATTGCCCCATAAAAGAACTTCTTTTGATAAAGGTAAAGGCAAGAATGTGAAAAAAGATTTTAACAAGACCGATGATTGAATAATGAATTAAATGTCAATATGTTGTGACAATTTGATACATTTGTAAATTTAAACCTTTGATTTCCTTTCTTGAAACCAAATTTGAACATGTTTTCTGTTACATCCTACGTACATACAATGTAAACAAAAAGGATGACATAGTTGTTCCTTGTAAACGTTCATTTAACTTATTGTTAGATTGCCACTTTGAAATATTTGGACTTTACTAAAGCTTGAGCACTACTACATATTGTGCCTTTTTGCGAAGGGCCAAACGAAAAACTGGAAGGGTTTGCGAAGCAAAAACAACATGCCATATTTGCGATGCGACACGCATCGCACCTTGTGGTTCACCAACCATCGCTAATTTATAATGTACCTTAAATCATCGCAGCACTTTTGCGACATATACCACAAACAAAACTTTGCGACCCGCTCAGTTTCTGTCCACCCTAGCGATATTCCACACTTCGCAACGTATAATCATACTCACAACATCGCACATTTTACAATACACAAAGTATCGCTAAACACTTTGAGAGTCACAAGAAATCGCAAGCTTGCATTATTCAGCGCGTCGCATTTTGCGTTTGAATATGTATCGCAAACCTCATCACAAATTTTTACAAAACTTTTCGGTGGTGGACGTATTGCAAGTTGCGATGTGCATTAGCTCGCAAAGTAGTAAAAGGGTTACTGGAGAAGAAAGTTTCGCAAAAGGTTTCGCTATGTCATCTGATTTCTCACGACCTTTTTTAAGTCGCATAAAATCTCGGTGACATTGAGGTAGTATATGCGATAGTGCAAAGGAGAGTAATACAAAATTCCCAGAGGGCCTACTTGTAGAACTATAAAGGCTGAAATTCGCTAAAAACTTTGACACAATGAACATTGTGCAGTAATATAGAACCACAAGCCTCAATGGCAATTTGCATAAAAATAATGAGTAGTACATTATACGTGGTCATCATCCACCTCAGAGGTTGTAAGCACAACCTCTGGTTTCTCACCTAGAATAGAATGGGACCATGGCACATATGTGACAACAAGTGACCACTCCTCTACGTTTGGGGGATAAGGAAGATAAAAGCATTGTTCTACACGACTAGGAAAAGTAAATGGCTTTGAAGTTTGCCAATGAGATGGCTGATATCTGGTGGCAGATGTCTTTAACCATGTGTGTCTGCACTCATCCTGAACTACAGTGCGATTTGCACCAGCAAGGTTCACTTTAAACCACTTGCACTTAAACACATACTCTTCAAACTTTGAATGTGCATCATAAGATACCACCAAGATCTCGAACAATATTCCTGTCATGCCGACTGCTTCTAGAGTCCTGAATGAATTGCCCTTGAACTCCACAGTCAAAGGTGCGGCCCCTCTTTTCATCCAAAGTGGAAATCTTGAAATTAATATTTTGTTAGGCATTGTGAGTCAACAACTTATATGATAATAGAAACTTCATGCCCATAAAAATCATCCTAGGACATTCTAAAAAACTTGTCTGGAATGTGAAGATGAGAAAAACAAATACCTGAAATGTCTTCCTTGTGTCCACATTGCAAGGTAAAGGCAAGAATGTGAAAAGGACTTTCACAAGATCGATGATTGAATAAGGAATTAAATGTCAGTATGTTGTGACAATTTGATACATTTGTAAAATTAAACCTTTTATTTCCTTTCTTAAAACCAAATTTGAACATGTTTTTTATTACATCCTACGTACATACAATGTAAACAAAAAGGATGACATAGTTGTTCCTCATAAACGTTCATTTAACTTATTGTTAAATTGCCATTTTGAAATATTTGGACTTGATTTCTCGGTTGATTTAACATCCAAAAGTGTTGAAAGATTTATTTTGGGTTATAAGATGGCAAGAATTTGAATCCTTTTAATATAATTGATTGTTTCTTATAAATCAAAAAACAATTTTGAATGTGTATAAAAAAGACCTTCCAGGGATTACAATTATTCCATGTGTTTGAAATCCTTGTTAATGATAAGGTCAAGATAATGCAAGTATTTTATGAAGGTGAAAACACATTAGAGGTGAGCCACTGTAGGCAAAAAATGGTGATGTATAACAAATATGATAATGTATAATGATTTTTTCCTTAATGACAATCTTTTGGCAATCCTAAATTCAAGTAAAAAGCTTTTGGAATGTGCATAACAACTTTTTATAACTAAAAGTTCATTTTAAATCAAAATTGACCTTGATCCATTAGTTAAATTAAAAGGATTGGGTATTCAACGTACACATAATGTATAATGTGCAATTGTTTTATGGTCATTGAGTGTCATATTGGGTGACATGTTCCACTTGCAAGGGAAAAAAATGTAATTAAAAAAATTCCCATGCACCTCAAGGATCTTCCCTTCTTTTATTTGACATGTTTATTTCATTAAAATGTTCAATAATAAAGTTTTTATGGTTTACCAACATTGAAAAATCCTATTTTTTGACCAAAATGTTTTATTTTAAAGTAAGAATTTTCAAAAAATTATTGGATTATCATTTTCATTCTTCACCTAGAATTTCACATAAAAATATCATTTATAATGTCACTTTCTGAAGTATATTTATAAATTTTCATACTTTGTGACGGGTATTATTTGGTCCAAATATATTCATCATGTACAAAATCTTCATCTTTGTTGAATTTTTAAAAAAATTGATTAAGTCAAATTCCAAACTTCTCAAATCTCTTCAAAGTTCACAATATTATCATCAAGTTCGGTGTACACATCTTGTCAATTTTTTGAAATGTAAAAAACTATACTTTGTGACAACAATTTTGGGGGACTTTAATGTGCTTTCACCCATGATGCTCTTAAACCAATGATTTGGGATTTTTTGGGCAAGGTTAAAAGAGTTACAATGCAATTTTTGATCCAAGTTACAAGATTGAATACCCATGTCTTGATCATGATGGATATTACAACTGTGATTGTTTAGTCAATGTTACTTTCCTTGACAATTTTGGAATACATTGTGTTATGGATTCTAGTGTGTTGTAATTGACAAATGGGGAGGAAGTTGATGTTCAAGGTTATGCCAAACTATGTGTAAATATTCAACAATATCATGGACACTCAACTTGTGTGGTTAATAAGATCTATGATGGCATAAAGTTGATTATTAGTGATGGTTGTTGAATAAGTGCAAAATGCATGTTGATTTTGAATCCAAATTTGTTTTTATCATTTAGAAGGCAATAGGAAGATTTCCTTGAAAACCAATCCTTTGATCAATTTGGCATCTATATCCTCAATAAAAAAATTGCTTTGCTATGCAATTGAAGAAAGCGATGAAAAAAAAGGCATTGCACCTATTCTTTTATAGTTAACAAAGGTTGAACATGAGAATGTGCCCTTGTCTACTAATGGAGGTTGTTTAACTCCATTATTAGAGGATTCAAAGATGTTTTTGAGCTTTTGCCAAGTGAGCTTCCTCTTGAGAGAAAAATCACATATATTATTCCTTTGGAAGATGGTAGCAAACCACCTTTCAAACCTATGTATAGGTTAAATCCAAAGGAACTTGAAATGACAAAGAAATAAGTGCAAGATACTTGGATAAAACTTAGTTCCTTGCCTTATGGATCACCTATTTTCTTTGTGCAAAAGAAGGATGACACATTGTGGATGGTGGTGGATTATAGAACATTGAACAAAAAATGGTAAAAAATCATTATCCTTTACCTCACATTGATAATTTGTTTGATCAATTGGCTTATGCTTGAATCATTTCTTCATTTGAATTGGCACAAGGATACCACCAAATTGGAATTTTTAAAAAAATGATCCTAAAACTATTTTTGGACTCCTTTTAGACATTATCAATTTAGAGTTTTAAACTTTGGATTGACAAATGTTCATACAACTTTCCAAGGTGTGATGAACAGATTTTTTCATAAATACCTTGGCAAGTTTGTGTTGTTATATCTTGGTGATATTTTGGTATTTTCAAAAAATGAAGAGGACCATAAATTACACATGAAGAAGGTCTTCAAGTTCTTCAAAAATGCCAATTATATGTGAAGTTATTCAAGTGCAAATTTGCAAATGATGAACATCATTACTCGAATTACGTGGTTGGTAAAAGTGGAATTAAAATGGACCATGCTAAGATTGAACCTAGTTTAATTATAATATACTTCATGATGTTAGACTATTGTGTTCATTTTTGGGGATGTGCAATTACTTCATACGATTTGTTCAAAAATATTCTACTTCAGTTGCACCTCACACCAATTTAGTCGATGAACAACCTTTTTTTCCTCTCCAATCACCTTGTTTTGTCAATAATTTCCTTGTATGGGGTTGATTCTCTTTTTAAGAATGGTGGACATCCTCCCCCCACTCCAAATTTTTCATGATAAGGCCTATTAATTCATGCATGTTGGGTGCATACCTAAATTAATCTCATCTATTTTTCATATCATTCAACTTTAGAACACATACTCATCATCCCACACTTGTGAAATCACAAACATCCCAACTAACTCCATATAGAATATTTAGTCTTGGTTAAAAATGAAGTAAATTTACATGAGGAATGTTCATTCATTACTCATATTGCCATTGAAAAAAAGTTTCACAAGGGGATTTGACAATTATCACCTTCAACAAGTTTATAATTGTTGTGTAACTAATCTAACAACATAAATAAGGAAATACCCATGTCATAAAAGGTGGTAATTTATTGTGTTAATAGATTAAGCCCACCTTGTAGTGCCACCAAGTATGATTTTACTATGATTACTCACAAACTACACCATTTAAGTTATAAATAAATAAAAAACAATTAAAGGAGGGCGATTGGGGGGGGTGGGTTTCTTGAAACTTCCAATACCACCCATAAATATTTTATGTGAGGAGGATAGTTAATTGGTTTTTTTTCACATGGGAGTAAAACTACCCTATCATTTATTTGCTTGAATCCCTTATATAATTTCCTTTTAACATTGTTGTGTGTAGTTATAGGGGTTATCATGGCACTTTCTACTTTCCTTTGTCAAAACTTTAGTTTATTAGGATTTATCGTAATGTTTTGGCCAATTCGATAGTCAACTATCGAATAGTTAATTAATTTTTAAAAATTCAATTCAACATTTAAAAAAAATTATTCATATTTTTGTCAAAAATAAAATAAAATATAACATTTCGACAAAGATAAAAAAATAGCAACAAAGGAACACTAAAACTTCATTTTGCAAGAGGCTTAAGTTGAAGACCTCCACATCTATCATGCATGGCATCACAAATTGCATTCTTGGTTTTGATTGATGTGTAGTTGGAGTTAGACACATTTGTGCAGTTCCAAAGTTTATTTTGCATTACGAAGTTTTAGAATCTCCATGCTCTTCTTCTTCTTGATGATGCTTATTGACTACCTTCCATCATCAATGGAACTTTGTTTGTAGTAGTTCAAACGAAGGTTTTTTTGCACTGTTGCGCTTATTCTTCTTCTAGTTGCAGAGGAAGAGAAAATGACGATGAATAAGAAGAAAAAGATTTGTTGATTTTTTAAAATTTTTATGATGACAAGAAACAAGAATTAGAAACCAATAGGAAAGGACAAGAAAGAAGCACCTTGTCCTTTTCATTGGACTTGGCATCACCATCTCTACATTGGTTTATGTTATTTGTGCCTTGAAGCTAAAGGAAATGGTGCTTGCAAAGCTTTAATCCCCATTGATCTGAGTGTAACAACCATAAGCAAGAACTACCAAGGTTTTGTTTGTAGGCATTATTACCACGAGCTTTCATGCCAATCTTTGGTTTCGCTTTGTAATCCATGTCCGTGTAAAGCTTGCTACCACACCTTTGAGAAGAAACAACAACGACCACGACAACTATTTTGATCTTGTGTATGAATTTGTTAGATATGTCACAAATTATGACAAACCCAAAGTGATGACTAGGGTTTCCAAAACTTTTGACACAATCATGTAGTATTTATTAAAATATTCAAAAAATTCATAAATAATATAATTAGTGTCGAATTGGCCAAGGTACTACGATATTTGTTTTTAGGGTTTGATATAGTGGGAATAAAGTTTTTGTTTATTTGTTGGTGGAACCTAGTTTAGTGTGAACATGGTTCCAATTATTTCATGTTTGTGGGGTATTACACAACAAGTGTTTATAAAATTTCATCCTTGGTGTTATGAAATTTTAGAGCACCCAACAATAATGAATTCATGATTGGTGTTATTTTTGTTTTGGTGATTCTTTTTAAACTTGGATTCTAGTAGTTATAAGTGAATACATTTTCTATTTGTGTGCATGTTTTCATGTGTTTGATTTTTTTAGTTTTGATATTGTTGAATGCTTATTTGTTGTGCACAATATCTTTTACCATATTTTTCCTTTTATTGAATTTGAGCTCTACATTGTTGCGCGACACCAATGACGATCAACTATTTAATTTTTTTAATAATGTTTTCATATATTTATGTTGATGTCAAATTTAATTTAAATTAATATAATTTTCATGGACATGAAAAGGCACATGTTAATTTTTTTCAAAAAATCTATTGGTAGATACCTAAAAAGAAAAGTGAGATAGTTATAAAATGGAGGTAGTTATTGGGAAAGGTGGGAGATAGTTATTATGAAAGTTAATGGGAAAAGGAAGTAATTATAAAAAGAAGTAGTTACAAAATAGTTAGGTTTGAAAATGAGGTAGTTATTTTTGAATTATTTTTAGAATGGTCCAAGGACGACCATATGAGTGAAATGGTCGTGTAAAAGCAACATACAAAACTTTTTGCAAAGAACCCCATATAAACCAGTTCTTACGTCACTAGAATTACCATTGCCAAAATCATACATAATAGCAAAAACACATGCATGTTTCACTTATTATACAATATTTCTAAATCAAAATATCCACACTTCCATTAGTCCAAAACCATCAAGATACAACATATTGTGGTAGAAGGAGAAAGGAGACATCAAAAGTTCTTTTTGCTTCATCCTTTCTTGTACAAAAGTGGGGATGCTCCTCAAATTTTACCATTGGATCTTATTTTAGTGGCAACTAACTTGCCATTACTTATTTTCCAAAAATATTGTTAAATACTTCACCTAAATATAAAAAAAGTAATACAAGTTTTACCTATTATTGATAATTTTGTAATGTTGGGAAACCCTCTAAAACAACTACTATAAATTTACTCTTTAACAACCATTTGTAAGCTCATACATCATGTGGTTCAAGAGTTTCATGCTAGAATTTGCAAATAGTTGTGCATACATTTTTGAACCACCAATTTTCTACTTGTAATAATTGGATTTGTTATGCAAGATGTGTTGTCAAGGTTATGATGAACAAATGCATGTAAGCTTGAACTAATCTAGGTTTCATTGTCATGACATTTATTGAACTAATAGAAATGTCATACATTCCCACACCTTTTGTGCATAAATAAAAGAATATGCATGCGAACAATGTTTTATTTAATTGCTTGAAGTGAATATATTATCATTGAAAAAACATGTTAGTCATTAACCCTTATTTCCAAATGTTTTTTTTACAATTTAATTGCATGTACATTCAAAATAAAATAATGATTGAATCATATTTTTTATTTTGAAAAATGAACATATTTTGTGCAAAATGTGAAGAAGCATGGGAGTGGTCAAATCATTTTGAAAAGAAATCCCTTGTATAAAAATTGAGGTCGATTTATTTGGGGTGCACAATTTGGTGTCCATAGCAAGTTGGTGGGCATGGTAAATAAAGGCACCAACCATTGTAACCCAAATAACAACACCCTAAAAAAATGGTTTAGTTTAAACATTGTTAAAAGATTCCATAACATTGTAATGCATTTATTGAATGTACTACCAATTTATGCTTCAACCTTTATTTTGCATGGGGGGTTAATGTATCTTTGCAAATGTGAAGAAGAAAGGATGGGAGGACCTTGGTTGATTTATCAATAATATGTTGAAATCATCATAAAAGATGCTAATAAAATATAATGCACATCCCATTTCGCAGCATTCATTGATTGACCAAATCACAAATGTTTTTTAAAATTTTGATATCATCATTTTCAATATGCTAAGACTTGTCTATCGATAAGAAAAAGAATAATGCAAATGAATAAATGGTGAAATGAACATTAAAGAATGATTTGAACTTGTCCCAACAATCATATGCCCAATGGCAAGAATTGGGTGAAGCAAAGTGATCAATTTTGTGGCAAATTGAGCAAGGGAAATGTTAGTAAGTGGAGTGAGCAAGATTTGGGCATTTGTATAAAAGCTTGAAAACATGTCTAAGCAAATGCAACTTGTGAAACCTAATGCACATTTTCAGATATTTCTTTTAAGAACTTGCAATTCCATATCCACATAAATGAGATACAAAAAGCATGTAAGTTTTCTACTTGGCTTTCAAAAAATAGTTGGAATGAGCAACCATGAAAGGAAAATCTCATGTGTTCTTGAATGAAAAAGATTGAATAATGAGATAACAAGGAGACCATAGATTGGACTTCTCTTTCACAAAAAGAGAAAGCCAAATTCTCAAGACCAAATTACAACAAGTAATGATCGAAGAGGAGACAATTATAAAAGATTGTAGGAAGGGGAAAAATATCATAAAAAGAAGTAAGTTGAGGATGCGGCTATGATGTGAACGATTTGCAAGCTACCTTCAACTATCTATTCAATCCAATCCATCTATTTGATTACGGTTTGGAGTACCATGTAGCCTCTTTTATATTGGTGAAATTTTGCAAAAAAGGGAAATTAAATAAATAAATAAAAAATGAAGTGATTTTGGAGGTTTTTCAATCTCCATAAGGGAGAGAATTTTTTTGGCCATATTTTTATATTTGGTTTTCATTTTATAGCCAAAAATATAAAAAAAGGAAAAAAAATTCTATTGTATAGCCATATTTGGCTACATATTCTTAGAGATGATGGCCACTTAGGCTATGAACAAAAGTTCCCAAAAGAAAAATATTGGTACCATGGATGCCCACATATTTTGTTTGAATAGGAGGAGCGTAAAGTGCAAACGACAAAGAAATAACACCCACAATTTGCATGACCTTGGATATGAGGAGGACATTCACACTTTTGATTGAAAAAGGTAGGTACAATGGATCGAATATTATATCAAATCAAAGTAACGAGTTGATGTGATGTTGAAGAAGAAAGAAAAGATGAGTAAGATGATTCTAGAGTGGAACAAACAATCGTAAATGATTCTAGAGCATAACAAACAATCGTAAATGATTCTAGAGTGGAACAATCATAAACAAGAGCCTTCCTCTTTGCATCCCTTCTAGTGTCAAATGTGATTTCTATTGAAGTCTTTGAATATTTTCTTTTTGAGTACCTTGCATTGGTGAGACACTAAATACCCCCCCATTTGGCATTGAGTTCTATCCGACGTGCTAAGTGTATTGTGACGACAACGCAATGCATGTGTGATTTTGCATAAGCTTTGAATATTGTTATGTGAATAATAAATAAATAAATAAAAAGAAAAAGAAAGAAAAGAAAACACTATGTTTGCAATTGGCATGATTTTTTTTTTTTTTTTTTTTTTTTTTTTTTTTTTTTTTTTTGGATTTTTTAGATCTCAAAAAAGATGAATGATACATGGACACATATTGCTCATTCTAATTTTACTTTCAATCATGGTGTCCATATAGTGGACTATATACCATAATTCTTTAAATTTTTAATAGCAATTTTTTGATAGAAGAAGTAGCCTAGAAGCCCCAAAATCTTAGAAACTTATTTTAAAGTAGGATCCCTATTTACCTTGAGATTAGCCCTCTAGACCATATACCCCTATAATTGAGAACCGCCATCACTTGGTATCTTTTTATTATCTTGGATGGTTTTGTGATTTTTGAATTTTTTTTAAACAGGGCAATTCTCAAGGAACTAGTATTTATTAATAATCACAGGTGAGAAAAGTGAATTTCAACTAGGGTATCATCATTGTCCAAATATCGCCAATGATGATACCCTTCCATTGGCTATTGGTGCAAGTGCCCTGGCTATTGGTGCAAGGATAGGAACGGCCATGGCTATTGTGATCAGCACATTTAATAGCGTTCACCCAAACTATGTTTTCCGGGAATTGGGGACTTCGTGGCCTTGGGTTAGATTCCAAATAATGACAAATGGATTACAAGATTCCCAGTTTCTCCAAAACCTGAAAAATTCGATCCCTTCAAGTTCGATATCCCATTTGACAACTTCATCTTTTTTTTTGTCTTGGAAAAATAATTCAAGCACGAGTGTTTTGGCGATATTAATTGGAAATTAATATCTAAGTAATTAATTAAATTAAATTAAATTAAACTAATTTACAATTAATTTCTAATTGGAAAGTGGTCAGTTCCTCATATTTAATTTACATTAATTTCTAATTGGAAAGTGGTCAGTTCCTCATATTTAGCCAAAGAAATCTTGGGGTGCTTGAATAACAAGGCATCAGAGACACGCTGGCCCTGTCAATAGATAAGATGTTGTACATCTACCTCCTCCTGTGTCCACAATCCGAACACCGAAATAAAAAAAATCCATTTCAATCAAAACAGTCTAAACACTTTCACCAAAGAAACTGGTTCACCTAATGTGAAACTGGTTTTAATAAGGTAAAACTTACCAAAAGTTGGATCCAATGGGATATAGTCCCTGTCCCTATGAGGGCAGGGCCCAATAAACAAGCCCATAAAGTTAGGTGCCGTGTCTTAGTTGGATGATGGCCCCTCTCTTATTTACCTAACTTTTCCCCCTTTCCTATGGGTGTTTGTTTTTTAGAATTAAAGTTTGGTAGAGTTTTTCATCATCACAGAAGGCTGCCTTTTCAGTCCTTGTTATTTTGCGGAGACAACAACACGTTGCAATTGCTTACAAGTGTTTATTTTGATCACTTTGTCATGGATCCCAGGTGACAAGCATCTCGAAGCAGATTCATACAGATTTCCCTTGAGTGGGGTTGGCTATGTATCGAACTTTCACCCCTTGTGGACCCTTCCTTCCTTCGCCCTATTCCCATTCTCGGCTTGTTGCATTAATTAATGGTCAATATTATTCATAGTTGTTACATTCATTATGTTGTTCTGTATCATGCATGAATACCAAGAATGGTTGAAAGGCCCACAAAAGTAGTTTGTTTAGGGTTTTAGGGTTTAAGGTTTCATCAAACTTTCACTCCTTGTGAACCTTTTCACCCATTCCCATTCTTGGTATCGTACATCAATACCAAGATTGGGTGAAAAGTCCACAAAAACTAGTTTAGGGTTTAGGGTTTATCAAACTTTCACCCTTTGTGGACCCTTCACCCATTCCCATTCTTGGTATCATAAATGAAATAACAAGAGTTGGGTGAAGGGCCCACACAAAAGTAGTTTAGGGTTTAAGGTTTATCGAACTTTCACCTCCTTGTGGACCCTTCACCCATTCCAAGAATGGGTGAAGGGTCCACACAAGAAGTTTAGGGTTTAAGGTTTATCAAACTTTCATTCCTTGTGGACCTTTCACCCATTTCCCACTTATGATGATATCGTGCACGATGTTGTTGTTGGTAGTTTAATGTTGGCTTTTTAATGGGGCCATGGCATGTGATTTAAGACCCTATCCATTTTAATTCCCCCCTTTCTTGCTTCTCTATCATTCTACTTTTGTTCTAGTATGGTTTAGCAAGTTCCCATCTAGTGTTCTTTTTGACAATTTTGTGTTATAGCCAAAGTGGTGATGATTCACAAGAAGATTTTAGGAAAATTTGGCTAAAATATAAAATGAAAATAATTTAAAAAATATTTCTATATTTTTGGCTATCTACTTAAAATTTGTTTAGAAATGTGACAAATTTTCTTACAAATTTGGTTGAATTCCAGCTATTCAAAATGTCAAAAACCTTGCATGATTTCAGCACTTTTAATTTTTAAATATAGCTAGCAAAAAAAAGGCTGTTCCCATCATACAAGTGACATAAATTATAATGCCATTGAGTTAAGGTATTAATTTTTATTTATTTAATTTTCCGGTTTTATGGCTATTGTGAGACAATTAGCAATTTCCAGCATCCAACACACATATCATGATACCTTTTCAAGTTTGGCGATAATTAAATTATTTTTGAAAATGTCAAAATTTCTAGAAAGTATTTGGTTGAAATGTCTAAATTTTAAGGAAATTACAAGGGAAGGCAAAAATACACCAAAAAATGACATCCCTCGCATTTCCACAAAAAAGAAGTAGTACAAAATTGTTGTAAAAAGGTCTTATTACATTAGTGATATAGCCAAAGTGGTGATCATCCATATGAAGATTTAACCAGATTTGGCTACAACCTAAATATGAAAGAATTAAAAAAAATAAAATAAAAAATCCTTCCATATTCTTGGCTTAACTACTTGAACAGAGTATAGAAAATTTGGTGATTTTTCTTAAATTTTTGGTTGAATTATGGCTATGGAAAATCTCAAAAAAAACACTTTATTTTAGCACTTTTAATTTTTTTAATTTCGCTTTTTGGCTATGAATAGCCAGCCAATAAAAAGGGCTGTTGTTCAGGTACTGATCTGTAAAGCTGAGTACAAACTACAAACAAAGGACTTTTAAAACATAATAATCCAAATGGGCATTAAAAAACTCTTGTTAATTTAAACACACTTATAAACCAATTAAAAAATTATTTACACTTTTGGCAAACCTGTTATTTGGCATTAATAATAATAATAATAATAATAATATTATTATTATTATTATTATTATTATTATTTTATTACAAAATAATTGAAAGAGGTCCACCCAATAATCAATTCCTTTTAACTTACACTAATTAATACTACCCAACAAAAAGTCCTCATAACAGACAAAAAGAGGTCCAAATATAGCTTGAAATTGATGCAAAACTTGGACCCTTTTGCATTAAACAAGCTGCTTATAATTTTAGAGGCTTGA
>Ga0209611_10009518_pt1 | contig 14688 bp, 8 predicted proteins | sample S1TSphgellanicum_3_FD_187693 | JGI IMG/M metagenome (GOLD analysis project Ga0209611, IMG submission 187693) | Host-associated microbial communities from peat moss isolated from Minnesota, USA - S1T2_Fc - Sphagnum magellanicum MG (SPAdes) (version 2) | ecosystem: Host-associated > Plants > Peat... | reverse complement strand
ATGCACCCACACCATCAGATGGCAACCTAAATTCTTTGATTACTTAGAAGGGAAAATGAAGCATGAAATTAATTTTTTTTCCAAAATCATAACATAGGCCTCCACCCCTATCAATTGGCATCTAATGATTAGGGTATGTTAGATCACGACTAAAAATTTCAGTCATTGAAAGGATGGGGGACACATGTAGTATCATTTTTGAAAAAAAAATCATCCCTACCATGCCCTCTTGGGTCATTGCAAAATTTTAGTTACCATCCAACAATGGGGATGTTTTGAATGGTGATTAAAAAAATTTGGGTACCCCCCTATGGTAATTGTGGCAACCAAAATTTTTTAGTTGCCACAAAAGGTTGGCTTGTGGCATCTTTTTTGAAAGCCTTCATCAATGGCTTTTCAAAAACATGTGGGATGTCTTCTTTCTTGGGGACCAAAAAATTCAGTCGCCATTAAATATACCCCCATCGTTGAATGGTGATTGAATAGTTTTGGTCACCATCCAACACACCCACACCATCTGATGGCGATCAAATTTTTTTTGTCATGAATCAATGTTATAGGTGTGTTACATGGTGTTCAAAAGCATTTGGTCACCATCTGATAGACTACCATTGTAAAATGGTGATCAAATTTTTTCGATTGCCAAGAAAGGGGGTTGTGTCATATGTTTTTGTCAATGGCTTTTTTAAAACATATGACACACCTCCTTTCTGTGGTGATCGAAACGTTTTGATCACCATAAAAGGGGTGACCGAAATGTTTTTAATTGTCGCAACATTAGTGATTGAAAATTTATGATCGTCACAAGGTTGGTGATTGATAATTTTGGTTGCCACAAGGTTTGGCAATTGAAAAAATTCGGTCCCAATATCTTTTGGCAACTAAAAAGTATTTTGGTTATCATATCTTGTGCTGACCGAATTCTTTTTTAGTTACCACAAAGTATGGTGATTGAATTTTTTTAGTCACCACACGGTTTATGGTGACTAAAATGGGTCTAATTTCAGTTGCCCATATGTTTGCTTCAAGCAGCTCAAAAGCTCTTATGACCTAAGTTGACTTTAGGTTGACCTAGGCTGGCCCTATACTAATGTGATGCAAGGGTGCGTCTACAGCCAGATGTGTCCATCACATTGTAACAGACACATGAATGTGGTGACAACCCCACTCATAATTTTAAAAATATGGAATTTGAAATTTTAAAAATTAATTCAAAGTAGTTTTCAAATTTTTAAATTGTCAAAAGTCTTTTATCACATACAAATGGGGAGTAATGTGCATGACATACAAAACAAAGTTGTAGGTTATGATTCAAGAAACAAAAATCCAAAGTAGTTAACATTTTTTGGTATGATTCAAAATTATGACAAATTTTCAAATTGAAATTTAAAATCTACACACTTTGAAAGATTCATATTTATTCAACAATGATTAACACAAAACATGTGATCTATTGGGCCAACTATAAGTATTTTAAATAACAAGTTGTAAAACATTTTATCCAAAAACGCTTTCATATGAAACAATGAAAAATGATTAAAAAGGATTCAGAGGATTTAGTGAATACATTTATTAGGTTCCATAAATGTAAAATTTTCAATGATATCAAGAATATTGTGTATTTTGATTTTCCGAATCATTGCATTTTAAAAATGTTTCAAGAATGTAACATTGGTTGCTTTCCTTGAACTTTTTGGTCAAGAATATAAATTTGAACCATGATTTGCGAATTTTCTTGGGAATTTTTTTCTTAATGTAATTTGGAAGTCATTTTATTTTTAGGTTTCTATTAGGTAATTATTTGAGTAAATATAATTTAGTTATGAATTTTCAAATTTAGGGTGAAATCACATTAAGCCCATGTAAAATTGTAGTCATATGTATAATCTTTCTGTAATTACTTTTTTTCATAATGTATGGACATCACATCTTGGACTATTTTTACTTGTTTAAAGTATATTTGATAAGTTTTAGAATTCATCTAATCAATTATTTTGAAAAATTCAACAAACATTGAAAAATTTGAACATATGGAATATATTAGTAACAAAATAATATTCCTCACACAGTTTGAAATTTTGAATACATATTTCAAAACTAGGGTTGTGGATGGAATTTTGATGTGCATTTTTTTATGATGTATGATATTGATATACATCAATTAAATCTAGGAAAATTTTAAAAATTTAAAGTTTTTGGATGAAATTTCATTTGAAATTTTACTTTTTTGCATTTATTTAGCAATGAATGGATAATAATATCATTTTTAAAGAAAAAAACCACCATATCAAAGAGGAAGAGGTTTTATAGATGGGCATTGCATTATTTTTTTCAATTTTCTTTTGTTTGGTGATGTTTCATGAATCATAGGGAGGAGGCTTTATGGTTGTTGAAAAACTATAAGTTATATATTTTGTGTACATTGATTTTATCCAATCCTCCTCATCTAACCATTGGATCAAAGTTAATTTTGTCTCAAAATGAACTTTGAAATCAAAAATGTTGTTATGCAAATTCTAAATTTTCTTACTTATGTTTAGGATAACTAAAGGATGCCATCAAGATTTTAGTTTCCTACGTACCATAATAGCTCCTATACATCACCTTTTTTGAACAAAGTGGTTCACCCTTAGTGTGTTTTCATTCATTAAGGCTATCAATTTTAAAAAGGCCATTCTAATTAGGAATACAATTATTTACTAATTTCCAATTTTTATAATTCCAAAATAAATTTCAAGCCACATATTAATGCATGCAAAAGATAAACATGAAAAAAAAGACAAATTTATAATTGTGAAAACATTTTAAGTAAACATCTCAAGAAAATGATTTGGCTATTTTTGGTTTTTTAACCAATCCTTGAGCTAGTTCCTAGTGGTACCACCCAAAGATGCTTTCACCCAAAACAATGAACTCCATTGAAAAAAAATGAACCTTTTCTTTTAATTGCAATGTAACATTGGTTTGATTGCCTTAATAGATGTTGTTGCCATTGCACACATATTGACCATCTTTCTTCCCAAATCCTCTAACCTTAACCCACCAAAGTCCTACAAAGACTTAACCATCAAAGAAAAATATATTGTTAGATGTGGAAGACATACCAATTGTCTCAATGCAAAAGAGGATGGGAAACCTCTTCCATTCTTAAACCACATATAAATGGATGGAGATCCATTGAGTGTTGTTAATTTTTGTAACTTCATATGCACTAATGGCAATAAAACTGAAATAAAGAATGTAGCTTTGGTAGTTTCCAACAAAACAATATGCATGATTTTCATGATGCCCCAACCTAGCATATCAAACCAATGTTTTCTGGACACATTTTTTATGTTCAACATTTAGAACAAGGCTTGGAAGCCTTCGTAATTGTTCATAGCCTACAAATGGCTAGAATGTGATAGCTTGTGGTAAATTACACATATTTCCATTTATAATAAAAAAGGACATCAATCTAAAGTTGGTCTAGGATGGAAGGGTGGGAGTTAATAATGTATACATGTTCATTTTTCATATATGCATTGAATTCTTGTTGAAATAGTATGAGCTAGCGTCAATGTGCTCAACTAAAACACCAAACATTTTTGAAATCTAACATGTTTCAACAAGTTGTTTAAATTGGAGCTAAAAGTTTTTCTTTTCCTTCAATAGATCTACATATTTTACATTTGATTTGGTGCATTATAACCTTTTCACTGATCAAAATCTAATGAATTATCCAAGTGTCTAGAAACTTCCTTGACCCATCACATAATTTCCTCTTCTTATCATTTTACCTAGATAGGTCCTCACAATCTTCATTAGAAATTGCCACTAATGATCTTTTAGCAAAAACAAAAACACAATGTCCTGATGAAGAGGATGTACTAAATATATTCCATCTTGAAGGAATGAAAGTAGAGGATAAATTAGTTTGAACTAAAATTCTTGAAAATTTGCAAGAGGGCCATGGTGGTTATACATAATTTCGATGAAACAAGGATCAACCATCAAGTTTTGAAAGAATATTCCTTTAGATGATAAAAGATTGAAATATTTCTATCATGAAAACTTAAGAGTTTAATTCTAAAATTCCTAGGAAGTAGGTACAAAAGATGAGGCTTTCAAAAAATAAAATATATAGGTCCTAGAGTCCAAAATTCAATTATGACAAGGTGTGTAGTCAGATTTGGGCACATTACTAGGGTTAGGGCAATTTTGTTAACTCCCTAAAACTTGTCTAATAATCGGATTGAATGGTGGGGTTTTTTTTATTCTTTTGATGTTTTACATGCTAAATTAGACAACTTGAAAGAGTTAGAAAAATCATGAGCATTGGAGGGAGTAAGAAAATCAACTATTGTTGTCTAAGACACAAAAGGGAAGGAATTTTGCAACTATGGAGGAGGTATAAAAATAATAGAAGAAAGAGGAAGCAAACAAGGTGAAACTATAGAGGGGAACAACATAGTTTTTTCTGGGGTGTGTGTGTATTATATATACATCCAAGCATCAAAGGGGAAATAAATTGTCTAGTAGAGGCAAAAAGTGGGACTTCAATGAAGTAGATAGCTTGAAATTGGGGAAAAACTTGGAGAATGGATCATGAGAAATTTTTTGAAAATAAATAAAGATAAAGGCAGGGAGGTTGTGGGAATGTTGTGCAAATTAGGAAATAGTTGTTGAGTTGTTGCCATGGTTGTTGGGGATCAAGAGGTATTTTTGTTTTAATTAAACCTTGATGAATGCTAGGAAGGGTAAAAGATAAGTGGATAAGATGATTTCAAATAAAAACCGAAAAAACAAGGTTTGAATGTAGATGGGTATGGGTATAATTGTTAGTAAATAAGAATTGTTCTAGAATTAAAAATCCGGCGCTTGTTAAAAATCCACATAATACCCTTTAATAAAGTTGCCAAGGGTAGAGAGAACATACCCATCAGCAAGTTGAGCAGATCATTATATTTAAGATTAGAGAGTTAATATTTTGTTTAACATGCACCCTAGGTTGGTGGGCAAGGTGTTTCAGTGGGTCAAATTTGTAGCCTAGGTTAGGTAGCTTAATGATGGTTTTTAGGTGCCTTGCATAGGTTTGTAATTAATTATTAATGAATTAATTATTGATGATTTAATTTATTAGTGAATGTATTATTAATGATTGAACTATTAATCAATTTGATCAATTATTAAACAGTTGAATTAGTTATTTTTGAATTCACCAGTTTGTAATAGCTCGCCCCCATTGATTAAAGGGTTGCCCACTTTCAACATTCTAAATTTTTTCAATTTCATTCCAAATCTAATAAAAAATAGAGTGAATTTGGATGCATATTGGTGTAGCGTATGGCAATGGTGCCATGGGGTGCAAGGAGGATTAAGTAATGGCATCATTTTTAGGGCCTTAATTTTAAATGGACATGTCACATGGCCATTAGTGTTGTCAACTTTTGGTTAATTTTAGCCCCAAAAAAATGGTTGCCCCTAAGACATCACACATCCATTTGAATATTTTTTAGTGGAATGTGAAAATTCATCAAACAACAAATGGTTCATTTCAAGATTCCATTTTGGAACATTTGCATCATCATATCATCATTGACATGTTTTTTGACAAAATTTTTGAAACCCATCATGCCCAAATTTTATCATGTTTGGGCCCTAAGGTGGGTGTTTGGTTTATAACTCAACTAATTTTCCCAACCTTTTAATTATTGTCCCCAATTTTCTCCACATCATTTCGGATGTGGCTTGGATTAACACATCCTTCAATTAAAAACCTCCCTTAATGTGTATGCACACATACAATTGACCCTATGGGTATTCACCTCTTATGTTATGCCCATGGCAATGAATGCATGGGGACCCATGATGCAATTCACAACACTTTTGTTCCAATTGTGCAAGATGTTGGTTTATACGTGGGACATGAACAAGTACATGCACTTCTTTCAACAATGCTCGATTCCTCTTGTTGATGAATCAACATTGTGCTTACCAAAGATGGAATTTGCACCCTAGCTAACATTGTCATAGCCAACGCAATGTTTGTAGATCTACCTCCTCAATCTTGCACAATTCAAAGATTTGCTACTTCCAATGCAACTCAAGCCAAAGAAAGGAGCTACCATGACCAACAACCCACTAATCAATTTTTCCCTCTAGCAATTGAGGTATTTAAATGTTTACACAAACAAGCTTATGTGTTTTTACATAATTGAATCAATATTATTTCCAACCTACAAGAGCCAAAAGGCCTTCCCCTTTCTATTTAGATTTTTTTTTTTCATCAAAAAAATTCATTGATGTTGTAAAAGATACAAGCATCTTCCATCTTAAATCAAGTAGTAACAATAAGTCTAACTACTTCCCAGCTTCCACCCCTTAAGGCCACACCCCCATCGCCGCGACTAATCTATTACAAGCAATTGGTTGTTGAGATGGAGAGTTTTTGACATCTAGTTTGTGCTAACTTGACATCCTTTAAATTCTCCCTTGTTTTTAATACCTTTGTACATTTTCTGAATCTGCAGTGTGTTTTATAAATAAAGTTTTACAGGGTTTTAATAATAAGAGTGTGAGAGGGCCCCAATAAGGACATCTTTTTTATTTGACTGCTGTGATCAGATCAGCCTCCTGGAAAGAGACCCTGATTCTCCTCTTGACCAATGCTTAACTTGTTGTTAATGCTCAAGAGATATATTCTCAAGACATATTTAAATAAACTTGCACATGAATACAATTTCTTTCCTGTTTTGTGTGCACATGTTCGTTGGCCAAAGAGCATCACAAAATTTCACATTAGAAGCTGAACAAGGTCCAGCAAGGCACTTATTAGAGCTTCATGAGATACCTGATTAAATTATCACCAGCTCAAAGCACAGGAGTTTCCCGTGTCCTGAAAATGACACATGAGGAATCTCACAATCGAGAAAACATTGATTAATTTTTTGGGACCTAGATCTGCAGACTTGGGGTGGACTCCAGGTTTGCAGTCTTTTTTACCACCACACCGTTTTCAAAATGCAGCTGAATGAAGCTTTGGCACCTGAAGAAAAATAATCCAACGCTAAGTCTGAAACTACCTTGACGTAGGCCACAAGTTCATGTCTGGGCTCGCTTTAAAGAATATGTTTGGTCTGTTTTGGTGGTGCTTTTGATATGCAGTTGGTATCATTACATACTGAACCAGGGTCAGTCAAAGACCTGTAAATCAAATGACTGGATGCATGGTCCCCAAATCTAAGTGTACCTAAGAAATTTTGTAGTGAATTTGAATTTTTGAGTGCACCTTATATTCATGAATATCACCCCTCTATAAAAGAAGAAAGATCTTACAATAGCTAATACTCAAGAATGTGAGAGAAATTATACCTACTTACCAGTTTAAGATCCCTCTTGCTCTTAAGTTAGGTGTAAGAACCCTCCCCTCTTATGCCTTGTGATTTACCTATGTTTAAGTGTTAAGTAAGGCCTGTGAAAGGAGGCGGTACCAGAATAAGGTGCCCACCACTGGCATTACCAAAATAAGGCATCCACCTTAGGCAATGGGTGCCTCATTCTGATAAATCACCATCCAAGTGCCTTACCTTGTGTAATGATAAGTCAACCTATGTTCTTGATATCTAATGGCACTCATATCGTGCAAAGAAAGAACAGGCAAACCTTAACAAAATGTTCAAGCCACCTAGATATGTAAGGTGACCTCCAGTATCAAGAGGGAGTATTATGCATTTTAAGCACCCTACAAATCCTCTGGGAAATCTCTGAGTAGTCATTATGTTTATGATAATGCCATCCCTTAAGATGGGGAAAGCGCATGGACAGGGGGAAATCCCACAATGTGGGGGCCAGAGTCCAGAGTCCAGAGTCCAGACTGGGCAACTGCCTAAGTCCTCATCTTAGGCTCCATATTTTGGGAATTCTCCCACTCTAGGGCTTTCTCCTACAGGTGCGCCAACTGATAGGTATAACTATTAACATTAGTCAGATGGTTTACAACTTAACTCTTCACATTAGCGACGTGGATGACCTCATTAGCTGTGAGGGTGGACACGGAAGCCCAGAGACGATCTGTTTCGACAAATCTGTTCGGGAGCTTAATGATCCGCCGAAATTTGTTGACGATTTCGTATGAGTTTCCCGTAAATTTGTTCTGGGGACGTCCACAGAATACGTTGCGAAAGTGATTAGCTTGTACTCCACGGTTGTTTAGATTCTCTAATTTCTGCTTATTTCGGTTGTTATTTCGCCACACATAATGGGAAATGGGCATGCTGCTGGCGCTGCGACCCACCAGATTCTTATGTCTGAGAATTGAAAAATTTCCAAGTGATATCCGAGCAGCTAGTCGATTGCACTGGCGCCGCGTGATGAGAAACATCTTTGCTCAAAGCGGGAAGTTGGCGATGGGGAGCTACGAAAATTTTCAGTTCCTTACATAATATGTCGGAGTTCGACGGTTTTCCTAAACCGCCCATGTGGAGGTAAATGCTTGCAGTGGTCCCCTTCCCGCCCCAAAACCAAAAATTCCGACAACGGTAAATGCGTGTTTCTTGGGATGCAAGGATAGCAGCACGCCGAGGAGTTCTTTGTTGCAGAACGACCCCCTGGAGACTTTTCTTTGGTTTTGACTGGGAGCTTACAGAGTATATAGAAGAAACCGTTAGCTCCCCTAATTCTTCACTCGACAATCTCTTCTCCAGATCAAAGAGTGCAGCATCGAGTGGGATATTCATCAGTTAAATCACAAAGTTAGATTTTTCCATATTCTTTACGAATCAGCTCAATTGAGACATCATTCAATTGGCTTGTGGTGAACCGAAGTCCTGCAATTAGAGGCCTTTTCAATTTCAAGGATTCATTAGCAGTTACCTGACTGAAAGCTTCGCTTCCAGGGGGGATATTCATCAGTTCAATCCCAAGGTCAGATTTTTCCACATTCTTTCCGAATCAGCTCAATTAAGACATCATTCAACTGGCTTGTGGTGAACCGAAGTCCTGCAATTAGAGGCTTTTCCAATTTCAACGATCAATTAGCAATTTCCTCATTGAAAGCTTCGCTTCCAGCTTCTTCCAGCTCCTAGATCATATATAAGTACTAGAATTCGTCCCTGCAGAATTCCTATTTTTCCTAATTTTCATTTCCCCCTGGATTCAATCTTCACCAATACAATACTTCCAGCATATTCCCTCCCAGTTCTAGATCTTGGTCTTCTTTGCTTTCTGGTGTGTGGATTTGATCCAGATCTGCAGCTTTCATTTGGAGCTATCACACTACTGAAAGGGTGTCCAAGCCAGATTTCCTAAGGCTTGCAGAATTTGGTTTGTTGGATTACCACAGACAACAGCACAATGACCTGGCGGGGGCTATCTAAGGTGGTGGATCCATGCAATAACCACAAGAGTGTATCTGGAGGACAGGGGCATGAAGTACACCAGAGTTTCTGCGGCATGATGGCCCTCAACAATTGTCAGTATGTCTATCTGGCTGACAATGAAGGAGATGGTGGATCGTCAAACTACAAACCTCCAAAGAGAACCCAGTTCCTCAAATCTTTTGGAGATGGCAAAGGATCGCCATGGAACCCCCCACCTCCCCCTAGGGGCGCTATGTGTACAGGGAACACAAAGAATATTTTGGGGTGGGGAGTTGATGGTGGGGGCGATGGAGATGGTGGTGGGAGTAAAATTAAACCTGGGAAGTGTGATATCTGGTGACAATTGTCAGTAGCAGCACCTCAGAACACATGAATTGCAGTACATGCTTAAGCTAGATGGTTTTCTTGTTGCCAGAAAGAAAGCTCAGGACATTGAACCCAGTAAAACCTTTCTGGGTATTTGTGCTTGAAGAATAGATAGCTTTAGGACATATTGAACACAAATTCTTTGTGGGTTTTCCAAACCCATCATTCTTTTTACAGACATAGCAAGCAACCAAGCATGAAATAGTCTTCAATTTATTTCAATTTGTACATACATAGGTCATTTGATGTACTTAATTCTTTCACCCATGGTCGGCTACCCCAACCCCCTGTGCATGCCAGCAGACCATTGGGCCAGGTACTGAATAAGGGGGGAAGTAGGTAGAGAGAAACAGAGTAATTAACAGCACCTGGAATTCATATTCAGTTCACACATTTTGTGGAACTTAGCTTGTACATAGGAATCTCTTAAATAAAGACCAAGTGCTGTGCATGTACATATGACCAATATTGAGCTCCTTTACATGCCAGGGTTTTCTAGAGATTTGAGGTTGCATACATGAGATCAATGCACCATGAGTCAAATTTGGTTGTCTGCATTTCCAAGTGGGAAAACCAGCAGGAATGAGTCTTGACAAGAAGAAATAGCCATCCAGGTACTCCAAGGTATGCATCAAGTGTTCTCATCCATGGCCAATAGTGGAATCGTGGTTGGGGCCCAGGTCAAATTTAAGTACTAATAAAAGTCCTCTGTCTGTTGGAACAGCTTGGCAATTTTGTGTACAATTTCAATCAGAATGACATTTTAACTTGAAGAATGATCCCAGAAGTACACCAAACTAGGTCTACTAAGCCCCAGTTTCACAAAAACTGGGGATGAAATGAGAAGTCACTATCTGGAAAGAGTGCACAAGGAAAAAAAAAAGTATACTTGGTTCTTAGGGGAGTTTCACCCTCAGTTTTGGATTTGCGTTATCTGTGCCTGGATTGCTGCTGCTCATATTCTTCATTAAATCAAGCCCTGTTAGAATACGATTGTAAAAATCCTCTGGACTGATAGAGAGTTTCATGAAACCTACTCAATTTCAGTCACTTTACAGCTACACTCAAATTGGGGATGAAGCAGGGATTAGAGGGTCAAACTAGGACCCAAATGATGAGTGATTTTATGAATATCTGTATTGGCCTGCAAGTAATGATTGTTAGTAGTGCCAATCAGCCTTCTTTTTATTGGAAATTTTTTGCCAAAAAGCGAAATTGAAATTTAAAATTTTGAAAATGAAGTGATTTTGGAGGCTTTGAATAGCCAAAAGTGAGGGAAAAATAAAGTTAAAAAATCCAGATATTTATATTTGCTTTTCGGTGTGTAACCAAAATTATAGGAGGATTAAATATTTGTTTATCATTTTTTGAATAGCCAAATTTAGCTAAATCTTTCTAGAGATGATAGCTACTTTTTGTACATCTTCCTATCAATGCTGACCACTTTGGCTACAAACAAAAATTCCTAAATGAAACATTGGTGCTAATATCACTTATAATGTGATGGGGCTATTACCAATTTGTCAAGTATTGCCTAGGTTTAGGATGCATCTTCAATGTTAAACCAAGTAGAACTGGGAAGACAAAATAAGTGCAACGTTAGAAAGCAAATAATTTAAGGTTAGGTTTTTCTTTCTCTTTCAATTTGGGATGTACCTTGTTGGAGGTTTTGGTTTTGTGCATGATGAATAATGACATTAAAAAAACCAATAGGTTAACATTGACATGTGCATTTACAATTCACTACTACAAAATGTGGGTGTAGTTCATTAGACCAATGAATTCACTATTTCTTCATTGGTCTTCATTGACTACAACCAATGAATTCACTACTTTTTCATTGATCCCCATTCATTACAACCACTAGTGAATTCATTCAAAATCTAGTGAAATCACTTGAAGTATAGGGACACCTTTTATTGTAGTGATTGTAAAGTTTTGTCGTTTAATCATTTACTTTCACTATGCCAAAAATGGTATTCACAACTTGATCATTTTATTATTAATGTTCAAACCTAGCCATGTAGTCATATGTGACATGCTAAATGTTTTGTAATAATTATTATGACTACATGACTATAATCATTTCCTCTCTTGATAATATTTACAACTTGGGATGTAATTAATGGCAACTAATCTTTCCAAGTGGATGAATTGTGGGTGATTTCTCATTCACCCAACTGATAACATATCACATTAGTCATGAATATAATTAAATATTGGTCACAATGATGACATGGACTTAAAGTCATTAAATGTTTATTAAAGTTTATTATGGATATACTAGGAATATCTTACATAAGGATATATATTTAAGAATGTAGTGGTAAGTTGGGGGTCAATGATAGGTAGGTAGGCCTATCTACGTAACTACTTAGGCTACTTATTTATTTACTTATGCTTACTTGCCCATTTACTTACCTAACTTATGACCCTACCTAAGTCAGCTAGGGTCAAAGCAAAATAAAGTAAAGAGAAAAAGTAGATGTCTCCACTTCAACCTTGCATTACTCATATAGTTACCATAAAGTAACATCAAATTAGGTGAAAGTATGTGTTAAGTAGTATTAGTTTGTTCTATTAAGTTTATAAGAATTTAATTCTAAAAATAAAAATAAAAATAAAATAGATAAAAAGTAAATTCGAAACCAATTGAAAAATACATGTTCAAGCCTACTTTTTGGTTTAAAAATTAATGAAATTAATATGTAATAAGTTAGGAAATGAATATCAACATACGTTTTAGCAAGTCATCACAAAAAATATATATTTCCTTTTTGTAAGAATGTACTTGAAACCAAAAGTAAACATTGTTATTTGTATTTTGAAAAACTTACTTAAGACTTATTTTTATGATTTAAAATATGAAAATGAATGTAGATTAGTGTAAGCATATATTATATTTAATCATTGAAATGAAAACATTCAATGTTCAATGTTTCATAATTTTATAATGGGTTTTATTGTTATTTTAAATTTATTTGTTCTAGTTTTGATAATGCAATCAAGTTGTTCCTTTTATCTTGTTCATGCCCGCTAGTTAAACAATATATTTATACCTATGTACCTATATATTATTTTACTTAGGCTTAGGTTAAGTTAGGTAGGTTGGGTAAAACCAATAAGAAAATTGGTAAACAAGTATACTACCTTTATATGGGACAAAGGATGTGAAATAATGTTGTAATGTTTCTATTTCATGAACTTTATCCCATACATAGCCTTTGTTAACAAGTTCAATTTTGTAAGTTACATAACTAGATGAAAGAATAGTTTTCACATTATACATGCACTAGAAATATTCAAAATGTAAATGCCACTTAGGATGAACCAATTAAAAAATCTTGTGACCAACAAATTAAATAGGATTTTATTTACTTAAGCCTACTTATCTATCTACTTAGGTTTATGTACCTAATTCTCATGTGCAATCATGGTAACATGTATCATAGGAGTTGTAACCGATGCATAATTTTTCACATTTTTTAGTCAAAGTTTAATTTATTGTTGAATATGTTGAAAATCAATTCACAAATATGTTTCCAATATATTATAATAACACCTTGGACAATATTTTTATGAACCCATATATGATAAAAGGTCCCAAAACATTCATTAAACATTGTAATCAATGCTTTGAGTGCTTATTTTGTTATTTTTTAGATAAAATATGAAACATTGTCTAAACAACATTTCGTCATATTGATTAGTCAAAATGCTAATTGACCGCTTGGTCAAAAAGACACCATTCAACACAAATGTGTACAAAATGACTTGTCCCAAATGACACATTGGTCAAGTTGGATAAGGAAACATAATTATCACATGTGATTTTTTTGACTAATTTTTCTAGTAAAAAAAATTGTGATTGTTTCCAAAGGACTACTTAAAAGTGCTAGATGGAGGTGCTTGGTAGACCCTTACATAAGCACAATGTGCTTGGAAAGGGTTGTGAGTCCTTCCTTTGGTGTTGAAGTAACTTTCATTAAACTAAAGATTGTTTTAAAATGACTACTCAAAAGTGTTAGATGGAAGTGCTTGGTAGACCTTTACATAAGCACAATGTGCTTGGAAAGTGTTGTGAATCCTTGCTTTGGTACTTGAGTAGCCTTGACAAATCTGGTGTCTTATTTTAATGCATTTAATGAGGAAAATATGTGATTGGTAGAAGGAAAATTTGTGCTTCAACAACCTTAAGTGATTGAATCCCAAGGTAATTACATTACTATACTTCTAATTGTTTATTTGATGCATTATTTTTTGATGTTTTGTGAATGAATATTATTCTAACAATTGCTTTGAATGAAAGCTTGTGATTTTGTCCTTGCTTGAGTGTGTTTTTGATGCATTGCATAGGTGCTTTGTCAACCTTTAGTAGATCTCACAACTACTTTGTAAGTATTAAGGACAAATTTTAGTTCTGTCCTTCCAATTTTGTTTTTAATGCTTGACATTCTTTGTGTTTTCTTCAAACTCTAATTTATCTAACATTCATACTCTGAAAGGACCAGATGCTTTGAATTGTTTCTAGAAGTGTTGTTCAAACATATCCAACTAGGACAAAGTTAGTTATGTCCTTTTTAGTTCTTTCTGATGCATGGCATTTTCAATGTTTTGTTCAAATCCTAATTTGTCTAACCTTGGTACTTTGAAAGGACCAAACGCTTTGAATTGTTTCCATGTGCTGAAACATTTATAATGACTAATTTTAATGAAAGATTGAGTGGTTCATGTAGGTGTTGGTAGAGAACCTTATAGAGGAGAATGTGCTTCCCAAAGGTTCTAGGAGGTTTTAGTTTTTTTTCTTTTTGAGTTGCAGCAACCGTGACAAATGGAGTGATCAACTCCCAACAACTGCTTATGATTGTGTACATTTCAATTTTATTTTACTAGTGTATCATTTTCTGTGTGTTTTGTAGACCTCATGATTGGTTGAAACTTTTTCCATCACCTCATTTTTGGC
>Ga0209611_10009516_pt1 | contig 14690 bp, 12 predicted proteins | sample S1TSphgellanicum_3_FD_187693 | JGI IMG/M metagenome (GOLD analysis project Ga0209611, IMG submission 187693) | Host-associated microbial communities from peat moss isolated from Minnesota, USA - S1T2_Fc - Sphagnum magellanicum MG (SPAdes) (version 2) | ecosystem: Host-associated > Plants > Peat... | reverse complement strand
AATGCCTTTTTTTGCACATGGGACTTTTCATAACCCACCAACAGGCCAAACAATGCCCATAGAAGAATTAGAAAAAATATATTTAGAGGGCACCTTATATAAAGGAACATCCCTCCTAGAAAGAGGCATATTACATCTAGAAGGTGTAAGAAACCTTGCCCTCCTACACCTTGTGATCTATCTATGTTTAGGTTCATGATACATTCTCACTTTGAGCTTTACAAAGAGAAAAAGTCCAAGGGTGATTCCCAAAAGAATGAGGACGAGGTGACCTTATGATAATTGCATTGGCAATTGTACATTATACCTTTCAATCTGGTAAGGAGTTGAATCCACAACCTCTCACAATGAGGACACCAGTTCCAAAGCCTGTGACAAACACATGCCTCATGGCAGTCATAGTCTAGTTATTTGACCAACCTGCATGTTTCACATGACAATGTTTGCTGCATCATGCAATTCTGTACTCCCTTCCAAAAAGTCATATTCTTCAACCTTTCTCCCAAAAAAATTTGTAGTTCACAGTAGAAACTTCACTTGTTTAGGTTGTTTAAGGGTTTTGCAAAATGGCTCATACTGCAACTGCTTTTGCTCTCATTCTTTGACTTGAACCATAGAAATAATGCCCATGACCACCATCCATGTAGATCATACTCTCATATTGTCTATGCATCTTTGATATTTATCTACCTCAGTGCAAACATTGCGCTGGAAAACTTGTTTGAAATAAACCTACTACAGATGATGCACCTTGGTGAGGAGTGTGATGGGAGTTGTCACTGTTGCTTTGACATTTTCCAGTGCTTCAACTTTCCTTCTATGTTCTGTGGGGCTCAGCAGTGTCAGTTGTTGGTTGTGTAGGTAAGTCCACAAGAGATTGTGGGGGAGCAAAATACATTTGGAGGGACATACAGCAGATCAGGATTCCCAAAAATAGCTGCCACACAATCAAGTAAACACACCTTCAGTGAAATTCATGCTTCATAAGTCACTGCATGCAGCAGGACAATGTACCATTCTAGGTGTACCACAACACAATTAATTTGTATCCTGGAACTTTCATTAGAAGTGATATACAAAGAATATCTCTGCAAACTGGTAAGTAGCATGTAGAAGGTATGTACCTGCAGAGTAGGTCTGAAGTTGAAGAGATAGATGGACAACACCATTGTCAGCAACATAGCCATTGAGGTTGCATAGACCTGTTCAGAACATGACATTCTGTTGACATCAACAAGAGAAAGTGGAAGAAGAAAGTAACATGGAGACAATACTACATGCTCAGAAACTGGAGTTTATTGCTGTATCTATTGAAACTAGACTAACTCAAAGATGAGTGCAAGTTAAGAAGAGCTGAGGTATATCTCCTGATATATCCTCAAATACTGCCTACATAGCTGTATCTGCTGACAGCACTCTAGGTCCCAGATCCACTGCCCTTTCTATGGGTTCGTTCTACTATCACCAGTGCTACACAAATACCTCTGATGAGAATTGAGAAATCTCCATACCCAATGCTACACAAATTATACAAAATTGGTTCAGTGCAGTTCAGTATAACCAACACCTTAAACCTTCAGAGGCACACCTGCTCAGCAACAAGGGCCTGAATCTCCTGGCCATTCAATGCACATCTTACTTACTATTTAGGAATTATAAACAACTTGCAACTATGCAACATGGATTCTAACCTTAATTTATGCAGGTGCACTCAGAATGAATATGCAAGAGCTGAGAGAGGGGAGAGGACCTTAACAATGTTGTCAGCATACTTCATCACCCAAGATACAAGGAGGCCAGTACAGCCTAGATTCAACACCACTAGCCATGTTGTAACATTGTACCCAACCAGCAACCTGGACCACCAAGCCCCCTTTTCATATGCCCCAAGAATGTCATCCATTGTCAAACGGATCATGTTGAACAGCACTCCAAATCTGCGAGGAAACCCCACCCATCCCCAACTGTGGATCAGACAAAAAAATTGTTTTGGCTATTTGCATCTAGGTTACAATCCAAAAGTCAATAGATTCTTTTCCAAATTCTACATTATTACAACAAGCCCAGTATCCAGTTGCTTCATAGTATCTACATGGGAGTGTGGAGGACAGTATGCAACATAGTTCAATCCAAGAAAGACATGGAGGACTGAATGAACAGCAGTTCTTCACATTGTACTATGTAATTACTGTGCTTACTTTACACACAATTTCATGAGAGAGCATCATGTAGGCCAGAACTGTCTGACATTCTACCAACATCACCACAGTTGAACCACTGGTGACCTGACGAATTTCCAATGTTCACATAGGCAGATTCCATACTTGTGATAAGTTGGGAATGAGAGTGTCCATCACAATGAAGCTCCTAAAACATCTCATGAGTTGGAAGGGATGTGTTCTACATAGTCCACAATAGCATTATAATTATTGCATGGAAGTGAGGAAAGCAACAAGAATATGAGAGGAGAAGAGAAATAAAAAAGGGTGACAGTTACACATAAAGTTGCATGTTCTGCCAATGGAGGGAGTCCTGATTCTTCTTCATGAGAAATTCAGTGTAAACTCCTGCCATAGCCGAGAGACATGCTGAGAGTATGCCAAAAAGGTAACCTTGTATTGGTGCTGCTAGCAGACTTCTGCAATCAGTCTCCCCACACCCTTTCACCTGCACCACCCACATCATCATCTTGTAAAAATTACATCAAAATCTCCACTGCTGCGGTTAAGACTTCCAATTCTTAGATATCAACCCAACACAGAGAGCCAGGCAAGAATGATGAACCTGACTGACAGTAGTGCCAATAGTGAGTAACCCAATTGCCATCCATTGAAGCTTTGATATCTTTCTCTTCAAGAACGCTCTGTAAACCAAAACACACTAGGACAATGTTCAATATCACCTTGACTAAACACCACAAGACAGATGGCTTACCCTACTCATGACTACAGCACGGATTGACCACATTTGCAAAAGCTTTCTGGAATTCAATGGCTGACCTAAAGAGAATGGCAGTTGTGACAATCTTCAGATTCCCCATAATCTGGTATGTTGAAGTGTCAACATATGTCAGTGTGGCAAACTGCACATTGTTGTGGATGAGGTAAATGATGGAGGGAATCGGGTAGAGGCCTATGCTCCTCCAATCTGTTGTTATTCTGGGAGGCTTGGGTGTGTTTGATTCCTTCCAGAGCAGAAATGTACTCACTAAGAGCTGCACAATTACAACAGTCCACAAAATGGCTGTCTGTCACACATCACATTGTAGCTCCACATTAACAGGTTTGCAACCAGAAAAAAAAGCCTATGCAACAGGCGTACACAGAAGGGACATACATACATCCAGACCTTCATTTTAACATGGGAAAAAACAACAAGACAAATTCAAATTCCTGTTTTTTCTGGAAAAAAAAGTGCAACAGCAGCCTCTGACCTTCAATAGTTCACCTAAGAAAGGTACTGTTGCATAATCGTATTTGTAACCTCCACTGGTTTGTGACACAGTTGTCAATATGCCCTGCCAGAAGGCTGTTCCATGAGTTGCAAAATTGACCATCTATTTCTTCTACTCACAGGCTTGTGAAGAAAGGAGCATGAGCAAAGAAAGGGGAGGGGAGGGGAGTGCTGCAAGAGGACTGAGGAGCCAAAGACAGAACCACCCAAACCCTAAAAACCCAATACCCCATCAAAGAAAGGGTCCTCAAGCTCAAGGCTGAATGGCGAAGAACCAGCGATTCCCAAGCAAGGGAAAAAGAAAAGAAAAGGGAGGGCCAGAGAAAAATACACATATTCATCACTCTCGAATTTTTTCTGGAGCTTACCAAGGAGCTGGTGAACAAAGTAAGAACAGCAGCGACAACGAAGGTGCGCATGCGCTGCACAGGGTGAGGGTGGTGAATGCCAGGCTTCGCATCATCCACATGGTCCGGCTCAAAATTGATACTCTCGTGCACAAGGGTGGTGGTCTCTTGTTGATCCCTCCTCTGTCTGTCTCCGTTGAAGGAGTTGGCACCACCACCCATCAATCTGATCTCTCTGGCACCCATTCCGCTCTTTTTTTAGCTTCCTGAAACCTCAAGCTCCTGAGAACACTGGCTGCTATGCCACATAGCCGTAGAAGAGAGCAAGGAGGAGATGCTGCTGATTCCCCAGAAATGGAAGCTGGCTGGCATCTGAGAGAGAGCGTTCCAAAGGGTACGAGCAAAAAGGAGTAGCAACTGCAAGAGGTAAAGCGAAGCAGAAACGAGGATAGGGTCGATGGCGGCAGTGGTACACCAACAATGGACACACGACAAAAACTGTCATCAATTTGAGCAGCAGGTGTTCTCGGAAAGTAGAAGAAAAGGAGCTATCAAAAGCAGCTTTGCCACGAAGAAGCCACAAATGTTGCAGCAATGCTCTCTTCTGTGTGCTGCTTGCGGAAGACCTAATTAAGTTGACGTCCAAAGGTCTCAAGTCCAATCTCAAAGCAAAGCGCACCCTTGACAAATATTAGACGACATCAGAAAGTGCAGTTTTGTCGGAACACACAACAGTTGACGAATGAGGTGAGGTCCACCACCTTCTACAACCGCATGCTGAACATGCTCGTGCACCCAAAGACGCAAAAAAAACCTTTCAAACTAGGTATCCTCATTCAAGCACCCAACAAACTGTATACCTACCTTGAGTTGTGATATGAGCAAGAGAGGAGTCTCCCCAAGGGAGCAAAGCATAAACTCCAACTTGTCTTTCTGAATGCAGCACCTCTCACCATCGCCATTTGCTCTTTTTTATTTCTTTCTAATGTACAACAATAACCATGTCAAGCATGAACAGCAGGGGAAACAATTTATTAGTAGTACTACACAATTGCAGATGATTAGCATATGCTGCATCATTCTTCTTCACTACTGTACAACACCAAGAAAAACTCCCATTGATGATTCTTGGATTGCTGCATGCTAATCCAGAATCTCACTCATTCTTATTATTGCTGTTGCAAATCCCATACATATTTTACCTGATTGCTGAGCGAAAAAAATATTGCAGTCAAGATTTGTTTTAAGCGACACTTGGCCCGTGTGATCATCTTACGTTTGTTCCTCACATTAGGGTTTAAGGAGAATTTCAATCTTTGGATCTCACTGTACTGCAATGCTTCAGTTGCAGTAATGCAAGTTGTAGTAAACCCTTACAGATACCCAGTTCACCTCACATCAGCTTGAGCAGCCACATTTCCTTCAACCATTAGCATGGGATTGGGCATTGTCATTTCCTCCTGGGGAGTCTGCTTTGACAAAGCAGCCATATCCTTACAAACAGTTTAAAACTTGGAGTCTAAGCTATGAGTTTCTGTCACATTTTTGCAACCGACTTCTTCCTTTCATGACTATATCTTGTACAATCTTTCATTCTGAAGAGGAATTGTGTAGAGGTTGCATCATATGCAGAAAATGAAGTGCTTGTTTATATAGGTAGTGCATAAGCAAGCACTTAGTTCATATAAGTGCTTGATTGTTATGTAAAGCCTTTTAGGAGAGTCAACACTAGTTACTTTATCATTGCTTCCTCGAAAACTGTTTAGCTATATCAGACTCAGCTGCACTCAAGTAACAGTTTGTGCAGACCTGATCCATAGCAGGGAACAGAAGAGCTGTGGGGTGAGATAAAATCCTTTGCACGTGTTATAAGACTGCAGAAGTTGTTCTGCTGGCCATGATGGACAATTCTCAAACAAACTTCATGCTCCATAGTGGACAATTCTTAGACAAATTCATGTTTAGTAGTTTCTCATGGATTAACCCACTGAGAGACAGCCTCAGAGGTATAATGTATTGAATCTTAGGTAAGCTTAATCCACCTGAGCATCAACATGATTAACACTTGTGTACAGGCTTGAAAAGACTTGAGGCCATCACAATGCTGCTTGCAGAAAACTGCAATCATAGTACACCTCAGTTGAGAGAAAAGGATTGGGTTGTGAGAGAAAAAAACCATATGCATATTAAAGCCATCACAAAGGTGAACACACAACTTGGAGAATTCACATTGTGTAACATACTGGCAGTCCTTGAGACTGTTCAACGGTTGTTGGAAAGCATTCATGTGGAACAACAGAGAGCCTCTCTATCCAGGTGCCTCATTGCAGCACCTCACAGCTAAACCAGCATAGCCATGGTCCATTTGTTGATCACGTATCTTGAAGAAGATCCACATTACCATTCCATTCTTGTCATGTTACAACCCTCACCAACATCAAATTTCAGAATTCCTGAAAGCATTCCAGCCACCCTTCAAGGTACCATGCAGACACCCAAACTCATGTTGAATTGTCACAAGCTGCATGAAGCCAATGTATAGAACATCTACCATTTCATGAAATTTTAAAACCTATTTCTAGGCCACTCTTAGAAGCTAATGAATTTTCTCTCATGGTATTACAATTCTAGAATCCAGAAAGGAAAAATGCTGTTCAGACTACCTCAGATTGTAAAAGCATTCAAAGAGTTTTCCTGGTGTATTCAGAGGGCACCTTATGACTATGAATATCCCCCCTAGAGAAGAGGAGAGATATTACACCCACTCCTTTTGGAGGGATGGCGGTATCTTATGCCTACCTATAATGGGGAATCTAGGCCCCTTATTTTGGGAACACCCCCCACCCTAGGGATTTACCCTACACTTCAAGCTCATCACCCCTATCTAATAGAGGGTTAAAGAGCTAGGAAGCAACTAGCAACCTTACTTATGCATTGTGTTTGCCACCTTTTGTTTTGAAATGGCTTTGGATTGTAAGATTGTTGTTATCTGAACACAACAAAAGTACAAGAAATTTGAGAATTTGATCTTACTGTGCCTAATATAACTATTCCCATCATATTGAACTCTTTTACTTTAGGGCTTGAGGGTTGACTCTAGTGGTGAACTTTAGTGCTATCAATTGAGGTAGATTGAGAAGGTATGATGGAGATAGATGTGCACTTTTGGGTCTTTCGAAGATGATTGATCTAGAAACTAAAAGTTCTAAGAAAACTTGAAACTCGTTTTCATTACTAAAAGCGTGAGAGGTTTACATCCACTTGTTACACTAAATTGGTAGATCGATCATCTTCAGGTACCAACCTGATATTAACCTTCTAGATGGGTCCAATAACTAGACACTATTGGGTGAAAGGACACATACCTACACTAAGGGTGGAGCCCAATAGCAGATACCACCTACCTTAACCCTAGAGGTGGTTTGTCTCAGGTCAGGGTTTCTTTTTCCATTTTTGTGATGTAACTGAATTGGTGATCATCTGTAACGCAGTTTAGCCAAATATGACAGGATATGACAGTAAAAATGTTTAAGCAATCCTTTTTGGCTACCTGCTGGAATCCACTAGAGAAATCTGGCAATTCCTCAAAAAAAATTGTTGAAATCTGGAGACTAGTAAACCCAAAAAAAACGCATATTTAAAGGCATTTTGCAAAAAAAAGAAAAGCCAACTGGCTAAATTTAGCCAGGAAAAAAAAAACGCTGGGTCACCTTTGTAATCGTGTTCAGTTAACACTAACTGACTGGCTGAATAGCTGGTTAGTGTGCACTAAACACTAACTGAATGGTTAGTGTGACAGTTAGCGCGACACTCACTCCATGCCCGCTGCTGCAGCTTCTCTCTCTTCTGTCTCCGTTGCTGTTGCCTTCGTTTCCATGGAAGCGTTTCTCGCGTCCTCGTCGAACGTTTCTCTGCTGCATTGCCTCTGCCGTGTTCCGCTCATTTGCATAGCTTTGCAGCTGGCGTCTATTCGTCTATTCCTGTAGGAGCTTCGTCTGGCTCCTTCTTTCTGAATTGTTGTAGCGGATTCCATGTTTTTGTCTCAGCTGTGTAAGAGTAGGGTTTCGTTGCGATGTCCAGGATTTGTGCTGGAAGTTTGTTCGTCCGTTTCTCGACTCTCGACAAGCAGCTCTGGAGTCATCAACAAAAAGGTAGTGATCGAGGAAAAGCTGGAAGAGGCGTTGACCCCGACGGAGCTGGAAGTGGAGGATGTCTCATACCAACATGCAGGTCACTCGGGCGTGGAGAGGGGAGCTACTGAAACACACTTCAATGTCAAGGTGGTGTCTGAGAGCTTCGAAGGAAGTAGTTTAGTGAAGCGGCATCGGCTTGTGTATGAAGTCCTCAAGGATGAGCTTCAAACTGGCGGTGTACATGCTCTCTCCCTTATCACCAAAACGCCTCGGGAGGTTTCTGCAGGCAAGAGCTAAGTATTTTCAATCTTCAATAGCATAAAATCCTTCTCATTTTGCATTTGTAGGCAATTGGGAGAACGAATTCTGTAATGAGAGGCATTCTTCAGTGATCCTTTGGCATGCTCTTTTTGCTAGTCACAACTCTTTCCATCTCTGCAGGTGTTTTTGTCAGGAATATAAAGCAAAAAGAGCTACAATCTCTAGGCTAAAACTAGGGTTTAAAGAGAGCTTTTGAGATCTCTTGCAGCATTGATGGTTGCTCTTTATTAGACAATAATCATTGTGACAAGTGCAATGTGAAACTGGGCCATTGATGGTCACTGTATATTGAACATTGTACTTCGATGTATTTGGTTGTGATTACAAACTCTCATGCACATTCCTTTGTCTGCTACAATTTGTACAATTGCCCCTTCTTGCAAAACCTTGTAGGCAAGTAAGAAATGACCAGGTAGACAATGTAAGAAGTGAGGCAACATGCTTGTAATTCAAGCTAGGTATGAATGCAAATGCTTTTTGGCAGCAACTGAGATGTATGAGTATGTTTGTCCACTGTGTGCCTAGCATAGTAGAGGACGTTTTCAATAACACAGCTGTATATTCTCAGCTAGGGCTTAAACCAGAGAAACATGGAGTGAAGAATTCATCTTTGTGACATATATCTTTCAGAGTTTTTTTAATTAGCCTATTGAGCAGCAGTGAGGAACCACTTTAGGAAGAATGTGATTGGTGAGCAATGTATATCCTAGGAGACCCATTTTGAAATTATGCTGTGTTCTCTGTCTGCTTGGTCTTATGTTAAACACGAAAGCTCTGTCATAGTTTTGTTTGAGCATGTAGCGAGAATTTGTGTACCCGACCTGGGTCATGGAAAAGATGGGTATGTAGTTGCTGTTGTGAACAATTTAGGGAACAAATTGTCCAGCAGTATGTTACAAGTGAAGACACATAGTTGTGTAATTTAGGGCCACATCATGTGGTATGCAACTGCCTCTGATTTATGTCTGAAATAATTTAGGATTTTGGTTGTATTGTATGACTTATCCTTTATACTTTAGAACATATTTAGTCCTGCTTGATTCATGCATTGGGTGCTATAATCTGCTTGTCTTTAGTTTACATTTCTGTTGTGAGCAAGCAAGATTGAGGGTACTTAGAAGGAACCAAAGGACACCCAAATTTTGTTGTCCTCAATTCTTTTCAGATTAGAACATTGACTTGTATATGAAGTTTGCAATTATTGCTATATTTTGCTCATCTGCAATAATGGTTCATCCACCACCTGGTTGAAAAATTCTTGGTTGGGCCTACTATTTTCATTTTCTCACACCAATCCAGAAATACAAGAATGCATAAAAAGGCAGGCATAAAGTCTGTGGATCCCATTCAGAGAAGGTTGTGCACACTGCATTCACCTCTTGCATAACAAGATATTCAACTACATGTTGAAAGGAGAGGACCTGCCTGTTGTTGAACAGAGCTGTTTCTATCCACCGTGCCACCCTTGTCACCTGAATAAATCTAAAATGGTAAAGACCTTAAAACCTTAATGGTACATAATGACCCTATATGACACAGCAAACAACATGTGCTCTCCACAAAATCATTCCTCAGATTGTTCATGGTCAAAACTTGAAACCTAATTGTCATTCTTTGCGCATAATCCAAGAATGCTGGTTGAACACATTTTTCAATGGCTCACTATCAACCCCTAATTTACACCCTGCTGATTACCAAAACTTTCCACCTGCATGAGATCCTTAGGATCATGCTAGCAGAGCCCCCCCAGATCAACACCATTATCTCCTTGTCTGGATTAGGGGACAGCTAATTTTTAGAAAAACTTACAAGTTGGATAACTTTTCAATGGGAGGGCAGTCATTCAGGAAGCCCTGCAAGTTACTAATGCCTTCAACTGAGAAGCTCCTCCGAACTCTTGGCCTCCATGCAGCTAGCCGGGGAGGGGGCTCTGTTTTGAAGCACACAGTAACTACTGTGAGATTGTCACAAGAACGGCGTTTCAAAGCTTCAGCAACCAGCTCCCTGGAGCAATGCTCTGGGTCATTGTGCAGCTGCAATTCCTTTCTTGCAAAATCCACTGCATTTTGGCTGGTAAAAACATCCCACAAACCATCACATCCAATGACCAGGAACTCATCTTCCTCAGTCAGCACCACATGTTGTATCTCTGGCTCTGCACTCAAAGGACCTTCTACACCCTGCCCCTTTAGGCCTGTCATATGCCAGTCACCAATGGCCCGGGCAACTGCTAGCTGGCCATTCAGATAGCCATCATCAACATAACCTCCCAGCTTCTCAATGCGAAGCTTTTCCTTCAAGCATCCTGGTTTGTGGTCTCTGGACATCTCCACTGCCTTCCCCCTTCGGCACAATACTGCCCGACAGTCACCAGCATTTGCTACAATCAAGTTCCTGTACAATTGCAAATAATAATTAGGCCACAATCTCATGTAAGCTACCCACTACCTCTCCTCATAGATCCATGGTGACAATGGTTGTGTTCTAGCTCTGTAAGGCACTGGATCCCATCAAAACTTTAAGTTAAGCATCCTAGGCTGACAATACTACTGGGGTGGGTTACCTCCCAATATACCAGAGCTGGACATCTCTACTGTTTTGATTGCACTGACATTGCTATTAGAACCTGGAATTCTGTAAACTTTAAACCCAGATGAAATCCCCCTCTTTGGTAAATCCAACTGGAATAATCAAATGTTGATGTCCTCCATGGTCCCACATTCATTTTTCCTACAAAGAGCTCTCTGAGATTGGGCTTGGGTGAGCCTGATCTTGAAGATCAGGTGATTCAAGTGCTAAACATCTCCTGTGACACTTAAGTGGATACATAGGAACAATCAGCAAAACAAACCTTCCAGAAAGGAGTGCAGTGAGTGCAGTGGTTCCAGAGGAGAGACCATGATCCACAGAGCATGCATTAGCAAATGCATCATCCAAGCGCAAAAATGCACTTTTCACAGCATCTTCAATGGCTGTTGGAAAGGCAATGTCGTCAAGTATGTATTGAAGTACATTCTCCTTGACATAAAATGCTGCATCCTTGCCACCATGACCATCAAAAACCTGTCATTAAATCCCAATTTCATGTGGTCAGAACTCAGAACCTACGTTCAATTGTGTTTGAGTGCACTCCAGATGTCTGGAACACTTCCAAGCACAGTGGCTGGCATCTGGACAGTCAGAACACAACAGAGCTCAAAAGCCTAGAAACAAATCAATGTCTCAGTTCCTAAAACAATGAATTGCCCATCTGACAGATGGAACAGAAGTGACAACAGATTGTTGCTGTTTAAACGCATATACTGAACATATTCACCACAAAAACCCAAAACGTTTTCACCGAACAATGTCCAAAGTACTGAAGTCGAACCAGCCAGGAAAACAGCACTGACCCCATAGAAAGCACCGGAAGCTTCACCACCACCTCGAGAGCCCAGATATGTTTCCAGGTCATCAATGCGAACATGTGTGTCTTCCATCACTCTGCGAAGACCTGTGTCTGACCACACTCCAGACCGGTAAACAGGCTGAAACTCCATCTGAACACCTTCCTGGACCATGACAGAAGTATCCTTTCCTTCATCTACAATCTGGACACATTCATTCCATAGAAGTTTGCTGGTATCAGGCATACCGTGAAAGAAAAGCCTTGGCGTTTACAAAAAGAGATGTCCAAAGGCCCTGTCTCTCAATACAATCACAGAAGAAAACAGTGGATGTGAAGAAATATACCGAGTCGGAAGCCAGTGCCACTTCACAAATTAATGCACGGGTTATACAACCCCTGATGGAAACTGTGGTAGGGGCAGACATGGAAGCAGGCCGTGGCCGAGGCGGGCGGCCACCGTTATGTACGTCGACCATGTCTTTCTCTGTCACACAAGAGTTTTCGTTATCCGCCACAGGGCCATTCTCCCTCAGGTTGCCGCCTTCGGCCGAAGGCAGGAGCTTGTAAACTCCATCTAATGCGCTTATAGGCTGCGCATTTTCTGTGGCCGCTGCCATACTTGCGGCTTCTTCTTATGAGCATATAGTTTGATAGCGTCGTCCCTGCAAGATTGCACGCGTGCGACCAATCAATCAAGAAACAAAATTTCCCTCTGCTCCTCTTGATCTCTTCCTCCCCCTAACTGCCCTCCCAACCGTTCCCCGGAAAGAAAGAAAAACTCAGAACTCCCGCTTCAACAAAAGCTGCTTTACCTATGATACTACTCAGCCTCAACACAATTAAAAAAACCTCACGACTGCTGCACGCCTATCTCATCTCCTTCTTACAGTCTACCAAACGAATCAGATCACTCTCAGGACCTCTTCCAGCACATTCCTCTCCCAGCACATACATAAAAACTTGGCAACACAGCCGCACCTGGATGAATATCGACAGATCAACGCGGACAAAGATTGAGGAAAAAAAAGGCCAACGAATCGATCGCCAATTCGCGTCCTAACCTTGGTGGCACTATTACTATGTCTCCCTCGCTCCAATGACAACCATTTGCGGCATCCTTTAGCGAGACTTCCCCTTAGTTCTCCCCCCCCGCCTCCCAAACATGCAACGCGGCGACCTATTCCACTCAATCTCCAAGCACGGGACGTTATCGCGTAAGCAGCCTGCGTGCAACAAAGCGCTCGTGTGCGCCTCTTTCTTCCTCAAGCAAAGACGATCGAGAAGCAAAGAACACAGGCACAGAGAGAGCGAGAGAGAGAGAGACAGAGCGCGCAAGGGAAGTCCAGAGCGTGTGTATTCGGCCGGGTATTATACGCTTACTATACTTATACGGTTTTCTTATAGGACGGAAACCGCCATCAGCTACGAAACCAAGAGCCAATCTCCAGCGTCCGTTGCTAACTGGTCTCATCCGACGGCAAGTAAGCCAAAAACTAGGTTTACGCTTCTATACCTTGAAGCGTCAGATGATGTACATGTACGGTCCGGATGTGTTCACAAGGACACCGATTCGACGACGGAAATGTGCGTTCTGAAGAAAGGAAGGGGGGGGGGTAAGCACGTAAGCACGTCAGGCAGTCTCGTTGTCTCCTGTAGCGCACACAGCGGAGTTTACTTACCGCGATTGCATCGGAAGAAATGCAAAGAATTGCCTTGCTTTTCGGGAACTGTCTGTTGTCAGCTACGCCTTCTCATCACACTTTTTTTTCTTTTTCATATGAGATTTACGGCCAAGGGATGTAGGCCTAGTTGATTTTTAAATGAAGAGAAATAGTAGCTCAATATGTGAGTGACTCTGCAAGAAAAAAATCTCACATCTAAGTTCAGTTATTTACTTTTTTTTTCGAATCCGACCCTTAAAACTAGAAGTGGGACTGCAAATAGGTGAGAACTACAACTAGCAAACCATCTGGACCAGTCATCATGATTGAGCAATCAGAAATCGGAAGCAGTAGTGGGATCAAATTTATTATAGTCTTCTCAGCAAGTGTTAGGCTTTACAGTGGCTTTTCCCAGCATCAGAAAACAATGCAAAAATGTTTGGCCAAGATCATTTTGCTTTCCAATAGGTACTCCTTCTGTTAGCCTCTTGGGTCAGAATCCCGATAGAGTATGGTTGGGTTTTGAGATACTGAATCGTGATAGATGCTTTCATGTCCACAAGCAATCTCTTTTTGTCTTCTTCTTCTGTACAACTATTTCTTGTTTCTTGTGATGCGTGATCATCGATCGTCGTCTAGGTTGCTTTTTTCTTTGCACTTTCTTCATCTTGACTTCACATGGTGTCCACACTCCACACGCTTCACTTTCCATCTGGTGAATATAAAAACTATAACCCTCAACAAAGTACGTACCTAACTAACTAACTACCAGACTTCTACTGAAAACTGTGCCCCATCATGGAACGTCGTCTATGACTTGATATCATTTTGAAAACTGCTTTGACTCGAACTCTTTCTTTTGTCAGCCGCGATGCTATCCTTATCTGTCGGTCCATTTTCTGTCTTCTGATGATGGATGGGTTTCTTTCCTTTATGTAGCATGTCAGTTTCTCTTTTGAGGTCACAAGTCTATTGTGGTGATGGCACCCTTTTTCATCATCTGGGTTTTGGCCAGTGTTTGTTTTTTTTTTTTTTTTTTTTTTTTTTGGTTTTTGGGTGGTGAATTTTCGATAAAAACAAAAAATAAAAAATTCTGAGAAAGAATATTCTGTTAAAAATTCTCTGTTATTTTGAAAAAATCTCCAAAAATTTAATTAAAAAAATCGCCAACAATTACTGCAATTGCCTACAATTGTGGTAATAGGGTGCTTAAGATTTTCTACATTCATCTTTTGAATATTGCCAAATTTGGCTAAACATACTTATGGATTATCACTACTTTAGCAACATCACAAAATTCACTGGTTTTGGCAGTTTAGAAAACTAGTCACAAATTATTAGACCAGTCGCCTTCTGAGTTTTTTTTTTCAATTTTGTGATGTATCAC